>JGI24158J21664_10002194_pt1 | contig 23366 bp, 6 predicted proteins | sample Ectturendosymbi3_FD_21664 | JGI IMG/M metagenome (IMG submission 21664) | reverse complement strand
GCCTTGCCGGCGGCAGCTGGAGATTTGGGGGAGTCGTCCGATTCGTCAGACATCCGCTGCAGCCAGGCCTTTTTCAGCTTGGCGCAATTTGCCGTCTGCGGGACGGAAAGGGTCGGTGGCCGAGGGGTGGAAGAGGATGAGGAGGTAGCAGCAACGGCGGGGGGCACCGTGATGGGGGTGTCGTTGGGAGCTTGTTGCGGTCTGCTGGACGACGAGCTGCACGAGAAATCTGATATGCTCGATGCATCGGAACTGGGACTCGCGGCAACGGCATTAGACGGCGTTTTGGGCTTAGCTTCGGTCTCCGACACGGACTCCAACTCAAGCTTCTTCGGCGTTTCACAAACAACAGCATCAGGTTTGGCCGGTGCTGTTGGCGTTGGTTCCCATGCGGGTTCACAAGGCTTGGAACTGAGGTTTATCGGCGCGGGTGGTGGCGACGGCGTCTGCGGTTCGCTTTTCACTGGGGCTGGAGGGGCGACCTCAAGCGGAACAGGGGCAAAAGGCGACGTTGCCGCCTTTTCGCGGGGGAAGCGCGTGCCATTGGAAACGGCTTGCATATTTTGAGCCGGTAACGGTTTGGCAACTGTTACTTCGGGTGGCGCCGGTTTCAGAACCCCGCTTTGACTCACAGCGGGGCATTCTGGCGTGCTACCTTTCAGAAGCGCGTCTTTCACAGCGACTTTGCTCGGCGTCCCAGGGTAGCAACCGTCTACAGGATTTCCCCAAACGACGCTCGAACTGCTCATGCGGAAGTAGCCGGCAGCCGCCAGCTCCCTGAGGTACCGATCGCTGGACGCGTTGGGGGGCAAGCTCCCCATGACGTGAGGCGGAACCCAGTGGTGCATGGGGCCGGGCGTCGGATCGGAGGGCCGTGTTGACGGCGGCCCATCACCGGCACAGCGCTTTTTCAGGACAGCTGAAGCTTCGCCCTCACAGACCGCACGTTTCCGCGCATTCTTGTCGATCGCTTCAGCAGCCGACGCAGTGGGTTTCACAAGATGATGATGGGGTTCGACGTGCGGGTCCTTTTTCGGCGCAAGGTCGCCCGCCGGATCCGGCCTCGAGACAGCAGGGGGGTGTTTTGCGTAGACCACGTGATTTGGAGCCGAGGCGGACGACTGGGACTCGCTGACGTTGCGCACCTCGGTCACTTTGTAGTCGCCGCCGTTGATGATGACGTTGCTCTGTTTCGTGGTTTGCGTCTTGCGCGCCTCGCTGGGAACCGGAAAGCGGTAAAGGTTTTTCATGGCCAGGGGGCTCAAAATCCGGGCGTGCGACCCGTCCGCCAGAAGGGGTCCGAGACGTTCGGGGCTCGGGGACCGTCGGGCCACGTCGCGACTGCTGATGTACTTCACTGATTGCGGGTCGCGGTACATGGCGGTCGACTTGACCTTGTCGGGGGGGTGTATTCCCCCTCGGTGCTCGTCGTTCGCAGGCTTCTGAGCGGGCGCTTTGTGACCCGCCGGACTGTATTTCAGGGAATTAATGTTTATTACCGAAGACTGTACGGACGGCGACGGCGCACTGGGCAGCGTCCTGCTGGCGCCGAGTGAAGGATGGACTTGGACGCCGCCAGCTGTCAGGCCGTAGTTGGCAAACGTAAGAGGAACGGTGGTCGATGTCGGCGCCACTACCGCTACCTTTTTGGACCCGGCGCGTTTCGGCGACGTCCTTTGATGGTCTTCAGTCACATGGCGCTGCTCGTCCTTGACTTGCACAGGATCGGTTCCGACCGGGGGCTCCCAGATTTTCGTGGCCACGGAGTGGTGGCCCGCAATCCCCGCTGACACGGGGGGTTTGGTCCGTTCCGGCGTAGGCACGTTGCGGCCAGACAAGGCGGCGCTGGCGCGCGTTGATTCCGGGGACAAACCGTTGGCCTTGACCAGGTCTTCCGTCAGATACTGGGTAGCTGATATTAAAGTGGCTGGGTCCAGCTTGGCCAGCACGCTAGGGGGGAAGTTACCTTGGCGGAAGTCGGGGACCCATGGCCTCGGGTGAGACATGGAGCGATTTTCTGACCTAGAGTAGGCAGGATCGCTATTGGTCCGTTTCTCCGAGGTCACTGTCGCAATCACCTTCTTGTCTTCGGCTCGGAGCTGAGCAACAGGCAGGTATTTCTGCAAAGAGAACATCTTTGTGTGAGTCTGTTTTTTTTCGCTCACAGACCGAAACGTTTTTGAAATGACCGAAAAAATTTAAGTCATTTCGGTCAGAATGTCTGAAAATATAGGCTAATGAACACTGTTATGGCGAGTTTTGATACAACTGTGACACAAATGACCGAAATGTTGCCGTGACCAAAATGTCTCAGCGAAAAAAACATATGTGACTTGAGCAACGACAACAAAAGCGTGAGGCCTGCTATGTTAACGTCATCAGGCATATTTTGCAACGAACAGAAACTGGACTTGAATTGCAAAGAGCCGTGCGTAGGGACGTTTCGTTGGGAATCTTTTATGTGGAAACCTGGGAAAAGACTTGGGAATCCACTTACACTTCTCCATGACTCTTCCCTCATCTTCATGTCGGCTTCCCTGACCTTCCGTCGCTGTTCAGCCTCCAGCTGCTGACGCTGCCCTTCCTCGTGCCGTTGGAGTGCGCGCTCGCGCTCTTCCATCGCGTCTTGCGTCACGTGCGGCGATGACGTGCGGGCGACCGGGTACGGGTGAAGGCGAGTGCGATCCGCGGCGTCGGAACGACGGGCGGGGGTTTTCGGGTGCTGTTGCGATGGCTGAACTGGCTTCTTCTGAACGCTCGCCCCGCCTCCTTTTGCTGAGGAGGGAGAGCCCCTCGCGTCACGCTGCTGTTTTTCGGACTTGTACATTTCCGCGTGTTGTTTTCTATACAAAAAGAACTGTTGCACGTATGTTTGATGCGTAAGTGCACAGCAAACAGCGGTGGTCCAATGAATTTAATCATTGCAGAATAATTTGAACAACGAAACACATTCGCAAAGGATCGAAGTGCCTACCCTTGCGCGTGCTCCTTGCCAAGCGGCGATTCTGTGAGGCCAGGCATTCCTTTGGGGGATGAAGTTCCGGACAGCGAAGCAGCGTCCGGACGATAGAGGGCTGGATAAGCGGCTGCCAGCGCTTCGGGAGTGGTTCGATACAAGGCAGCGTAGTTGGCAAGGACCTGCACAAAAAGCAAGGCAGCGGTCGAAACAAAGTGAAAGACACCAGAGAATCGCGACGGTGGCTGATGCATTAAACACTGCACACATCCGCAAATTCTGAATTGGATATTTGAAGTGGCAACAATCGACTACACCACCAACACGATCAAAGCACCTGTTGGTTTAATAACTCTTTTTCGAGTCGGTCCTGCTGCAACGTCTTGGCCACCCATGGCGCCATGAGATTCGGGGGCAGCATGCTGTTTCCAGCAACAGCCTGCAATTGCTGTGCGAGAGCTGCGGGGTTGAGAGCGCCAAGAGCCTGTACAAACACACAATGCGGCGTGTTGTAAAAACATAACGCAATTCAATGGAGCAACGATAGAACTTATGGCGGCGCGGTTGGTATACGAGGCGAGTCGGTCGGTTTGTACAAGGATCTTTTAACAGCTTTATCAGACGCGTGTGGGCTTTGACTATAAATAGAAACGCTTCTAGCCAAGTACGTGGCGGCAACAAACCCAATCACAAACAGTCTTTTGCTGCTCACTGCTAATTGCCTAAGATGGTGTTCAAAGGCAAACAGTTTTCACTTATTCCCAAAGAAACCTACTGGCCATTGGTGAAACATTTGGATGTTGTTAAAACAAAAGCAAGCTATCGTCAATCACGGCAGCTCGCTTGAAGAGAACTTTACGAGTGATTGGCAGTAAATCAATAAACAACGGGTTTTTGGATGCACTTGCCTGGTTGAAGGAGAGGAACGGGAATCCATAAGGGTTGAGGTACGGGTTTGCGAGAAACTGCTGCGGCAGAGCCGGTATCTGAGCGAGAGGTTGTTGCGGATGGGCACTTGTTTGGGCCTGAGACTGCTGCTGCTGTTGCTGAAGTAGATTAGCCTTGAAATCAGAAGAAAATTACCACATACTGCTTGTAACTGACGGTCGAGCCCGCTCATTGCGAAACGAGTGAACTTCTTAAATGTGACGGTTAGTTTGAAGATTTCAGCGGAGACACGGACCCTGCATGATTGACTTAATTGTTGTGGCGACACAGGCATTGCTGTCACTTGCGTTTGCCGATATACATCAAATATTAGCGCGATCAACAGTGGGTTGACAAAAACACTGTACGCTGCTGCTTAAAAAAATCATGGTACCTGTTGCTGTTGGGCAGCCATAGCAGTCAATGTCCTTGCATGCTGGTTACTGTGCTGCATGCCGGGCGTGTGTTGGTCTTCTTCACTTTTCAACTCTATAAAACAAAACACGTTGCTTCTATGAGTGACTGCGCCACATCAGACAACTTTATGGCTGGTGTCGCTCTGCACTGATGGGATGCAAAACTGTTGGAAAGAAAACGTGATTTTCCACAGCTGTGTGAATCGAGGTCATTTACAAGCAAAGCGTTAACGAAGAAAACGTCGAAATGTGCTAAAAAAAGGACACAAGTACAAAATCCTTTACCGCAAATACAATACTTACAATCCGTACCTCATTTCTCGTTAACTTTAAAGAGTATCCGAAGTGGCAAACGCATGCAACTTGCGTATTTTTTAAAACCAGGTAACAATTACATAGGTATCGGGTTCAAGTAACTATGAACTATAATAAACCTGCCAAACGATAAAAACGTTAAAAACCATGGCAGTTATCCGATACACCAGTTGAGCTTTTAAACATACACGGCAGTCCAACGTTTGCGGCCATCTACATCGTTGCAATCGACTGGCCAGCACCGGCAATTATCCTGGATAAGGTCTTACCGCACGATCACTACCTTCCAATGTTACGAAGGCTCATTCGTGGTCATCGTCTACCGACCACGCCGCAGAAGTTTCGTTTTGCTTCACGTGGATTATTTACACTAGCGTTTGTCTGGAACATGCGTCACAATCGGGCAAAGTTCCGTCACGGAATTGAACAGACAACATACGCTGAACTATTTGGAACCCGGCGGGTAACTTCGTTATAAACTCTGTAACCACTGGAATAAACGCAGCCGTTACGCGCTGATACCTCACCACTTGGAAGCAAATACCATTACAAAAGTTTATCGCAATGACTTAGAGATGTGAACACCATTCAGTAACTCAGGCAAGTGCGTAACAGTAACTCAGGCTGATGTAACACTTCACAGGCACAAAGCCATGTGATTTCGAGACATAACTTGTTCGAACTGATAAACTGATCTCGTGTCTACTTTACAAATGGACAAACATGAATGTTGTGAAAAAGGCTGTCTACACTACAGCAAGTTCAAGTGGGTACAGCATGCTTGAAAATACTTTTAGGGCTGAGGTAGACGAAATTATGTGCTTGAAAGCAGTAGCTGCAAAAAGTGGCTGCACTGCAAGCTTGCAACTTAACAGCCACTAAAACACCTAGAGAGACAATGCCTGAGCTTAAAATTAGCGCAGCTGCTTTGCGACAGCACAATAGCATTTCGCCCGGCGCAACGCGGAAAGCGAAAACCGCCTGGTATGTAACTTGACACGTCGGCGTCAAATACGTGCTCGTCCAGCGCTCACGGAGTCACAGCATGACAAAGCAGCCGGGTTCAGTCGACCGCAAGGTGAAGGGCATCTGTCAGGAAGATGCCCTAGTGTACCGTCTACTTCATTCAAAGCCTAATGTGGCACAATAACAGTTCATCCGTTGTGCTGGTCAGAGAGTTACCCACTCCTGAGAATACCACAGGCCGGCCATTAACTATCGACTGGTTGCTATGCAAGGATCGTGTGCGACTTAGCTTACCTCCAAGCCGTGGTGGATACAGGAGCCACACACAACAAACTTATTTTCTGCTCGTCGCCAACACCTGGGCTGGTTGTCGCCGATGAAGCTTACCAATGGAATCATACCAACCAAACGCCTGGAAAATCACTGCGAAAATTTAAGTCTGCAAGAGCAGCCTGTTGCTAACAGGACCGATCTTCACTTTGCTTATACAACGCGCGTGCTTTCGACTTCATAAGTACGCAAGTAGAAACAAAGCCATATTTTAAACTTCCCATGGATTTTTCATCTTGCACTCGATCAGTGCCAGTGGTTCTCAATCAGGGCTGCCAAGCATTTTCTAGGTGTTCTACTTTCTACTCCAGTAGGTAGCATTGTGCGTACTTATTCTATTTGCTTCCACAACCTTTGCAAAGCTGGACTTTCTACCTTAGTACACAAACAACCAAAGCATCAAAATAAACTGGAAAACACAATCATGAATTGCCAGTTGCAGGAGTAGATAGCTCACGAGCCATAGGTGAGACAAATCGTTTCATTGATAAATTACTACGTTTTGTTTTTGTGCGTAAGAATGTGTGCAGTTTACGATTAGGTGCTGTGTTACATAACCATCTGATACATTGAAATTTGCTGCATTTCTGACCAAACAGTGGCCAAAATGTATCTTCAAATAATCCCAAAAACGCTGGGAAACGATGGGTCCGCAATTTTTTGGGGGAAGTAACAGGGGTCCACCATAAAAAAATGTTGAGAACCACTGATCAACGCACTTCATTTCGTAGCCATAACATCAAACCTCAGAGAAACACAACTGCCTTTCTAGAAAATACAGTTAATAAAAACATGCCACAATTCCCTGTAGAATTAAAACCGCCAGGTTTGCAGCAGCAGCTAATTCGTAATGAAAATACTCCCATTTCGCTGGAAAGCGAAAATGCCACGTGTAGTAACTGCTCTTGAGAACCGTAAAAATGGCGCCAGATCTGCAGTACAGACTGTCGCAGTCTGTGACTAGCCGCATGCTCGAAAAACGTGGCGTTGGCTTTCAGCTGACGTTTGAACGCACGGCTCAGATTGAACGAATAACGATAACAAAAATGCTGAGAAGTTCGACATGACTCTCACACGCAACAATCAGTTAAGAACAACCAGGTGTAAGGTGAAACCCGCAACTTTCCGAAAACGGACGCGCACACCTAGGCAAGCAGAACTAACCTTCAACAGAAAGAACATGCTTACTGATGACTCCTTAGCTCTCAACCTTTCCTACCAAAATTATGAAAAAACAATATTAACTAACTGCCAAGTACTCCGTCTCCTCGAATACAACGTAAGACCAATCAAGTTACTGGAGCTAAGATTATTTTCGGAATGTTGCGTGGAAGCTGAGAATGACAAGTTGGCGTTAAATTTCGTAAGCGGTAGTCAGACCGTGTTCAGCCTGATGAAGGGTGGTTTTGATAGCGCCGACCGATTCACTGCACCACCGATCAACATCGTTTTATCAGCCGCGAGCAGTACGCAAGGATAAACACAAAACAACTCGAGCTGACTTCGCATCACGTCGCGTCTATTTATAACAAAAAAAGCGAGGGTCAGGTCAACATTCGAAACAATGCCATTCAGCGTCACAATAAAGCTGGAAAAGCGTTTGAGTCTACTCGATCTAAGGCGGTGATAGCAAGGTGAGCAGTGCGTACAGTATTGAGCCAATGTCTCCAATATGGCGTTGGAATGTTCCAGAAAAGCAACACGTTTAGCAGACAAGTGTCCACGGATGGGCAGACACGGGTGACGGTAGCTTAGGATCGCGAGTTACCGAAAAAGATTCGCACGCAAGCTGCAGTTCCGCACAAGCGCATTAGTCGCTTGTACCGCTTGGTTATGCACAGCAGTCTCTCAAGCCTGCTTGTTGCAAACAATAAACAATATCGACTATGATCAATGTCGGAGAGCTATGACCGGGCGGCTAACAATTCGCGTCAAGACAGCGGGAATTTTGAACCGGCTCGATTTGCAACTCGGTATTTTACTAACAGTAACAAGCTATCTTGAGGGCTTTTGACCTCTCGTAGACTGTCAACCCTACGAGTAGGTCATGCCTTTCCAATTCTACAAAACTGATTGTTGAGCACTCAGTGAAGAACCTGTGTCAAGACAAAAACAGCCATTCAGGGAACGCGGAAATGCCAATAGCGAGCAGTGCCTGCCTTGTTGCAATCTTTTATTTTATGACCGAGCCGTTATTGATCAGAGGCAGTAGATGCAACCATACCTCCGCAATCTGACAAAATCGATCCCGTACCAGTCCACGTGAAATGTAGCATGCCAACGTCTATGGCACTATTGATCGGTACAGGGAGTTCTGCCCATAGCTAAATCTACTTGATGCAGTTTATCTCACGACACTACTACGGGGTGTAAGATGCAAATAGACCTTTTACGCTGGTGGCTGTTTTTTAAGGAGTTTAAACCAAGCAGTTTCCAACCTCCTCGCTTTCCATCGACCTTGATCTAAAGACAATTCTGCAGGCACAACATCGATTTCCCTTTCAGTTTCTTCAAGTTCGTTATTACGCTTTCAAAAGCTTCTGTATTTTGTTCAGTTTTGCTTTAGCTATTGCTTTTTCAGCTTGTGAAAACTAAGAAAAGGTGCGCAACAGATAAAAACTAAGGTAAACCTTACAAGACATACCTTTACCTTAAACGGTTATCTCAACTATACATCTATTTTAAGGTCGGTAGTCGGTATCAGCCTAATAGTCCACGGAAGCTGCAGCTAATACGAGCGTCTGGCCAGACCATTGTAACACGACTGAGCGTATGAGCGCTGAGCACATACCAACGGGAACCGCGTTAGCGCAGAAACGTTGCTCACCCCAGTCAACAGAAACACGATCGCAGTCTTTCACACACGGACGAACCATCGCACGTTACGGCCGGCCGAACGCGAGAAAGGAAGTGAGAAACAAACAAGAGCGGGAGCTGACTGTTTTAAAGACGAAGTACCGCGTCCGATACGAAGTCGGATTTCGCTTATCGCCTGCGGTCACCATCAGGATTCACAAACGTTTGCGCGCTGACGATTTAACAACGACGCCCTTCGTTTGTCAAAAGAATTGCGCTGGACAACTCTGGCGAAACCGAGCGATTCGCGCCAACACTTGCAATATTATACTCGCAGTAACTGCAATATCATTGCAAACACCGGTTGAGCCAAACGCTTAGCGGAGAAAAGGCTATCAGTTTCGGATGGGACGGCAGAGAAACACTTGTGAAAGCTTCCACGTGAAACGACGCCGACCACGGCAAGATGTATGGGAACTTGATACAGTGACATTTGCAACTGGATAGAGCAACTGAATCTTCACAGCCTGTGTTTTATCAGTAGGCTAATCAGCTCATTTCAACTCGGTAAAGATAGGCTTTTCTATCAAACAGTACACCATCTACATAAGCGAATGCGTCCTGCTGCCACGCTCTACGGCGCATGTTGTTGAGTAACAACAAAACTATGTAAGTGGAAATCCTGATCATTTCGCCTAAGAGAAGCGCAAAAACTACCACCAATAGCAAGGGGAGTAACAACTACTGTATGTACACAAACCACAATTTTTCCACAATCAATTTTCGCTTAAAACTTCAAAATATTTTATACCTAACTACTTTTTAACTACATGTTGCCATGCTCATGTTGGGCGGTATGAACGCATACATCATACATTCTTTAAAGAATGAGTCATATGCATTCTACCAACTCACAGGCTTTCACGTGCCTAATCAATAGAATAAAACATTTTTATTTGCTATTTTTTGCCAGCAGTAAGCTGGATTTCAGCCTAAAACTAAGCCACATCCACGTGTCGCTTACGCTGCACTTCGGTTGGACATTCGTGAAAGGATGACTGGTATTACTGGGGTAAGTTCAACATACATCTTACTAAGGATCATTTAAGCCGAAAACTGCTAGAAAACAAGAGAACAATGGATTTAAGCATTTTTGCTGACATTCACAGATCACGGCGCAAAATAGACTTCGAATAAGAAATCTTCTGTCGAACCAGGCAACGTACTCACAATTAAGTTACCTCGCATGAGAGCAAAACGGTCACGTAAGAAGATATTGGACAACTTCCTGACGTTCGTAACGCAGATAGCTCGAGGCATTCGCCGAATAACAGCAACCCGCATTGGTGGGAAGGATCACGTCGAACGTGGATTAGACCAGCAAGTGCATCGCACATTGATTGGCAGGGCTAACTGTCGCCGATACGAGGACGGTCACAATACCTGCCTGGTATTTATATCCTCGGAAACAATTAGTCAGAAATAAGGTAGTTTTTTCAACACGCCTGTCATTTTAGCATGCAGTAGTGCAGTATGGATGTGCTTGGCCGTGTTGACCCAAAATAAATCAAAACCAGGGTGTTGCCTAAACCAAACTCGCGATGCAGTGATCAAACATCTGCAGCAGTACCTGACTGATCAGCAGATAAACACAGACAGGATCTGACGATTCTCCACCGCAGTTCTTGACGTATACCTCGAAACTACAGTAGCAATCAATCCGCTAGCTGTCACGGGTCCACGCGCAGTAGGCGATGCTCCATTTGAACTTGTTTTTGCGCTGACTTCACAAGAATGATATTTCAGATTCTTAAAAACGCGTTCTAGATTTCATTTTCACTAATCTGCTTGACGTGAAGACTTAAAGAAGCTATGAAAACCTCAGTAATACAACAACGGTTAACTTCAGTTGTAGACAAGTAGCGGCAGTTGTTCGTGAGGTTTGAAATCAAGAGATCGGCTTCACTATTATCTTCTCCGTGCTTGAATGGCAGTGGTCTGGCAAAGAGGGACAAAAGGCTTTTGTTTGTTTTAAGGGCGGCTACACGCTCAAGATGACGTCACTCTTTTGAGTTTCTGTGCCACAAGCGTGGCTACCTTTTGCTTTTCTGCTGATCTACAAGACAGCCGCGCTTAACTCAATGTCGGTGATAGGCTATCGAAAAGAGCAGTTTTGGGCAAACGCCAAGAACTGACTCGCCTGCGTACGCCTATAATGAATGAAAGTTACTGGCTATGAAGAAACACGTGCTTAACAATGTCACAAACTTTCGTGCTGATACCTCTGGTCACCATTTGTTCCTCTCATCGAAACGAACGGCAACGAAAATTCTAGAAACATGCTGTTTCAAATACTAACGTTGCAAAGAAATTACCAAAGACTTCTGTTTCAGGCGGAAAACAAGTATGTATTCTTGTTGAAACCAAAGCGTTTCACGCAAAAAATCCGTATCAACTTACCGCAATTCAAGTTTTCAGAGCGCACGATCGAGCACCAAAGCTCCTGATGCTGAATACGAAAATACAGTGTAGCACATGACCAACATTGTTACGCTACATGCAGCACACACCCAGCAACGCCGGTTAATATTCTGCAGTAGCGCGCGGACGAATTGACTGCTGAGTTAGTTCCGTGCGTAGAACAAAGCTTGGCGGCATCATTATTTGCATCGCAGGCAAAATGCATGGCCCTGACATGGTTTCATAACTCTGAGCAAGGGTTAGGTCGAAGGTTACTGCACTGCATCGACGATAATGTTTAATGTCGAGCATGAGGCCCACTACGTGCAACGCTGACCTCGGTTATTTTTACACAAGAGTTTAATCCTACCCAATTTTCGACCTTCACCAGCTTTAGTACTCGACATTCTTTTTAAAACCGTTAAAAACACATGATTTACGTATGAACCATGAAAAAGACCACAACTTTAGATGTTCGCATATATGCTTAGTACAAAATGTCAGCAAATGGAACGACACCTCGGCTTTACAGAGTAAGAGCAGCGCATATCAGCCATGATCTAAGCCTCCAACTCCGTATTTACGATGGCTCGAAGGCAACGAAGCCGTAATAAAATCGCTGCGTAATCGGATTCCGCACCGCGCAGACCTTTCGCCCATCACGTGACCGCTTAAAAGTCTGGCGATACGAATATCAGAAGGTCGACGGGGAGCAGCGCGATAGTGAGACTACATCCACAATCGCCATGTTGTTCAGTGCCTTGGTATACATGACGAGGTGAAGACCCGTTTGAACGGGAAAGCACAGCACTGAATCATTTCGAGCGAAAGGTCACTTTCAGTGCGTGGATTTTTTTTCGCGAAGACGTTATCTTCAATTGGCGAAGCACTTGCACTTGCTGACATTATCGTTTCTCCACAACCATATAGGGAAACCGCACGAACCTGTAGTAGCTATTAAGCTCGGAACCATTGGTGAAGCACATATTAAACTAATAAGCAATGGTCTCTACAGAAATGTGACATGGAGATGGAAGGCGGCTAATGGGCCAGGCTTGATACATGATTTACGTTTCACTATATCACTGGAAGACTTGAAAATCCGCAGAAAGGGAAGTTTTGATCGCCTTTGTAAGTGCAGCTAGTTTTGGCTGTTTTTGTACAAGCGTGTAGCGATACTACTACGCAACCTCGTTATAGCACCATCCCCGACAGTAATGATGTTGTAACGGCAAACTCCTGTCAAAGAAAGGCAACCAACTAGCCACAACTACGACGTGCTAAGCAGCGTCACTATCCAGCAATGTAACTGCAGGGCTTGTAATAAGCAGAAGGTACAGTCGCAGGTACGGCATGGTAATGGCCGTTTCGAATGATGCGGGGAGACCTTAGTCAGTTACTATTGAGCAACGTTGCCCTTCGCACACATCGGTTCATGAAACTGACATCGCAAACAAGCTGCTCTGTGGCAATCACGGCCGCACAATCACGCGCGCGCACGAATTCCATTCTCGAGTTGTTCGCATGTCGTCGTAAGTCGTAATCGCAGCGCATAATGACTGACGTGCCCTGCGTCACAAACCAGCCGCATGAACAGGTTCAGACAAGTGCCGTTGGTCTTGACGAATCATCGGGACGGACGTTTGCCGAGCGGCGGTGTAATATTTGTTTGCAGCACAAGATCGATACAAGATTTTCGCACTGACTTGTGGGCGTGATTGTCTGTTGCGTTCAGTAGATGGTTATATGTTGCATTGCTTGAATTTATGCGCAGCTTTTTAACTGGAACAAAGCGTCAACCGGTGGCTGCTGAATCTCAAAGCTGATTGTCAGGGGACCGCAGTTAACAACCGTAACTCCCACCGATACACAGTGTAACTATACACACTACGGCGGAACCAATCTGTACCAAGCGCGCACACCCAAAGATGCTGATAACGCGCAAGGTAAACGAGGAAACCCACTATAAGAATTACAAGCATGGTAAACTGTATAGTCTGTAACGAGTTACCGACATTTCTCAGAAGAGATGTTAACTTCATACTTGAACGTAAACTATGCGCTCGGGATTCCTTTTTTATGATTATTTTTTATTTTATTCCTCATGGGAGTGAAGCGTTGGGTTCGCAGCAGTCAAATCGACGGCGGATGATCAACTCCAAAAAATTTTGTTGGACAACATGCTTGCTGCGGTTTCGGAAAGATTACCTTGGTTTTCATTACCTGCATCGCAACAGGTGAGCATCCTTATGCGAAAACAATTTTCGAAGTTCAGGCTATTTCGCAAACATTAAAATTGGCAGAATGCAAACAGTTGTAAGCTCAGACATTTAACAGAACTGCATTTCCACTCAATCCCTGAATTGGGTACCAACAGTTCTAAACCACACAAACATTTCTTCAGGATTTACAAAAAGATCAGAACAAATCCACTGCAGATATGTATTCCTCAGCAGTCTGTTGACATCTGAGCAATGTTCCCTCTAAGGTGCGCAAATGCGCAGTTGCACCCCAGACCATTTGCGCAGTGAAATCTCATTCTCGCGCACTTGCAACACCTTAAATTTAATGTCGTACATATTTATTGCTCAGCCCTTTTACCGCTTGAAACGCTTCATTGGTTGTGTGTCTGCATGGTTGCGCAATTGCACGTTCACTACAATAAACATATGCTCAAGAGTAAAATTTTCTTACAGGGAACACTGCATCTGAGCAAGAAAAGCAATTTATGCTTGTCAAGTGGCAGGCAATCACTTGCGAGACCAACGGGGTGCGGCGCGGCCTTGAATTTCCAAAAACACTAAGCAGTAACAGGACTTGTTTAACCTGCTTAGAGTACGCGCTATTCTGATGTAACCGTCACCGATAAGTAACGCAAAGCAAACACACCGTAAATGGTTGTACGTTTAAATATATGTTAACCCTGCGTCGATGAATCACAGGAAGGCCACTGATGCGACACTGACCTGCTGCTTCGCTCTACATGGCGAAGCGACAGGTCACGTACAACAATTCTGCCCTGAACTACACCAGTGGGAGCTTTTCTTGCAGTAACAACGGAAAACAAATGAGCTTTTTTCGGGAGTTAGCAGTTTTAATTCATTTTCACAAGGTCTTACTAAAATGCCCCCACCGTTCTCTGTTGCAGCATTTTACGTCAGAAAAAATACGAAAGCGACACAAAGTGTTGCTACCTAGAAAACCGGGTCTTATTGAAACAGATGGCCAGCGAATTAAATGTTGATTGCACATTTCAACAGTTATTCGCATTTGAAACTCCTCCATGAACCGAGTCAAACTTACACAGTCTACTCAATCTACTGCAGTGGTTCTTTACCTTTTTTCTACCACGCCTCCCTAAAGTAACTTTCTTTGTTTCAAGCCCCTCTGACTTTAAACAAGCTGTAGCAAATGTTTTCATTGGTAAATTATTGATCAAAATTTCTATGTTGTGAGGCGTGTAAGGGATCGCGCCCCACCTGGTCAAGAACCACTAATCTACTGACTAGCGACAAGCCACAGTACAGTTACAGCACTGCGCAAGCAAATGAACTTGTGTTTTTTCAACTACTTGACACACAAAATAATCATCACAGAATAACTACGCGTCGCTTTGTATCGGTACTTATGCACGAAGCACTTATGCAAGAACAAACACCGACATACATTACCGTGTACATCACATTTGACAAAACTTCCAATTTGTCCTGGTACTCTCTTTATCAGATATAGTCGCTGTCAGCCTCTATCACATCCCCTCACTAATACATCAAGTACACTTCCTTTTCAAAAAAAACTCAGTGAAATAATGTACCCATTTTCTGCGTAGCAACAGCGCTAAACTTACTACTGGGATTTTCACAACCGCCTGCCCACTTGCAATTGAGGGCTATCCGAAAGTTGCCGCATCAGCGCATCTGTAACCCAAAAGCTTGAGGATCATAAGCAAAGCGAATGTGTTGTACTGAAGTGCAGTCCACGCGACAGTGCACAGCTAGCTGGCAAACCCATACGTAAGCGCACGGACAATGCGTGTTTTAAACTCTGGTGCAAACCTTTAGCCGACGGTTGACCAAACGAAGGACGAACCGCAGGCGCTTCTGTGTGAATCAGTCAGGCGTCGTGCGCATTTGCCGAAATTTCTCTGACAAAGGAGGTGGCGAGGCGGGTCGTGCCAAAATTGCCTGGGCCGCGTCGTTACCCTATCCGCGCTGTTTCCGAAATGACACGTCGCATCACCGAGCTGCGCCGCACACATAACGCTCCGACTACAGGCACAGCCACCCTCGCACCTAGACAATATTTAGAGAAGCACAACAGTTTGAAAGCATTCGGGCGCGTTTACTACGGAACGTTCTCTTTTGCCGTAATGCGCCTAGGCCAGTGGTTCTAAAAGTGGTCGATATCGACCCCTAGGGGTCAATTGGACTATCCAAGGGGTCGATAAATAGTCACTGGGTCAAATGGGGGTCACTGAATGGCCCCTAAGTTCTAAGCATATTTTCGGCTTGTGTATTATTTTATCATGCATTTCAAGTAAAAAGTACTCAAATTTATTTCGACACGTACTTTTCTTGTATTGGCAGCTGTTGGGCTAGGCCAAGGGGTCTACAGAAAATTGTATACTTGAATTGGGGGTCCATGTGCAGAAAAGTTTGAGAACCAGTGGCCTAGGCCTTACCAATCATTTTCGATGCTTCGCGAACAGTATGTTATCTAATGAACTACCTACGCCATACAGTTATGAGCATGATGCAGTTCGCTTACCAACAGGTTGGCAAAATCGAAACACCTTGTTCTTTATCGATGTTATGCAAACTACCAGCAACACAACTGCAGCAACAACATCGCTCTTCGAGTTTCAACTGCTCCTTGACCGAAATATAATTATTATGCAACAGTCACTGCACTATCTCCAGAAAATCTGGATCCGCTTGTTTGCACCAACGTTACACAATCGAAAAACACTATCAAAAATATACGAAAATAAGTGACAATTGTTACATTCCACGCAGTCAAGAAGTACTTCGAGAATTTCTTCACTCAAGCATCCTTTGGAATCAGGCATTCGCTTTAATTCAAACTTGCTTCGTTAGGTTATGGTGGCAATTTAGCTTGAAGGCCCACATACTTACCCACACAAAAAATATTTGGCAGTTCGGTGCGACAGTGGTTTGCTTTCCGTTGCTTTCTTTACGCGTTTCTCAGTGAGACGAAACCGCAGCCTGATAAACCGATTCTTTTCGCGGCCGCCAAAAACACGAACTCGNGCGGTGCGCTTCATGTAAATATAGACGCGCATTAACGGGCCCACGTCATCGCCCTGCAATAAAAGGCGGCCCGGAGCTGACTAATCGATTTTCCATCAGGCGATCGCGGAAAGCTAATGATTAGCTGGGAAACGCGATGTCGGCAAGCGGGGCAAAGCCGCAGGTTGCTAGCTGTTGCGCTCGTGTAAGTAAAAACCAAGCTACGGTGGTGCAGGTCACGATCGCAAAGAATGAGCAACAGCCTACGCTGGCCGGTTCTGCGTTACAGCGATACGTGCAACGAAGGCAGCAACCTGAAATAAACAGTCGACTGGGAAGTGTAGCAACTGTGAAATGGCGCGACACGATGGCGGGTGCATGGCGAAGTTAACAGCATGCAAACAGAAACCCCGTAGGCTAAGCAACGTATTACCAAATCATGTGCGCAGCTGGAGCAAAGCAACTGATAGAATCAGAAACAAACAGCACGGCGAATGAAAGTCAACACGCCAACTCACGACTAATTGTGTCGCTTGCAACACCAGACCAACCAACAAAAAAGCACAATACTTTTCTTGCAACCAAACCACAGTACCCACTTACACGCAAACATTTATACATTTTATTTTTCACGAGTGGGTGCAGAGAAAAGCGTAGCAGCGGGCCAAGTCGTGACTTGGCAACGGACAAGAAACTTGCCAAGTTTTGGTCACACCAAATACGCTTCATCATATTCACCAACCTGACAATATTTCGCTCAGCTGCTTGAGAAGCATTTCTGCCTTCTTATGCCTGGCACGAGACGACCAAAAAAAATGGCAAAACTCATTTCTGTTTCCAATAGTTTATTCCTATAGGTCAATCCTCGCATGAATGCAGGCAGAAAGCGGAAATTTTTTCCGCATACAATGATCAAATGCCAACTGCCGAATTTTTTGCCCTGCGGTATAACCAGTGACAAAGGTGGTGCCGTAATTTGCGTTTCAAAGAGTGTGCGCCAACAAGCAGACTCCCACACGGGCAACAGGTTGTCTTCACTATGGTCGAGTGCGGAAATTCCTCTTAACGAGAAAGCAGAAGAAACGCCGTGCTCTTGGCTGCTTCATAGTCATGTTGACACACGCGGTATCAGCTGCTTCTGTTTGTTGAAAATCAGTAAATGCGAAAGCGAATACATCTGTTGCCTTTCGTGGTTTTGCCAACGGTGGATGAAAAACAATGTTTGACGACGGCAGAGCGGTGCTTTGAATGGCTACATCGCATGGTTTGACCAAACCTTGTACAGTAACAATGCGACCAAACTAAATAAAATCTGGATTTTTTTTCTTTAGGTGCACAAGGACCACAAGCCAGGACGCAGGGATAGCATGTTCAGGAACCATATCTTAGTAATTCATAAGCAATTGCGATGTGCAAAAAGCAATGCCCAGTTTCGCTAAAATAGAAGGCGATTCAGCACGGAAACTGCTGTAGGAGAATAAGTTTACCTTACTACTAAGCAGTACTAGTATTGCGTGGTAAATCCACTATCGCTACTATGTTTTGGTGTTCGTGATTCGTCATAAAATAATTCTACAAGATGCAGCCGGTCGCTCAGAAGACCAAACCCTCACATGTTTCAGCGAAGCATTTCCACTTTTATGCTGGACTTACTTTCTATACTTGGGCAAAACTGGCCTTCAGTTACTTTTTTAATGATCCACAGTCTAGGCCAGCAAACTTTAACCCCAATTTCTGCACTACCTGATAGCTTGCACTTATAAGCATGTTCGTGCCCTTTGGCAAAGTCAATTAAGCGAAATCAGTAGAACAAGGCAGCGGAAGGTCGATAACGGCGCCATTCCAGCTGTCGAGCAACGAGAACGTTGCCTGAGCACGACGCTCGCAAACAGGACGCGCTGATCGATCGTTGCGAAGTGACTAGTAACCAGCGACACAAAGAACGCCAAGAGCCCTTGCCAGGGTTTGTTGATGAAGACGCTGTCCGACACCTCACCTCGGGAAGTTTTAACAGGATGCCCCCGAGCGGTGATTTCTATCTCAACAAAGAAGGTGCATTTTGACGAAGTCGCAATGAAAATTCATTACAATGAAAGGGTCAACAGAAAGGAAATGCATATCAACAACTCAGCTGATTTAAAGTTGTGGAAAATATACAGGGGATTGTCAACTGTTGTTGATGGAAATTTTAAGCCTTGCTAGAAACCCCGTCGTCTTCAACAAAGAGTGCCACTAAAAACGGAGAATATTAAAAATTTGAAAATTAAAAATTTGCTGATCGATTTCTTGCTTACACCCATCGTGGAAAGTACACACTTAAAAACTGATAAGTTTTACCCGCACATCGGCACTACTGGTAATTAACCCAGCCTGACTATGTCATGACAAGCAAAGTACTACTGGCAATGCCGAATTAAGCCGTAACACTACGAGATTCCCGTTTGCTGAGCGAAAATACAAAGTTCGCGATAAGCATCTTCCACTTTCGGTTACTGCTGATATATGACAGTCTCCCTACGCATTTTTTGTTCGTAGGGACCTATGTTTCAGGATGCAGCCAAAGGAGTCAAAAAAAGCTTAAAAACAAGCTATACTTCCAGCAACTTAAATACCAGCGCTGATACTTGCTAACCTCGCTAACAAGGCAACAACCACCCTGGAAACTAAGAGACTTCCGCAAATAATTTCAGTAACACCAAAACTAACGTACTTCGATGACGAGAGTCATAACACGCGCGAGAGGATGTGATGTCTAATTGGATAATTCTACAGCGCATTCAGGCGAATGGAATGTGTTTAGCGACCTGGGCAGCAGCCGCAGTTTGGTTCCCTTATTTTTCAGACTCGGTACTTGTTTTTTCGATAAACTTCGAGCACTCACAGTAGATAACCACTACTTTGCTTTTATACCAAAAAATACCAATTTTGAATCCCAGCCGGATTTCAATCAATTAAATCAAGCCCAAAGACAATGGCTCAACCATTCAGCGGAAATTTTTAAATCGTAACTTCTGAGTGAGGCACAAAGTTGATAGTGCAACATCGTTGCAGTGCAACGTTTACACGCAAAACAGGATGAACAATAAAACAAGAGAACTAGGGCGAAGACGAGTATTTCAACCTGAACCATCACTTTTAATTGTGCCACTTGGCGCGCAAGCTTTGTCCTTTTTGGTTGTTGGCGACTGCTCGGCAGAAACGTTCACAGAAGGTGGTGCATTGAAACCTGTGCTGTGTCACTGGATTGCTCCTCGTGCGGACATGAGACTTCATCCCACTCACCTTGATGACACGTGGCACTTTCACAATCATGAACCCAACTCAAGAAGCATCAAATTAATCACTTTCAACTTAGTTCAAGGTTATGGCGTAAGAAGCCAGGTTTTCAAGTTGCAAGCAACAATAAGCTTTTCAAATTTAATGGATTAAAATACTTGCCAGTGTATTGCAGTTACAGTCAAGACTTTTCAACAGCGCATAACACATTCTGCTTTTTTGCAATATCTGCCTCTGTTTGGGAAACAAAGCTTTTCCTGTCACAGCAATACCGCACCAAAAAAGCAAGTGCTACAATTTTATACACGATTGTTGCTAAACATTTTCTGTTTTTGGGAAAACCGTGAGAATGGCGGGTCAAAATACCTAACGGCTTCACTTCGAAACAACACAAATTCTTTTAAGTGCTGCTCTTGACATCTGCTACCGAGAAACGTGACAAAGCTGAACTGAAGTAGCTGCGCATGCGAGCACAGCACTGCTAATGTAAAATGGCGGATTGCGCAGGCATTTCTGAGCTTCTGTAAAGGTCATGACTTACTCAACCGCGTGCAGTTCACGGTTTACTGAATGCGAAGACTTGATTCGTTGACTTGAATATTAAACGCTATATTCAGCTGCACAAAAATCCAATTCATTTAACTTGACCATATAGCTACGGCGTATAAGCACGGCAAACTTTCTGCATCAGGACACGCAATGGTATCAGCAGATATTCTGCAACGAACTGTTTCGCGATCCTGAGCAAACCATAGCAGGCTGGGCGCGCGTAACTGTCATTCGGCTCTCCATCAGCAGGCCTTCGGACCGGTTAGTCGGGCACAAAAACGACCTTCGCCAACTAAACGCCGCCGCCAGAGCAAATAAGCTGAAGCATCCACTTTCGGCCCAACGAGCCATTCACAAGACGCGCGAAAAGAGCATAGCAAGAAACAAGAGGGCGTCCGAATCGTTCAAGCACTAACGGCAAGCCGAGGGAAAAAACGACGATCGCAACGTCGGCGGATTTCGAAACAAACAAGCGAGCTAAAAGCGGAGCAGTCCAGTATATCGAGCTTTCGCGGTTTGCCCACTCGAGCGCGGCGACCCGTCCACCGATAGTGCCGTTCTGTGACGTCAATCGGCACCTTTTCAAACACGCCGTACCAAGGGCTTTACCGTGATAAAATGCGATCGTGAATTCAAGGGACATCAAAAAATCGAAGCAGGCCGAGCGAATTTTAGCACGGACGCAACGAAGCGGGCAAGCCAAACATTACTGACCGCAAAACAAGTTCCGCAGCGCGTGTAAACCGATTCGGTTTGTGTGGGGACAATGAAAGCACAAGAAACAGGCGCGCTGAAACAGATCTATATTTACTCCTTAAGTACTGGGATTTTCATTACGTCCCTGCATTGTCGCCAATACTTTTACTGTTCACATTACCGTACAACACCTCTCAAAAAGCGTTAAGTTGACGAACGAGCAAACGAAATAAGTGAAAAGCTGGAGCTATTACATATCACGAGGTTAACGCCTGTTAAAGTTTGACTTAGCCACGTTTCAACAACGTGTGTTCCAGCCAAGACAATAGAGAAAGCACCCGAAACGCAAGCACAATCCACGCGTAGGTTGAGAGGATCCTGAGCGAAAGATTGGCAATAATGCAGGGTTTTAGCGAAATACAATCAGGAAAAGTAAAACACACGTTAAGCGTTCTTTAGATCGTCAGGGAGCTTCTCGTGTCGATATCATAAAAAAGACACTGAACAAGTCAAATTTGCGGCAGAAATCGTTGTCAAATATAAAAACTTCCACACAACGTGGAATTGTTCGGGGCGTCTCCATTTCCTATCTTTACGTTACGAAGTTACAGGCTTCACTACGGCGCGTGAAGCTCAAACTTTCTTACGTGATGAGTCAGTCGTTACGCCAAACTACGATTCGTCGTTGATTAACCGTCACTAAAGCTATCGTGCGCGACGCTGACGCACTAAGTTTCGATTGATCAATTTCAAAAATGCGCCGAACCACACGAGGCTTTTCTCCCTCGAACTACCGAAAACAACTAATAATCACAGACCAAAGATTGTGTGTTCTTGCCTTGCTTCAATTATTATTTTCCAACACAATATTTTTTATGCTAGCATCTTGCTATTCCAGCAATGCAGAGGGAACACACAAAAAACTAGCTTGCAACCTTTGACAAGTGCATAACACAAGGTATCAAGATCATTATTATGTACTTTGAAAGATAGTTGGGTTGGTGCTGAAAGCAGTTTGATAAGAGAACAGAGAGCAAACTTCCTATGCTTCTGCATATATTATATTGGCAAGCGATTTGATTTCAGTCTGGCATGCATTAGATTTGTCACTCTGAAATCCCCACGTCCTGTCGTGGACAAGATTGAAAGAGCAGTCTCAGATCCAGAGATGTCGCAGCGCCACAAAATTGTGGTGAAAAGCTCACTGGGAAGTCAACGCATTGCCGTCTAGCTGCGCAGAACATCACGGGTTGCGNCGCTCATGCTTCCCGCAAAAGACTACCGGGCACCGAGCTCAGAAGCGCTACAAAGCAGTAGCGCACTACAGACTTTTGACTTGGAAACTGTTACGTTCGTAAGGCACATTGCGCACACAACTGAAGGCGAAAATGACAGTCAAACAGCAGCAAGCCAGAGCGCAAGTTTTCGTTCACACACCACGGACTTCTGGAACAGCAATGCAAAGTGGAATGGCTGAACGAGTTGAAACGCCAGGTCGGAAAGCGGGCAGGGCGGCCGCTGTTTGCCAAATTGCCACCTGCTATCGCGTTTTTTCTTCAAGCGATAACGACAGCAAACATGAAACAATCAAGCAATCATCTTTGGTTAACCATAAAAATTCACCTTATTTTAACTTGTTAAGGCCTACAATTTGTCAAAATCGAGTCTTACGCGTCGCCTCCAGCCAGTAACAAACCAAGGCCGCCTGCCTCTCCAGGCGGCCTTGAGCAAACGCGCGTCGTGCCAGCGTCATACGACGGGTGTTTGAAATGCGTGTTACTCAACTGCACTCTACGCCGCCTGAGACCTGGTAGCCGCACCACAAAAAGATTTGAAGTTTCGTTGGAAGGTCGATGCGGTTCAGTTACCAAAGTAATGGTAATGTTTCCGCGATAAAGCTCAAAGTTGTAACTTCCAGCAATGCTCTTAATACTTTTTCACACACGTGTATTGACCTATCAGTGATCAAACTCACGTCAGTCCAGCAATCTGGAAAGCATTCGGCGCAGATTAGTTCCGGTGCAAAGAAGAATGACGCGTTGGCATGTTAATTTTGAAATCTTAATTTTTCGAAATCTGTGTTCACTCACACAGACATTACAATATTTCGTGTTTTGCTGTTTCTAGCACAGATAACTATGCAGTCAAACGAAATTGGTCCGTGTAGACCCACAACAATGTACTGTTCGACCAGATGTCTCTATCCGAGCGCAACGTTGCTGGCGTTTTACTTTAAATATTTTTTTCAGGCACGCAGAACATTGCCGTAAACAACACTGCGACACTGGCCACTTAAAACTCTAAAAAACAAGCTAATCCAGGGTTTTTTAAAGGCGTTTTAGGGACCCGATTCGGGTCCCTAGAATCAGAGAAAATTATCATCGGGTCCCTAAAATCAAAGAAAATCGGGTCCCTAGAATCAGAGAAATC
>JGI24158J21664_10002193_pt1 | contig 23369 bp, 15 predicted proteins | sample Ectturendosymbi3_FD_21664 | JGI IMG/M metagenome (IMG submission 21664) | reverse complement strand
TCTTTCTGAAAGTCCTACACAGACCATTGACAGCTCCCCTTGTTGCAAAACTGGCCCCTCCAGTGGCCCCCCCAAATGAAGATGTCTGGCTCCGCCCCTGGTGCTAGCCCAAAAAAGTCTTATTGGTTCAGCTCTAATTCTAATTTGCACACTTTGAAATAAGTTTAATTTTATGTAAATCTAGCTGCAGCGAAGAGTGCGAGTGGTAATCCAAGAAATATTAACCTAAACGTATGACGTGGATTACATTTTGTGATAATTTTCTCACTGAAGTGGCACTTGACTTGGATGTGAAGCATGCGAACTTGGCTTGCAAATGTCAATTTTTAGATCAGTGCCAGCTAGAAAAAAAATTTTCAACAGGAAAAATAGTTAACAGTAGCGGCTAAGTGGTACCGAAGGTTGAACACGTGCGACTAAAGCTGGTACGCTGGATTCGGTTCCCGTTCACGCCTTGCTGCCTGTCCAGCCTCGTGTTTGGCTTAAGTTGCGTGTGGGTTCAAGGGAAAGGTTCACGCACGGTGCTGCCATTGACTTGCTACCAGTGCAGCATTCACTGCGGAAGTAGCCGCGCGGCTCCAGGCGCAAACAAGCGAAGCTGGGCGACGCTGACCGCTCTGACATCCTAAAGGAAGAACAAAAGCGAGTATAGTGGTACCAAAAAAAGAACTAACTATTAAACAATTGCGAGGTCCAGTGTGCAAAGACCAGAGTTTGAAATAGTGTGCCGGATACCAAAGTGAACCTCCTTCGAAAAAACATTTTGCTGATTTGAAAAATATAAGACGAAAGTCTTATCGAGAAGAAAACGCGTACATCGTAAAACAGTTTGTTGTTACTTTTTCTTAAACTTGTTAATAAAATCAGTGAATTCTAATTAAAAACAGGTTGTATTTTGTGCGTAAGGGCATGCAGTTGTGGTTGTGCGTTACTGTTGATAATTTTTATCTACTTCTGCTCTGATAGGGAAGCAAGAAAGTTGTGGATCTACTGTCAAATGTGCGCATCCACATAATGCCTTCCATGAACCCTGATGGCTATGAAGATGCGGCCTCCGAAGAGGTGAGTGAATTTTCTGTTACTTTGCCCTTTCCTGTGCTTAGCCAACCCTGTAAAGTTTGCCTACTGGATGGCTATACGTCCATACTGACAAGTGTATACGCATGTAAGTAACACCACGCGGGTTGCAGATATAATCAAACAGATCGACACAATCGATCAGACATGAATGCACGCAAAACATGTAGCTTCACGAGAAGAATAGCGGTGTGGACTTGACAGGCTCACGTGAGAGAAGCTGTGAAATTTTTTTAATTTGATTTTGGCTACGGCGATTGGCGGCAGGCCGAAGCCAAGTTATCAGAGATAACTTTGAATAGCTGTGAGATTTGAGATTTAAAGAGAAGCTGTGGAGTTAAAAATCTGTTTTTTGACTGGTTTAAACAAGACAGTTTCAAGGCGTTGAGGTTCATTTCCATGCAGTATATTGTTGTGGCTTTTCCTTAATTTTAAAAGAACAGAAAAGTTAAAGACATTTTTCGTTATGATCAAAGCAATAGCGTTGTCTCTCATTCATGTCATAGGTGGTGCGTATTTTTTCCGACGCAAACTTTTATTCAGAGCACGGTGTCACGATGCGTTTTGATCGTGTGTGTTCCTGGTTACCAGAGTGTCGAAGTGGATTCCTAACAACACTGGGAGTCGGAGTCGGATTCGGATTTTTTTATCCGACGCCGACTCCGGATGTCCAGTTGGATAATTTTTTACGTCACACTCTCAAATAGGGAATTCCTGTTGAAATGGTACAATTTCTTTTGAAACTTTTGTTGAAACGGAGATTTCTTGCTGTGCACCACGATTTCCATTGATTGTAACAGTTAAATTTCATTCCCTCTTTGTCCAGGAGTCGGAAATTTTGGAAAGTCGGAGTCAGAAATTTTGTAAAGGTTGGAGTCGGATATTTTACCTCAGACTCCGCAACCCTGCTTGTTACGTAAATCAAACATTATTTAGTGCTGGGCATTATCCGCAATTTTTATGTGTTTGTTGCTTTACAAGTCACTTTTTCTGATCTTCGCTAACTATTTGTTTTACGCTTAATGCCAATATGTCACAGTACATTGTCTGCGATACGCTCCTTTCTCTTCTGCATTCCTTTGCATTTTAGACATGGGGTGTCACCAGCAATTTATCCCTTAACTGCATGAGCTGCGTTCAGTACTACGAAGTAAATTTGCGCCAGTGACAAACCGCTTAGTTTCACACCACCGCAAAACTCTTGTTTTTTGCCGATTATTACACCGAATGTTGAAGTCCTGCTTTTGGTGAAGTCCTGCTTTTAGGGGTTCTAAGTGTCGTTTGGTTTTGGTTGTATTTTTTATCCGAAAACCGCTTGTACAACACAATGTTCTGTTCTCCCTGATTTTCTTGCCATGACTTTAAGCGTATTTAACGGCATGCCCATTGTCGATCGATTGCATTTCCTTTCAAGGGTTATCCGAAGGATTACCTGAAAGGCAGGACAAACGCGAATGGAGTTGACCTGAATCGAAACTTTCCAGATTTCGACAAAGAAGTGTGTCAGACAGGTTACACAAGCCTCCTCGGTTACAACCGGAAGTTCGTGGCTGCTGCCATTGGCGATGTAGAGGTAACGACATTTCGTAGAAAGATGTCAGTTAAATTACCATTGTTAGATATTTTCATTTTTGTTGTTTTACGCCTTCAGGTTCTCGTTCTTAAAATTTGTATATCATTGACGACTTACTGTGGTAGCACCGAACAATTCCTTTCGCTGGTATAAGAAGTTTTGCACTAATTCTGAGCTTCCTTCTGAACCCGAACACTGTCACCAATATGGACGTGTCGACTATGTGTTGATCTTTCGGGATCGCTACTCGTACTCGACCTGAATCGTATGACTCGTTTTTCTGTCGCACCCAGACTCGGTTTTTCTGTTTCGAAATTAAATTGAATGGCAAAGAGAAATGTCGATGCGTCTTAAGCAGTGTTCTCTAAGACTGCGCATGTCCTGCATCTACCGTTCTTTGAGCGTAGTGCGTGTTTCCGTATGAGTGTTGGGGACGTTTTGCTGGAGAGGAACTGTTTCCTCCGATAAAACCCAATGTGCATGGTTTCTGATGCCAGCTTTTGGTCGGGATTTTCCATAGAAAATATGACGTTCATCTCGGGAAACAAGCCCAAATTACTCCCCGAAAAACAAGAGTAAAGAGTTGAAAAAGGTCACCGTTTTTTCCAGCGCATCAGTTAGCGCGTTTTCGCTGTAAAACAGTTGTCTGTACACCTCATCTTTCCACTCATCGCCATCGTCAACCAAAGCGTGCTCTGGTTCGTAATGCTCTGAAAAAGTCAACGCTCTGAAAAAGTTTGGTTTGTAATGCGCTGGCCGTTTTTCAACTCTTTACTCTTGTTTTTCTGAAGTAATTTGGGGTTGTTTCTCGAGATGAACGTCCTATTTTCTATGGAAAATCTCGAAAAAAAAGTGAACGCTCTGAAAAAGTCTGGTTTGTAAAAAAAAGCTCTGGTTTGTAATGCTCTGAAAAAGTCAACCGCAGTCACTCCTGAAGTGTTTTTGCCCTGAAAGTTAACCGACACCGCCCTGACTCTCTTGTATACGATATTTTTCACACCAGTAAGGGAAAGCGGTCGACGCTGTCCCGTACGCCTGTTTGCGTCCCTGTCCGTTTCGACTGAAAAAAGCAAGCAATTGATCCTGAAAATATCTTGTCTGTATTATTTACCCGACAATCGCCAGCTTTTCTCCCAATCACGCCCCATCAATAATTCATCATCTGGATTTGTTTTCGCGGCCAGACTCGTTGTGTATTATCCTTCCTTAGCGGCAAAGGTCACTTTTTTACTTTTTGGAAAGGAAATTATACACAGCAAAAGACAAATCGATTCGTTCGCAGTGAATTCGACATACGTGCAATTCATGCATATCGATATTGGTCTTTTGCTATTTCCTCGTCGTGTCGAAACGGTTTATTAGTAAAGACAGCCTCTATGCAACGTAGGCTAATAATCCGTTTTTTGTTTTTTTTTTAAAACAACCTTTGTGGTGAAAACCACTTGCACGTCAGTCATACGAGTGTAGGTTGACTGGTAGTTTTGAAATTTCAGTTCATTGGTAGTCAAGCCGCTGTTCTGTTTGCGCGAACAAAATAGCGCAAAAAAGTTGCTTCAGAGGATTATTTCCTTGCGTTTGAGAGCTAGGCCTAAGGTTGAGCGCGTATGAGAACATCCGGGTTGCAATTTGCGTGTTTAGTATGCGCAGCGAAACACCAATGAAAATTTTTCAAAGCCAACGTGCCCTGCAAAAAGACAAGACAAGACGTTACGTTCGGAAACTCAGTCCGACGCGCTTTCGATCGTATTTGCGAAAGGGAATGTCGCTGGACGCCCTTAGCAAATAACTTCCTGAAAAACGACTGGCCAAACCGCTGCGTTGTTCGGACGAACATTTTTCTTGAATCTCTTTGCGTAAAACAAGTTGCTCAAACCCCACTTCGCCTTCAGTATCAACGGGGCATATTGGGTCAAGGACTGTTAAAGTTACTTTTTTAACCAAATAGCGAAATTATTTCTCAGACAAAGCCAAAAAGGCTGTCAACAAGCAGCACCGATGGAGAACTAACCCTTTGTAACGTCAAATCTGGCTAATTTTGATGTTTACACATATTGTATACCCATCAAGGCATAACCAAAAAAGGCCATTTAGCTGTTAATTAGTGCAGAATTTGAGACCTCAAAGACCATACCTCGTGTTCCTGTTTCTTATCCATGAAGTAAATCTAGGTTAGGTATCTGGTACCTCAACATTTCTTTGACATTACTATAGCCACCTAGGTTTTGGTGTGGAGTTTAATTTTGTTTTTGAAGAACCGCCTGCGACATGCAAAAATATGAGTTTGAACAAAATGTCACTACCTGATTCGGTTATTCGCATAAATTCAATCGACTTTTGAACAAAACATTCGTGCCCTTTTGTGCTGTGCAGTTGACGTTTCTCCAAGCAACGTTTCAGAAAAGCAACTGTGTTTATCAGCGCCTTGTCTTTTCACCGACGTGAGGAAAATTTTTCCTATACGGCATGGTGCAATTCGAAATCCGACTTTTCAGATAGACTTCGCCTTGCTTGGTCGGGCACAGTTTGTTGCATTTTGCAGGAGTGTCTTTATGTCCCTCAATATCTTTCCGCGTTTTTCTGCTCTATTTAAAGCTGGATGAATAATTCTTTTATGCAGGCTACTGCGTGGATTAATTCCCTACAAACGAAAAAGGAAGCGCTTGGTGTTTTTTTCCCGGGTAATGAGACACAATCGTGGATTTTGATTGCTAGAAGGTTTATAACCTTGGTTTGACTCTGGAACTGTATTGCCTTTTCGCGGTTAACGCTTTTTTTCCTGCCACGTGCAAACATACAACAGAGGTAGCGAAATGCCGGCTTAGAAACCTTTCCTGGTTGTGATGTATTTTACTGCAACAGTTTTGGATAGAAAATCGCCACACTGCTGGGAATACCTGCAACACTGGCTCTCAAATTATGATGACTAATTCGCCAGAAAAAGTTACGATGGAAGTGCTACAAAAATACTTATTTAACCGCGAACAGTCCTTGTTGGCGCAAAAGTTTTCAACGTGCTATCAGTTCACATTAGCCTATTAATATCCATTAGTATCATCGATATATTTTTTTGCTTTCAGGGAGTTCCTTCAAATAGGTTTTCTACCAACCAGTGTTACATTCAAGGGGACTTTCATTTCAAAGTTTCTCCCAAGCCTTGATTTCTTGCCTAACGGTCGGCTCGAATGTTTAACAAAATTTTGAAGGGTAGTGAATATTTCATCTTACACAATTTATACGAACCATTGCCAAATTGCATGAGGAGTTAAATTACTAAGGGTAAACAAATTATGTCGGGTTTTGCGTCAAATGTGCTTTTTCATCAGTTGGACGCGAACGCTGTTGCAGTAGAATTGCATTTCCACTTCCGCAGGTGGACATTTTTGCCGATGTTTGGGTTAAACAAACTTATCGGTAGTTTCCATGTAGCAGTAACTAATGACAGCTGAAGCCTCTAAATAGGGCTTGGCTTTGTCTGATAAAATACTGAGCGGTTTGTAGAAAATGTGTTGGTTTGAAAAGCTGATGCTGGGCGTAAGGTTCACTTTAGATGTAAACTTAGAAAAGCCTGCCTTGCAAGCATGTTTTGCCGAATCCTGCAGAGCAGGGGTATGCAACACTGCCGGGCCAAATGCACACAACCAGATTGGTCCACGGGCCACAGCTGCATGTGTCAAGCTCAGTGAGTTGGGCAACTCCTGATCACCCACGGAAGATTGGCTGTACCCTTCGAAAACTTCAGCGCTTGCTTTAAAATTTGGGCCCTTCCGCGAGCCACAAAACTTCAGCTTCCTGGCATACTAGGCCCGTGGGACGCTTGTTGGGCACCCCTGCATCAGAGATACAGTATATGTAGGAAATCATCATGACAGAAATCTTTCACGTGTTGTCCTAGTCACAACGTTGACAATTGTATGATGTCCCATGCGGAGTCAAAATCGTGTACAAACTACCACCGACCGCCTTTTCAGTGTGGTTTGATGCCACAGTTGAACGAAGGTGCTGGTGTTTATGTTGCCAGACAATGTTCTTGCGGAAATTCGTGCAAATATATGCGGTGTGGTCACAGCAGTGTGTCACTTGTCCAAAGCAGCTGTAGATTCATCTGCTGCTCGAGTAAGCGGCCGGAAGCGACACAGTGTCAGGGCCGGATTTAGGGGAGGGCAAAGTGGGCGTCTTATGGGGCGCCGTTCGTAAAAATATTATATCTGACAGATTTAGCACAAAAACTGTTAAATATTTTAAGTAAGTTTATTGTACGACTTTACTTATGATTACGTATTCACAGCTAGCTGATAATAGTATTTCCTTGACCTTGAATAATATTTCCTTGAGGTATTGAGGGCGTCCACACAAAGGCTGCCCTGGGGCCTTCAAATGTCTAAATCTCTTTCAAACCTAGTCACAATCACACCACCGGACACTCACGAGGTACGTTTCGGGGAGGAAAATACTATCACTGCAGCTGAAATCTTCCTCGCTCTCAAAATGTTGAAGGCTGCGATGAAATCCAACCTGAAATGCTCCAAGCCTTATATCGAGAAAGAGTTATTTGGCTGACTCGCGTGTGTCAAGTGTCCTGGGGTTCTGGTAAGGCACCGAAAGATGGGCAAACTGGGGTGATCATCCCCACACAAGAAGGGAGACAGGAGAAAACGCACCAACTACAGGGGCATCTCTCCTTAGCCTCCCTGAAAAAGTGTATGTCAACTGCCTTTAAAATAGACGCCGCGAAATAATTGAACCAATGGTGTGAATACCCATTGAAGTTTTCATCCCAGCTGTAGCATTGCAGACCACATTTTTACTCTCCAGCAAACTTCCGAGAAATCTTGGGAGTATGCCAAAGACGTCAACATATTTTTTGATCATCTCGATAAGCATGTGGCCAGGCCCGTTGTGAAAAGTTTTAGTGAATGTTACGGGATTACGGGTGCCTGTTACTGGCCGTTTTTCGTCCTTGTCGGTTAAATCACAACTCTTCACTCTGCGTGTTGAACTGCGTCATGGGCGTGCGATGTCACCACTCTACATATGAATTGGATAGAAAGACAACTGAGCGGACGAGTTGCCACCATTTGGAAACAGCAGGATCAACCGTTTGCTTATTGTGAGTGATTTGGTACTGCTTTCATCTTCTGAACAGGGTCGTCAACACGCACTAGATATGTTTTCTTCTGCGTGCGACCAAGCGGGAATCAAAATCAGCACTGAAAGGACCAAGGTATTATGTCTCTCCAGAAAACTAAGGCGATGTACGCTGCAAGTTAGCGGCAGTACACTGCAGCAGGTGGAGAAGTTCAAGCAAATACCTTGGTGTGGTATTCACGCCCACGGGAAAGCGGCACAGATGTCGTCCAACGACAAAATGCCGTGACGACATATCCGAACTTGCTTGGTACGGTCGTGGTGCGAAGCCAGTAGAACTATCAGAGATTGCTTTCACCATGAGTTATTTCGAGTCCTCCAACGGCTGCAGCCCTTGCGACCCTCCCTAGTGGAAAAGCGGGCGTGAAAATAAATGAGTGAATGGTTACAGGTTGAACCCGAAACGAAGGCGATCATCGAGTGGATCATGGGCGTTCCCTTCGTTGCGTCAGCGAATTTGCACGGCGGGGATTTAGTGTCAAACTACCCCTTCGATGAATCGTGCGGTTTCGAGGAAAGGGCTTACAGCGGTAAGACAAATTTGATCGCTGCTTGGACCGAAGCTCGTACCTTAATGATTTAAACCAGTTCTGTCCAACCCGCGACCTGCGCGCCGCATGCAGCACAGGCGAAGGTTTTGTGCTGCCCATTTTAGGTTTTCGCTGTAGTAAAAGTATTCTACATAATGAAAACCTGTCCTTATTTTACAAAGCTCGACTGTGACATTTTCGATGCAGGTGGTCCTCAGTGTCACTTTATCACGTCTGTTACCATTGCAGTTAGGATTCGAAAGATTACATTCGCTCAAGCAAATTTAGTTTGCTTAGATCAACGTAAGCCATTCAATGTGCTGTCCTCATTAATATGTTATTCAATGTGCGGCCCTGGTCAAGATAGTGACATAATTTTTGGCTCAGAAAGCCGTTTGGGTTGGACATAGCTGATTTAAACAAAGAACATGGTCAAAAATTTTTAAGCTGACGCTGCTCAGTTTCTGTTATTAGCCGGAGTTTCTTTCAAAAAGATAATCCAGTGCATGCGATCCTCAACCTCTTCTCGCAAATGCTACCGTAAACAGCTTGTTTGCTTTTTCAGCTTGTCCAGACGACAGGATTTTTCGCCAGCTTGCCAGTGCATACAGCAACGGAAACAACCAAATGTCCCATTCGACGGGTTGCGACCCAACTGATCACTTCAAGCACGGCATTACCAACGGCGCTGCTTGGTACAATGTTTCTGGAGGTAAATGTTCTGGACTCTTGATTCCGTCGGCACATTCATCGCTGTTTCTTTTTGTGACATGGCTGCGGTGCTTTGGTTGCCTGAAACTGAGCAACAATTGCATGTAAACCTTGCATGCAATGCACCCCGCTGCGTTTTCACGTGTTTGGTTGAAAGACGCATAAGTAAACCAAGAGTTGGCAGGAAACTGAAACGAACAGACAGCAAAAATATAGTACTTTTTCGTCTTGGCTGATGCGAAGAAATACTTCAGGCTAAACGCAAAACTACTAGGTTCAGCTTGATCACCGCAGTCTTTGCAAAAATATAATTTTGATCAGCGCAAATCAACTGCTAAAATTCAATCTATGACTCGTCAAATTATCGTCGTGCAGTGTGGAAAGATTTGTAAGAAGACATTACTTGATTTTTCATCAGAACGGTACAAGACAAACCCAGTCTTCCATTTCGATCGATCAATTCTTTAGGTAGGTGGCGGCTCTAATAACCTCATTAATCCTCTTTCAGGTGGAAACCTGGCATGTAGTATTAGTTTGACAAGCTTCTTTCTTTCTGATGTGTCCTCGAGTTAGATATTGTCTGTTTCCAGGGATGCAGGACTTCAACTATCTGGCCAGCAACTGTTTCGAAATCACCATCGAAATGGGCTGCACCAAGTTCCCGCCCCCCAGCGCTTTGCCGCACTTCTGGCGCGAAAACAAAGACGCTTTGATTGACTACATACTGCAGGTCGGCACTGTCTGTATTACGGTGTGATGTTAAGAGTGCTGAGATTTTGAAGCGGAAACGCCGTCATAAATTACGCTTTATTGTCGCATGGTGTTAGGGTCATGGTATTGTATGTGATGAACATTGCCTTCTGATTGGTTTTTCGACTTCATATTTTCAGTTGTGGTGACATGGCCATTAGAGCTGTAGGTTGGCATTCGCTTAAAATCCTCACAATGAGTTTACCCGCCGCTGTTGTGCAATATCAAAAATGTGCCTACTTTTACTGTATTACAAATCAGTTTATGCGATAAGAATCGCTGATAATGAAGGCTGCTGTGCCGCAGGTAATGAAGGCTGCTGTGCCGCAGGTTCACCCCCTCCTCTCGATATTACTAGGGTGTAGAATCAGGGTCGGCAACCTTCTGAACGCAGCGTGCCACTTAACGAATCGTGAGAAAATCGATAACTTCGCGTGCCAAGCATCTTTTTGTGTCCAGAATGAAAAAGCTGGTAAACTAAAATCTGACTCCAAAATTCCAAGTAAAAATCTAGTGTGGAGAGTGGAGACCCAGTGATTCTAGGGATCTCACAAAAAAGATGAAATCCTCGAGAGATTACGGTGTCCGCAGCACAGTGCTCTGCTTGTGAAAACTGACTGGTTTTCCGGCCTTGTTTTCATACAGCACTATTGAAATGTCTCTGCTTTGTCTGTTGAGCACGGTCATAGTCCTGACTCGCTTTTTTCGTCGTTTTAATGACTTCCATCTGGCGAGCCATTTTCCCCTGACTACGTCGGCCTTATCACGTTGTCCGCATTAACACCGCACCCTGGTAAACTGTCTGTCGGTGTGCATTACATTAGGTCTTAAGATTGGAAGGCGGGTGCGTAAAAGAATAAGAGTAGAAGACAAACTCGTTTGCGATGAGCTGCAAACTGCTGGTACGAAAAACGTCGTAACGCCAATCTGCTCACATTTTTTTTCACGCAGTATGTGAGCATCGCTGTAACTTCATCTTCGTTGGTCGCTTTTAGCTGTAATCGCTGCAACAAACAGACAGCATCAGCAAATAGCGATCTCCGTCCTCGGTGGGCGTTTTTACAATGAGCACAACCGTTTAGTGAAACTGTCGTTGAAAAGGTAGTTTTTCGTGTGGGCAAGTCGTAAACTGAAAAGAAATTTCTCGTGTTCTGTCGCGCTCTTCCAATAAAGCCAGGCCTTCCGAGCACTGAGTAATTGCGAGTGGCCTCGTTTGGAGGCCTTAATTTTGATGAAGTTTCGGAGATTTTGCCAATAAAACACAGCGAATAGCCAGCAAAAAAATTGTTCGCTTTATTCCAAGGTTTTAAAGTACCGGTAATAAAAAGCCTGATTGGTTTTAACTCGCAAAGAGTTTTTTTGCCGCCCTGAGAAGAGTAACGTCAACACTTTTGTTAACCATAAAATCAGTCGCCAACAGTTTTCATAAAGAAGGCGCACCTATATTTAGCGGCAGCTATCCTGTGCTTCGCTTGTGTATTATCTCCGCATTCGCCGAAACATTTCCGTTTTCTCTCTTATTCCGGACGTTATCGATCCTACCTTGAGCACAGATGTTTCGTTGAGATTAACGGCGTATCTTTCAATGTTCGCGCGTGACGGTTTGACCGCACGATGCAAGGAAGCGCTGCTTTCGTCAGGTCGCAGGAGTCTGCGGCTTTCTTTATTCAAATTTAATGTGCAGTACGGGCGCCCTACCCCGCAGTGACGTTTGTTCCATTGACGCGCTATCGATTGGCGTCCGAACGACCTGGCGCCGTGTCAGGTCGCTATCGATTGTTGCTTGATAATTAATTCGTCAAATCCCTTTTCGTGGATCGATGTTCGCGACCTGTCGACTGACCTGGCTGTTTCTAAACGTGGAATATTTGCGCAAGGGCGTTTATACCTGTGCGCTGTATGCAAATGCCTGGCAGGAGTGGCCGGAGTCACATTTTCCGACTCCGCTCCTGTTCCAAAATTTTTGAATCCGGGTGGCCGGAAGTTCTTCAAATTTAAGAATCCGACTCCTGTTCAGACTCCAGCTAGCATCGATCCAAACGAAATTCAGCAATGTTTTTAAACAAGAAATGCAATTTATAATGACCACGCAAACACCTGCTGCTGCCGAAAATGAAAAGTGACTCCGGGTTCGGGTCCGGTTTTTCGCAAATGTTCGACTCCGGCTCCGGTGTCAGCGAAATTTCTGACCTATTATTGTGTTTCAGTTATTTTGCTTCTCTGAGTAAAGGAATAAAGTTTGGCATTTACTTTTTTCATGTGTGTTGTGTAAATGAAAATTTTTTTAGTTAAATGGCAGATACCCACAACAAGCTACAGTACGGGAATAACCACAACCACTGAAAAATATTGGACTTAGTCTTACATCTCAATTATTTTTCTTTTTCTAACCCTAACCCGACACACTTATCTAAGCACTAAACCCTGAGCACTGATCATCAATTTCCTGAGTGCATTTGACATGTAGAATATTACTCTGCGCATGCGCACATGGCGTGAAGTCAGGGATTTCGCTTGACATCGGGTCCGAAAAAAACGCGGAATCCTGTCGTAGTCGACTCCGGATTTGTGGCCACCTCTGATGCCTGTGTGGATAATTGTTGCGCTCGTTCGAGCTTTGCGGTTTCTCACAAATTTTTCCGTGTTGGCAAGATCCATTTAAGACCGATCAATGATGACCTTACTTTTTCCAGCCGGCAACACCTGTGGGCCACTCCGCGCCACCACGGGCCAGGGCCCCGATAAGACGCTTCCTTCTGAAAATGTCGTGATTCGCCTGCGGGCACTTGACCACGCAGTTATTCAAATTCTAAACTATAAGGTTCTTGAACAACGGCTGGCGCTTTTTTTTTAATGTCACTAAATGATTTTGTGAAAAATTCCATTCAGATACACTCGAAATTTTCCATTTGTACAGTCTAGAGATTTGGTCTTCTAACATGAAGTTAAGTAAAAGGCTTGGATTTACTTTTGCCAATGTTGTTGCAGATATGCAACGAAAATCACTTCTGTCACTAAGAAGCGGTATCACAGTGGGCAAGATGTAAAATCAAGGGTAGTTTGATCAGCTTGCGCCATAAAAGAGAAGTGTGAAAATTTAGTATCGCTAACCACAGCCTCAGCTTCTGACAGCTTTGCGTGCATTGAAGCTGGCACTGGCAGAGTAGGAGATTCCCAAACACGTGCTTTCGACGCAATATCAATTTAGAGTGTTCAAAAAGGTGGATTGTTTCATGTCATTGCGCAGGTGCTATTTAGACAAGGCGGGGACGTTGTTGTTTAGTAATAGCACTATGAAACGATAGAAGGGAAATGTAGCCTGTAGCCTGTTTTAAAACACCCGTATTAGAGACCTTCAATGACAGCGTTTGATATTTTATCGGCTTTATATGTTGAGCAGCTGCGGTGCAAGGGGCCCGTTGTGACGGCCAAACAGACCATTAGATGCGCCCTGGATACGGTCGATTGTGATCGCGACCGTAACCTCTTCCTTGCTGTTGTTGCAACCTCTCGGTCGGCGTTGAATGCGCAATTCACCACAAACGGTATGTGCGCGTAGAATAACACCCGTATATATTTGGCGCAAACAAGCAAGAATAGTGTGATCAGGGTGTGTGTTCTCTCTTGTTTCTTACTGTCACATTGTGAAGCTTTGCGCACTTGCCAATCGCAACACTGCAAGTCGAGCATGGCCGCGCACGATCAACAGTCTTTTTCCTCACGACCGTGTAATTTCGTGCGATTCTTACCCAGGTAACTTGTGGCCTGAAAGGATTCGTTCGCGACGCCTCAACAGGAGAGTCGATTCCTGGAGCTTCGATTGTGGTCGCAGACATCTCCCACGTTGTGACGTCGGCTGCGGACGGCGACTACTGGCGTCTTCTGGCTCCTGGCCGTTACCAGGTGCATGCCGAAGCCCAAGGCTACGAGCCCTCTAAACCAGAGGTCGTGGATGTTCCGGAGTGCACGCCCTGTAAGTGCTGTTAATGTGCTGTAAGGCGGAAACGCAATATGCAGTCGTTTTTTGCTGGTGAAGTTGTTTGACTGTTTTCAATCCCTGGCAATTTCAACACAAAACGCTGAGAATGGTTCTCAGTCCTGCATACTTTGTCATGGCGACCTTTGTCGTTTGACAAAGCTGACCGTTACTCAGTGTCCCAATGCTGATCTTAACAAATTGTTTAAGCACAGGTGTGTGTTTCAACTTGCCATCAACGCGAACACGGTGTTGATTCTTGAATAGCGCTTTGTTTGCTGGCAATTCATGACTGGCTGCGCGTTGACGCGTCACGGTGTTGCGTAGATTCAGCACAGCGTGTCGACTTCGCCTTGGACAAGATGGATGGATTGGAAGTAGAAAGGAACACCGAACTGATCCGGGAAAAACTTGAGGAGGTCCTGCGGTCTGTCAGCGATTCATAAACCCCTCCGTGTGCTCACCAACCTCCTCACCTCACACTCAACGCATCGTTGCTCCATCCTCTTCACACTTCTGTTAAGTTCCGCTCATTATACGTGTGGTTCCACCATCCTACCAAGTTTTCTTTGCAATAGTTTTGCTGAAGTATCTTCAACAATCGCTTTTTCGTCTTTTCCTTTGCTGTTACTGCTACGGTGATGGATCATTGAATCCTGCCGCATCTGTACACTGTACTGTGTTACGTTTTTCGTCCTCACTCCAGATCAGTATTTCTCAAACTTTTCCTTGCGTGGCCCAGATAGCTTTGATAAAAATTATGTGGCCCACTACCTTGTTATCATAGGCTATGCTTTTATATACATAAACAAACACACATTCTTCTAAAGCAGCGACTTTGTTCCTGTATACAGTTCAGTGAGAATCTTGCTGCTGAATACAATCAATGCGTTCCCACCCTGTAGTGATTAGATGTCTAGCTAGACAACTGTATCCCAACATATCTTTGTCCTAACTCCGTGGTCCACTCGGAAACTGTGCTAAGGCCCATCAGTGAGCCATGGCCCACGGCTTGTGAAACACTGGTGCAGATTACTTGTGACTGCTCGTTGCGGATTCGTGCTGTTCAGTTGTTGGTTGCGCCTTTTGGCCAATTCCACATATTTAGATCCTTTCCAACAGGAGAAGGTGTTGTCAAAGTTGTGCTGCAGATTGACAATGAGAAATCGCATTAATGATGTTCTCGATCAAATTTATAGAGAAAAGAATACTTTGGGTTTTAAGATTTTCTAAACGATGGTTTTGACTCCCGAAAATAAGCCTGTCACGTTTAGGACCCCTTCCTTGTGTAGAAGACGCGCCGTTGGCTTTCCCATGAGTGGAAAGAAACTTTGTGTGTGATTTCATCCAAACGTTCCCTTAGTACCGTACTTGTTTTTTCAAGTTCCAGGTCAACGCTTATTTGTCACTGATCTTGTAGTGTAACAAGAACCGCTACGTTGTTTGCGTCTAGATGTTTAGTGAGCTGATTTTATTGTAAGATAACGTTGCTTGCGCATCTTGTAATAACGTAAAATCCAGCATGTGTTGAGATTTTACATTTGTCAAATTGTTTTGCCCGGCTTGTCGAGTTCCAGCAAGTGGACTATAGTTAAAGCAAAATGCTTGGATCGCTTCAGCGCAACTTATTTTACGATGTAAGTCATGGAAAAACATTTCCAACAAAGAACAACGTGCTCTTCCCAGGCTAACTGAGGGAAACCTGCTCTTTACAAAATTACTTAGCAACAAAATTCCCCAAATACACTCAAATTCCATCCAGGTTGTTCGGTAACAATCAGCAAATTAATGAAACGTTGTGAAAATGGTCGCCACCCCAGCAAGCAGTCGCGACATTCAACAGTCTCTACGGGTTTGCTCGGATTTTTTAAGTTCAATTTTAGTTGCGATTCCGATCGTCTCTGTTGCTTGTCCTCATTGGTGGAAAAGCACCTGCCACCGGCACAGAGTGGCACGTGACCTCGCATCGACAGATCTAAATAAAATTATGCAAGCGTTCTTTTGTTTCTGCTGCCTGAGTTACGCTGCAACTTGTTATGATTGCTAATTTACTGCACGTCTGTCATTTTGGTGCAGTTGCCTCGTGAAATGGCGCTCCTTGAACACTAGCAAGTTAAAGTATTCATGAGCTGTGCCAGTCTTTTGTCTTTATATCCTGCGCCAGGTCCAACCCTGCAGTATAGACTGTTCTGACGGATGTGACTGTTGCTTCAAGTGTGAGTTGGCGATTCTGCAGATAAAGCGTTAGGTTCCATTGCGCAGAAGGGCTAAGAATTTTAAGAACGCAATTTTCCTTCAATCATAGCCCGTTTTTGCGTTTATTTGTCAATAGATTTTGCGAAGTAATTCACTGGCGCCAAATTCTTTCAAAGACTTTTGTTATCTTCAACCGACCCCAGCTCCACTGTAGCGTTGCAATGAACATGAAACCGCGATATCGAACTTTCTGCTGTTTCAACCGCTCGATATTCAAAGATAAGCTTACGGTTTTCGACCCACGCAAACTTTTGTTTTCGAGTCCGTTGAAGTTTTCTGTTCTTACTTCAAAACACAGACTGCCGGATTCCCGTGTGCATATCGCCCTGTGCATGTGTGCTTATTTCCACGCTTGTTATCCTGTTTATTTGTGCACTATGTGCTTTGGACGAACTTCTTCACGCTTGATATTATCTCCGTTGAAGTGTTCCCCTTGTAGCGTAATTTAGATTCATCGACATCCTTCAATTCTTTGCACCTCTCTCGTGTTTAGCCGTGCGTGCTTGCTGCCTGTGATTGTGAAAGACGAATCAATAGCTTTATAAATCATCCTCCACGCGTACTGTACCGTATATGCCCGTTGTCACGCTTGCATTTGGTGATTAATTGCACAAACAGACGCCGTTACGTGTTGATGTGACCAGGGTGGCAACCAGTTGATATTTTCGGGGGTGGGGGATATGATTGTAACTTGTTGTTGTACCTAGCAACAAAATATGTTTTTGAAATTTTCATGGGGGGAGGGCAATTGCCCGGTTGCCATCCCTGGGTTGCTGGTCTGGATGTGACATAAGTATCCCCACCCCTGCTGAGTGTGGAACCTCCAGCTTTGAACTTTCGATTCTGGCTACAGCGGTTCAGGTCCAGATTTATTGTGGCAAATTTTTGGGAAGCGTTAACTGCTTTTTTTAGAAAAGCGTGGCTACCCAAGAAGATCAACGTGCCTGGTCAATATGTAGCAACGACATTGAGCAAACTTAACCTCAATGCCGTGTGTGCAACACGATGATGAAACCCGTGAATCTGTTCCCACGTGTCAGTCACATCATGAACATCCTGTTTTTCTCTTTCTAGCTACTTCGTATGTTACATCACCCCCCATGCAGCGTGCCCACAGCTTAGCATGCTTTCTGTATGCTGCTGTGCGTTCATTTTCGTCGTATTGCCCGTGCCCGATGATTCCACAGTTCCGTAATGCAGTACCTTGCTCTATTGATGTTTCCTGTTTTCAGTGTCGCTGCTGTGACTGTGTTTCTGGAAGGTTGTGACAAGACGATCAATTTAAAGTTGCTTCCTGCTTTCAACATGCCTGAATGACTACTCGTTGAGAAATATGTAGACTTTGAGCGTAACTTTGTTTAATACTTTGATCAGCTAGTGGTCACGTGGCCACCAACCCGATTCGCAAACGCCTACCAATAGCACCTGATCATAATGCAGGACTTGAGTTGAATAGTTTTCTTTGTTTCAAGACCACCTCATTTTGTCCCCAGTTGTGTTTACCACTGGTTTCACCCTCAGCGGAACATCCGGCTGGGCATTTTGGCAACTCCAATAACATCTACCCAGGAAACAGAGCGAGTGAAAAGATTTTCGTGGCTCGCGATCCCAAATCAGTAAACGTTCACATACACTTAAAATCTTTTGATGTGTTACTCACATAATTTATTATGGTTGCATCGTGTTCACATTTATGCATCTCTAATAGGATGTAGTACTTTTTTGGCTGGGTAGGTCTGCAGTCTTTTGGATAGTTGATAACATTCCCTACCACTTAAAACGAAAGATTTTAGTGGCGTACATGGGCGTCGGATTGGAGGCAAAGGACCCTCCTGGATTTTGAAATTATCAGAAACAAAGGTTTTCTTAGTTTCGAGTGGGAAAAAGGAAATTTCACCACTTTGGCCCCCCTGGAAAATATCCTTCTGACGCCCATGGTGACGTATTTCGGTTTCCGTTTCTGTGACGCTAATATCCATCATCTTATGATCGAGGTTGTTGACAGTAGCTTGGATTGCGACAGGCTTGAACACATCGACAACGGTCTTAATTTTATTGGAAAAATACCCAAATTTTTTTGGTTTATTTAGAAAATATTTAATCATTACACTTTCTTAACGTTTTTGGGTTGTGCTCATAGGCACTCCTGCCAAATGGTGGTAATCGGTTGCCATGGGTGCAAACATAACTTGCGTTTTTGTGGAACAAATGAAGCAGTGCTGGCAGATCCAGGGGACATAAATTGGTCCAACTGCTTCCCCACACCCGGGCTGCGGGGTCGGAGCCCAAGCAATTTTCGTGGTTGATATTTATTTTGCTCCTCAGTTTTCGGAAAGTGTTGCATCGTCGAATTGTTCCGATTCGAGATTGAATTATGTAAACGTGTTTCATAAGCCCCTGCTTTCGACTGCCGCATAATTCAATCGCCAGGTCTGGATCCCCAGATGAAGTGACCCAAAGGCATATATTTTCATTGATGAAGTGGTTTCTAATTTACCTCACTATTGCCTGTTTTCAAAACTCAGTTGGACCAATTGCAACTCAATTAAAATTATGTTTTTTTCAACCAGTTTCCGGAAGCAGCTTGTGAAAGGGCGACTCTGCCAATAGAGAGTGGTGTAGGCGTAAGTAGAAAGTTGTGTTCATGCATTTTGTGACTCAAACTTTGAAGCAAAAATGCAACAAAAAAACAAAACGCCAAATGTCAGAAAAACAAGGTAATAACCTGAGAAAAAGAATTTAGGACTAAGGAATTCGGCAAATTTTGGCGAAAGGTCTTATGAGTCAATTACTCAGCCATTCATAGTTTTGGCAAAAATTAATACCACATTGAAGACGCTTCAAGTGAAGTGGAAAAATGAATTGGCAAAAAGCAATAATTTGAACATCAGACAGAAGCATGTAACAAAGCACAACATCAAAGAAAAAAACAGAGGGTGAAAAGCATGCCTATGCACAAGGACGGTGGGATAGCGCTTGGAAGGGTAGAGGGTAGAAAGAATATGTTCTATGTGGAACAATAAGAAAAATGGAACAAATGTGTGAATGAAGCATTAACTGGCGTATTGTCAAGAGAACAGGGCATGTTTGGATTGTTTTCTATATGAAGAAGACGAAAGAGACTTCAAATTGTCGGGATTCTCACACCAAACTTTGCGACCAGCGCAAACTAAATAAAGCAAACCCAGAGATCTTTCATTCAGGGTAAATGGAATTTTTTTGTAAAAGCAAGCTTGATTTGATCATTGTAAACTGATGGAATTTGCAGAAATAAGTGTTCATATTCATCAAAACAGTGCATAAATTTGGTATGAATATAGAGTTTCCTTCCCCCAGCAGTGCAGCGCTAACTAAAAGGTGTGGGAACGCACCCAAACATAGCCCGTTTTCAAACAGCTTCGAACTCATTTTAAAGCAAAACGTGAAAAAGGTGTTGGAACGCCGTTCCCACGCGTTCCCGCTCCACTACACCCCTGCCTTCCCCACATTTGAAGAGAAAACGTCGTCCGTTTGCTTTTTTGGTGTGACAACCAAACTATCGATTTTTGGTAAATTTCTCAACAGAAAAAATTCCAGTTATCATGAATAGCACAATATCTCCTTATTTTAAGGGAGCGTCTCTCCACTTGTGTTTCGTTCTAAAGGATTATACTGCTTACAGTTTTGAAGAGAGAAGGAAATCTTTGGCTAACTCGTTTATTTCAAGTGGTCTGACGTTCGGGAAGGTGACCAACGAATTGGCAATATGGGTGATTTTCCCCTACATGAGAATGGAGACAGGAGAGAATACATTAACTACTAAGGAGCGTCCCTCAGAACACTATGAAAAGTGTATGCCAACTGCCTTGAAAACAGATACCGCAAGATAACTGAACTGGAGGATATCCAATGCTTTTTCTTCCAGGTCGTAGCACTATAGATCAAATTTTCGCTCTCCAGCACACCATCGAGATATCTTGGGAGTGTGTTAAAGATGTCTAAGCTTGTTATGTCGACCTCAAAAAGCATATGACTGAGTTCCTCGAGAAAACTTTGTGAATTTAGTAGGAGTAACGGTGTTGACCATCAATGTGTCCTCTAACAAAACTCCACATTGAGCAAAGGCTTGCTTTATTTTTTGGGCTGAGTTAGCAGAGTCCTTAATGAATTACAAACTTCGTGAATTATTGGAATAAGTATAACATTCAATACAAATAATTTCTGCTTGTTTTCTTGCTTTTCCAACGCTTATACACTTTGTCCAGGCTTATATATGAATTTTGATAGGTAGCGGATTCATTAATGATTTTTACGGTTAAACTTGGAATGTTGCAAGTGCACGATATTGAGATTTCACTGCGCAATGGTCTGGTGGTCAGGGAAGCCAGAGCAGTTGTAGGGCTGGGCGGGGAGCCGTGAAAGAGTTGAGGGCAATGGAAACTTATAAACAACAAAAAATCGTTAACAATTTGTTTGTTTCCGTTCAGCTACAATGTTGACCTGAAAAATAAAAACATACATTTTAGAAAGCCATTCTGAATTTTCTGGGTGCGCGAATTGCTGCGACAAATTTATTTCAAGTCGATCTTGATAAACCATGGAATTACCTGTGATACTGTTACGAAAAGGCAACTTTTCCCCCTTTGCTTCCTTTTTAAAAGTGCAGGGTTCAATGCCCATCATGACCCCGCTCTCCGGCCTCCCTGCTGGTGGTAGCCTACTGTACATTTGAGCACCTTAGGGCGAACATTGTTGACGACCACCTGCTGCTGTTCATCAAGTTGTTGTATACCGGCTCAGAAGCTTGTGCTCTTGTCAGTAGCGTTAAATCACAACCATTGACCGTGAGTGTTGGACTTCGACGAGGGTGAGTGCTGTTACCACTCTTACTCGTAGTCTCTATGAATTGGATAGAGCTGAGGTCCTTAAAATTTTTCAATCGCCTCCTTTTCGCCGCGCCACCTCTCCATAGTTTCTGAAAACAAGATACAGTATTAATTAGCTTAGACAATTTATACATACAGCGAAAACTGCAGGAGTGTTTAGATCAGTGGTTCTCAACCTTTTTTCCCGTGTCTCACCTAATCACCTCTAAAATAGCCCACTGATTCCTCTCCATGTGGTGATGTATAAATAATATGATTTCAAAAGGAACTCCATTTCTACGTGTGTTTACCAACCTGAAGAAAAATCCAAAAACGAATGTGACAGCAGATGTTCGACCGTCGTTCATATTGTGAAGCAGCTTTACACATTCTGCAGATTTCCGCTTTCTTCCTGCCATACTTGATATTTGTGTCAGTCCTCTCTCAATCCCACGATTAAATCCAAGACGGTGCGTTAGTTTTGCGATCTCTACCCAAATACCTACAGAATTTGTTGGCGAAAGTTCGCGTTAATATTTGCGTGCCCAGGGCCGGACTCAAGCCGATGCAACCGATGCAGCTGCAATGGGCCCCGCGCCGTGGTGTTTGGGTAGATTGTTAATTTTTGCCAGATACACCTTGCGCGTGAGAACTGAGTAGAAACGCCAGATAAATTTCATTGTTCACAAAGAACGCTCTCGTCAGAACTAGCAAATTTCCTCTCGAACGTTAGCAAATGTGCTCAATTCCCGTGTTAGCACTGCACTGCATATCTGCGCTCTACCACGATCGTAACACGGTTGACTGGACACGATGACGTCATAAAATCACTGCTCAGAGGGGTCCCGCGCCTAGGTCTTGCATTGGGCCCCGCGTCTGCTAGGGCCGGCCCTGTGCGTGCCGTCTAAGAATGGGTGCGTTTAAATTCGCTTTGTGTTGCTGAGTAATTGACATCTTCAGCGAACCATGGAATAAATCTTCACCATGTTATCAGAATATAAAGTATAAACGACTATACACAATAGCAATACAGCATGCATGTTTGACATCTGATTTGAATTAAAGGGGTTCTTGTTGCTACGTTTTTGGTGCTACTGACTGATTAATCTTGAGCTGCTGTCCACAGCCCTTGTCACAAGATGTCACTAGGGGCTTACTTTAGACCAGAGTCGGCAACCTGCGACTACGGATTTAGCTCCTCTCAAGTGGCTTTCTGGATTTGATAAAACTTGGAATTTAAATTTGCATTTTATTATTATCAGAATCGAGTTGATTACGCTTTAGCCTATGCCACGTCTCATAAACAAAATGAAGTCGCATAAAAAATGAAAAAAAGTGTCAACGTTTTGTGGCTCCTCACCGGTCGTATATGCTGAAAGATGAAGCAGAATGGCTCTTTTGTTAAGAAAGGTTGTCGACCCTTCTGCTTTAGACTATAGCGTTTCTCGACGGGGGCGATGAAAAACCTCCGCGGGGCGATAAATTTTTTTTTCAAATTGGGGACGATGAAGATATTCTGGAGGGGCGAAACAATAACGTGATTGTCATACGGAAAAACTTTCCAACTATGTGGTTTTATCAAAATATCAGTGTCTTCATAAAACAACTTTTATCACACTCATTTGATTTTTCGCTGACACTAAGGTCTTTTTAAATCAGCTAATGCCTCGTCGGTCACTAATTTTAGGAATTTTTCATAGCAGAAGATTTGAACCGGCTGATCCTTTTTCTGCCATTTGTTGCTTGAGCTATGCTTGTCACGTTTGGTATCGTTCCATATTACTGTGTTAAGAATTTCCCTGCAAATTTTCTCCCGTTTCCCATTTTCCCTAGGTGAAATACTGTTAGCATTAAGTTATTTGCTGTTACTTCGTACAGACATTCAGCGTTTGTGATGAAAAATTAATACGGCAAATAAGAAGTGTCGCCAGAACACACTTGAGTAATTAGTTCTTGATTTTGTGCCATTTCTTTCAAACTCGCGGACACCAATGCGCTTAATTTGCAAACAAGTTTTTAGAATCGAGGCTATGAAGCCTTCTCTTCTTAAAAAACATTTGCAAAGAATGCATGCCACAAAACCACATATGGCACGAGAGTAGTTTCAGTCCCTTAAAAAAATAACAACCGTCAAAATGAGCATACACTTCAGTAAGCAAAGCAGTTTGTCAGAAATCTATCTAAGAGCCCATTTCAATATATCAACAGGATAGCCAAAAGCAGGTAACCTTTTTCTGTGGCTTGAAAACTACTTCCTGCAATCAGAGAAGCTATTTTAGCAGTTCTAGACAAAGATCGGTTGGAAGCAGAGTGAACCCTAACGTAACTTCCAACTTCGCCGCTACATAGACATATGGGCGTCGGAAAGGAAGGCAGAGCCCCCTCTGGATTTTGAAAATTTCAGCAATAAGGTTATTTTCTTAGGTTCGAGTGGGAGAAAACTAATTTCACCACTTTTGGCCCCCCTAGAAAATTTTTGGAAGAATTCCCCAGTGCCCCCCCCCCCC
>JGI24158J21664_10002192_pt1 | contig 23380 bp, 15 predicted proteins | sample Ectturendosymbi3_FD_21664 | JGI IMG/M metagenome (IMG submission 21664) | reverse complement strand
GTTGTCAATACTTATAACCAAGGTGTTATACAGTGATTACATTGGTCCGGCCCGCTTGAGATTAAATTTGCCTGAAGTGGCCCCTGAACTGAAGCGAGTTTGATATCCCTGGTGTAAAGGGAACAGTTTATAGCAGTACGCAAACGTCTTTTGTTCTGAGTATAAAGTTTAATATGCGAAATGTGTGTACTTGGATTATTGAAGCAAAATGCGTTGTAGGCGAGGTCAACCCACCAACAGAAAATGGTTTAACGTTGTCACATTGAAAATGTCCTATTTTCGCATGTTTAAAACATTCGTGAAGGCTAGTGTTGCGATCGGAAAGCCCGGGCGGCAAGTGCGCAAAGCTTCGCACTGTGGCAGCAAGCAGCAATACAAATCACCCGACGAGATCACTATTATTGCTTGTTCGCGCCACATATATGTGGGTGTTATTATTCACGCGCATCCCGTTCGTGGTGAATCGCACATCCAACGCAACGTCAACGGAGCGGTTGTGACACTAGAGAGGAATCACGTCAAAATTACAAATTATTGCAGCATTGCAGTGGTGTTACAGGATTTGAGCAGGTTGAGAACTAGCCGTCCAACATCCAAACACACATTGCGGAAAAGACCTCTCAGTCGATGTCGCGAGTCATGTGTGAGAACGGAAATGCGTTTGCAATTCAATAGGCCCGTGGTTCCCAAACTGTGCGTCGCGACGCCCTGGTGTGTCGTTTTGATTTTTCGAGGGCGTCGCGCAATGCAAGCTCAGTGCAGTTTTATTCATTTGAAATAATAACAGTGAAATTCAGTGCAGTTTTATAATTTTACCAAATAATATTGTTCAATTGCGACAATGCTGAGAGTTGATAGCCTATTCAGTATCTCATGACCACGCAACTGCTGTTGTTTAGCAAACAATATGTGTATTGAAAAACGCATTGTAAAATTTTGGTTTCCTTTGCCTCAGACAATTAAAGGCTAGACATAAGTAGTCAGTTATAAAATTAATCAACTTGCTGATTGTTTAACTTTGAATGAATTTTTATTTAAATTGATTTACTTGTGTGATATCTTTGCTCAGTTGAATAAACTCAATATTTCTATGCAAGGGCCGCATAAAAATATGCTTGACGCGTCAGATAAAATTGCGGTGTTCGTTAAAAAGCTATCGTTGTGGAAGGAAGATATAACAAACGTGTCTGAAAGTTCTCAGTGCTTTACTTTTATTTGAATAAATGTATAAATCAAAGGGTCGTTTTTATCGTGCTTTCATCAATTACCTATAGGAAACTTTGATAATATGTGTCTTTATTAACATCTTATATCTAGTGCGTCGTAAGTCTAGTGCGTCGTAACATCTTATATCTAGTGCGTCGTAAGCAAACTTTTCCAAAGGCATCGCAACGATTTGAGAACCACTTCGATAGGCACATATAGTTTGCTTTACACTCGTAGACTAATGGCATCTTACTGCTTCATACAAAGGTTTGATGCGACCAATTTTATTGAACACACCAGAAGTCAAACTAAGTAAGATATAGCAGCGATACTTCTTGATTCAACCATTTCCATTGTAACATCGTTAAATAGTAAGATCAGTGCACCTGTTTTATGTATCGGTCCACCAATAAAAAGAACACAAATAATGTTTCCAGTACCTGAGTAACACATATTTTTGTATTCCGCTGAAAAACGTGCCAAACACGGTTATTTTTTATTATTAATTTTTGACCAGATTTCGATTGCACTGAACTTTATCATTTTAGCGCCTGAGTTTGAACGTGCTTGTGTTAAATCAAATTGTGGTGTTGTGATTTGTCTGGGATTATGCGGATGAACATCTATAATGAGTTTAAAATAATTGATAAATGTTGCCTGTAGCTGTGAGTTAGTATACTTTTACATGAATTGCTCAATTTAAGGTTATATATATCTTTTAGCTGGAGAGTTTTCTTCGTTTTATAAATGTAGTAGTATTGCTTGTTACAAGTTTATTTGTGTTTGAACGTCTTATGCCGCGATCTAAAACAACCAATACTGGCTGTAACTGACAAGAAGCTGCTCTTCCCCAGGCAATTATCCCATACTGTGCTTGTGAGTTTATTAAGCTGTCATACAACATACGTAATGCCTGATTAATGTTTAAGTTTATATATTGCACCAACATGTTTGGATACAGTACAACACAGGTGTTTACAATACTCTTTCCAAGTCCGTTTTTCATCCACAATTCAACCGACGTACTTGTAAATCAAAGTTCTGTCAATCCGTTAACCGTTTGCGTTTATTGCTAAGGATTCTATACCTACATGTTTAGTTGTAATTAACATATATTTTCTTTTGAAAATATTTAGTGACAGTTTGTTTGCGGTTCGCCAATCCATTACCTTTGTCATTTCACGGTGAGTTTTGTAATTTTCCGTGATTATTGTCGCTCTGAACTAAAACTGTATCATTAGCAAAGGTATAGTTTTCATAAAACCTGAATTTGGTAAGTCATTCATGAATAATGAAAAGACCATAGGGACTAAAATCAAGCCTGGGGACCCCAGAAATAATTGGTTTTAAGATGTTTTGTGTTTCCCTCCTGCACGTACTGTTTTCTGTTGGAGAGATGCGACTGTATTAATTTAAACGTGTTTCCTCTTACACATTGCTCAAATTTTGTCAGCAATATGGAGTGATTCACTGAGCCAAATGCTTTTGTTAGATCTAAGAGGACCGCATGAGATATAAGTTTTTATCGAGGTTTGGAGAAGGTTTTCGTACAAGTCTGCAATATCCAGGGATACGTAATGGCTATTGCGAAAACCGTATTGTTGCTGACTCAGCAAGTTGTTTTTAATGAAATAATCGTTCAGCCTTGTGTGCAGCACTTTTTCAAAAATTTTTGACAGATATGTTAATATCGATAGTGGTCTGTAATTAGTAGGGATTTCGCTATCTCGCGACTTAAAAATCGGTACTACTTTAGCAATTCTTAGATTGTACGGAAAAGCGCCATCATTTATGCGTTTCTTTAAAACATTTGGTAGAAGAGGTGCACGTAAGAATTTTGTCAATTTCAAACGCGCACCGGAATATCATCGTGTCCACATGACTTTTTAGAGTCTAATTCGTTAATGAGCGTGACTAATTTATCAGGGGTGGTTGGTGATAAAAATATAGAAGAAACTTGGCGTGGAAGAAGGTATTTATATATTTGCATCAGTAGTTTTAGACGGGCCAGTAGGAGTAAAAATCGCCCGTGCCGAAGTGACACAAAACTATTACTTAATGCATCTGTAATTAATTTTGCAGATGAGTAAACTCGTCCATCAACTTTTAGCCTTTGGAGAAAGGTGGATGTTTTGCTTTTGTCAAAAATATCATTAATTACGGTCCAAGTTCTCTTTCAGTTTCTGCTGTTTTGAGCAAATTGGTCTTCGTAGTATTTGCGCTTAGCTAATTCATTGACATGTTGAGTGAGATGGTTTCGGAATTTTTTGTAACTTTCGAAATCCGTTGGTTGTTTTGATCTTTTGCAAATGCGAAATAAGTAGTCTCTATGTTTGATAGAAGAAATTATCCTTTGTGCTATCCCAAGGTCGGATACAGCCAGTAAAGAGGGGGGCGGGGCGATTTCAGTAAAATTTGATAGACAAATATCATTCCGGGTTCACTATTGTAAGAGAAATGAAGTATACTTCACAACACTGCTGTGACAAAACAATTAAAGGCAAAATAGCCTTATTGGCCTATCGCGAATGCTGTTGTCCGAAATGTTCAAAATCATAGTGAATAAAGCTATTTTCTTAGGTTTTAGGGAGGGGGGCGATCGCCCCCCTGGATCCGCCGCTGTGCTATCCGTGGTTATAATTTGTATTCCCTTCTGGTCAAGGGTGTAGTGCTAACAAAAGAGGCGTGGGAACGCCTTCGCCATACTAAATAAAAAGGAAGACTGCGCCAATTAGTTCGAATAAAGTGAGCGTTCCCCTTCAAGAATTTCCACATTGAATGTTCCTGTTTTAAGTGCAAACAGGTGTGGGAACGCGTGGGAACGGCGTTCCCACATCTCTACACATCTGCTTCTAGTATATTTTCTAACGTGCATGTGTGTATCAGCAAGACCTCTTGTGGACCTTACAATAAAATCACATTTTTCATTAACATTCCATTCTCAGTATCGCTTCTGCAACGAATCTAAAGTTTCGTACAGATCTCGGTCAAAATCAGTAATATCTACATTAAGGGTATCTCCAAACAATCTTTGTTTGACATCTCTTTCATCGAGCTTTACTCACGGTCAAATAAATTGGATAGTGATCGTTAATATCATGCAGCATACTTAGGCCTTTATTCAAGCGGATAAATCGTTTATACAGTATATGTATATGGTCAATACCTACATGACTCTGTTTCATTTGCCACTCTGATTGGTTTGTTCATAACAGGGTAGCAGCCAAGACTGCATAGAGTTTCTAAGTATTGTTGTATTCTGTTATTATTTGGTACATTTCTAGATTTATGTTAATATAACCTAGCAGGTAACACTCACAGTTATTTTTGGCTAGTTTTGCTGTAGTTTCAGAAAATGATTAAGAAGACTCATCTATGTTGTATCAAGGGTGTGTGCACACAATTCCGACAATTATTTTCTGACATTTTTTACTTCCTAACAACTCAAACTATACGTTTTCATTTCCACACATTTTCAACTGGAGATCACGTTCTTGAAGATAATTCAAATTATTTTTTGTAGGGTCCTAGGCCTCCAGTTTGTGTTTGAGAATTTTCGTTAATGAAATCATAGTCTGGAAGTGGTATAATAACTGAACTTTCCCTAGTTCTTGTTTCCGACAGCGGTATAATATCTGGTGGTTTTGGACATGGATGGAGATACGATTTCTTTAAGCCTGTCTATATTTTTATACAAAGACCGGATGTTACAATGTAGGAAGGAGAAATAATTTGACATTCACTTATCAACATGGCTCACAAAGCCAGTATGTGTAGCATACTGCGAAAAGTATTGAGAAGTCGCGACCAGAGTGATTGTTGCCACCACAACAAGAATCGGATACGAATATCATTATTTAAAAACAGGATAGGATTTGGTAGTACGAAAGCACTATCAGATCAGCTCTGGCCTCTATTAGCTTGATTGTGATGGTGCAATGCAATTTTTGTAACCGAGATTTTGCTACTGATCAAAAATTCGCAATGGGGTTATTATCTGATGAGTTTCCAGGCCAATCCAACACATTTCATTTTTGTTTCCTGAAACTGTCTTCACTTTTTTAGATGAAAGACACGAGGCATAATTCTGTTGGAATTTTCCTCCACCATCAGGCCCTTCACATATCTGGACAACAAAACAAACNTTAGTTTGTGAGGAATCTGTCTGCTTTCTACTTTCACACTTCTGCGATGCTTAAAACTTGCNAGTATATTTACTTTTCCACAGTTATATGCCAGAAAGATGNCGGCAAGTAAATCGATCACAGTATATTTGACAGGGAAACTAGTTACGTTTTTTAACGCATCATCAGTCCTTATTCAAATAGATATCTGGAATGACTTTTCACATTCACATGTCTGGAATGACTTTCCCTTCAATTTCATCAGTGTATATGTATACATTCATTATACCTTCAATTGCCATAAGTCAACCTACTTTAGAAACGCTAAAACTTTTTCAGAACAACTTATTTAGCCTGTGCTTCACTACCTTATTGAATAGGCCGGATTTAACTGCTGAGTGCTCACCCTTCTTCATCCTGACAACTCTGCTGTGTTTCTCTTGAATAAAATGACTTTCATCTGATAACAGCACTTTCTTCCAGTCTCCTACAGTTCAAGATTTACGCTTTTTGCTAATTCTAATTATTTGTTTTCACTTTTTGTGTCAGAAGCTACGTTTAAGCGGTTTCTTAATATTTCTGCCAGTCTCCAGTAGGTGGCGCCGCACAGAACTTGAATTTAGGTGAACTCCGGCATGCATCAAATTTAGTGTAAATCAAACGTCGTCATCATTGCATAACTTCTGCAATTTGCAATGGCTGTTTGGAAATAGTTTCAGTGTTCCGAAAGCGTAACACAATGCAACTTTGATTCGTAGGTGTGATATCTGCCATTTCGCTTCCTAGGTGTGAAATCAAATCACATGAATTCCAACATCTTCGACTCTCTGCCAGATTTGAAGAATATTTTAGGGCTTCAAAGCCATCAGCTTGTTTAATACAGTATTTACGTTATTACCTACACTATCCCCTTAATCAAATAGAATGCTGAGGAATGAGGTACGCCTAATTCTCTGAAGACATATATGTGACTGTGACGTATGGTTATATGTCGTGAGTCTCAAAACATTGTTTGTTCAATTGCAGATATTGTTATATGCAACAAACAGTATTGGAAAATGTGTTCATCCAAGCACTGTACTTAATATTAAAAACAAAAGCTTTTCTGTACGTGCCTGGCATGGACTCTCTACTAATATGAAGTATGTGCTCTGCAGCATGCTCGATTACATGTGTGTAGAATTCACAAAGCTCATAAATGAAATGCATTCTTTTTACCAAACGTTCAAGTGAATCAGTTACTCATTAACCCTCACGGAATAAAACACGAAGTTGCCAACAACAATTTGTTGATTTTATTTGTATAAAATGTGTTTTCTATAACATACCGGTAATTAACTTTTATTTGCACTGGAGTCCTGCGCGGGTTGAAATTTTTTGTCCGCTCTCGCATCACCCGCAAATTTTAACCCGTCCCGCACCCGCAGGAATTTGAAACTTTTGCCCCCACCCGCTCCGCAGGTCCTCCCAACTCGCCCCGCACTGTGTCTGTCCCAAATCTGCACCTGTCACGGAAAACAACTACAAACTCATTTAACGTGTGTCGTCGCTAGTGGCAATTTATTCAGTGGTTCATTTGAAAACCACTGGAAGTCTTGAAAACAATACACAAAACGCCCGCCCCGCACCACGTTCAACCCGCGCCCGCCGCGCACGCGTATCTCTGCGTGTTCCCGCACCCACACCGCGCAGGAATCTAATTTGTACACTCAATAAAAAAGAAGTATAATTTCATTAATAATGTTAAAAATGTGGAAGCTTCTTTGCCTACACTTTTTGAAATTTTGCCCACATTTTTGATAAACCAAGATCTTTGGGGGTGCACTTTCACCCCCTGCACTCCCAGCTCCTGCACCACTGGATGCTATTCTTGGCGCACATCCCTGTAAGGTCTCTAATGTGGAAGTAAGATGGTATTATTAAGTGCATTTATTACTATTTTGTGGCTGCAAAGTGGTACACATTTACTAGTTTTGTTATGTGCATCCCGCTTTGTTGATTCACCAGTGATAAGTGAACCGTGTCCAACAATCCGGTTTAGGTGTGCGAAACAGTAAAGCAGTAACAGGTAAGGTTTTACTCAAAATGGCCCACAAAGCCAAAACAATGGCCGTTACACCCTGATGAAAGCTTGTTCATGCTGATAAAGCTTTGCAATTTTGTTTGCTAGATTGGTATCAATGGGGCAATTCGTGTTTTGTTTTTGTTTGTCCTAGATGTCTTTTTATTGCGGAAGTTTGTACGAAACGTTTAGCGATTTTGATTTTACAAAAACTGGTCATGTGGCACTCAGTTAAAACCCATTGTCTTGAGAATCAGGATGAGGAGTGGAGTTCATGTAATAGAAGGCAGGCATCTGCATCTAACGAGTTCTCAGCGGAACAATTGCGTTTCAGCAGAGAAGATGCTGTACAGGTGATTTAATGTAAAGTTTTGCCATTTTGTGCCGACACTGTATATGATAGTTCCATCAATCTTTGTCAAAGAAAGTCACTGAATCAGCTTTTCACTGAACGTTGCGTGAAATGAAGGTGCATGTCAGTGGTGAAAATTTTTTTTTTTCAAAACATTTCTTACCTTGTCACAGATATTTGTTCGTCAAGTTCTTCTAAGTCTGTGTATTGTGAAAAACATGGAAATTATTTTTCTCATTAATTGCTGAGTGGTTGGGTTGACTATGCACACGACAGCATATCGAATTTTATGCACATATTTATTAGAAAATATTTTAGAAGAATAAACTATTCACACGTTTATTTTTTGTGTGTTTTCAAAATAGTTGCAAACTGTAGTCAGTGATGCTTTTAGAACCTTTCAGCAATGCTGTGATTTGTCAGATATTGCTCAAATTTATATAAGCTATGAGATACTGAAAATTAATTATGTGTAATGATCTGAATAAGTATGGACATATAGTGTGTTGTATAATTCTACAAAATATGAAATTTAATCCAATTAATCAAGAGTCAAGTTGGTAAAAGTGAATCTTTTACGTAATCTAATTTGTTCCCTAGATAAAGGGAAATGATGGTCATGGGTTTGAAGAAAAAGCGGACGTCAACTTTGTTGATAACAGGTAACAGTATGGTTTTGATCATGTTCTTTAGAAAGCTTTGATCGGTTTGGAGACATAAGCTGACAAACAAGTGACACTAAGACAATAAAAAGTTATTTCTGGCAAATTGGTGTAGGGCACAAAGGATGGTGCAAAGCTTGTTTTAGGTTTCATAAGATAAAACCCGCGTGTTGGACTAGGAAAATAACTGACGGTAAAAATTTTTGGACTGTTTATCCAGTGGTTTTTGAAGTTCTTAAGCCATAACATATCCCTCTTCCCTATCAGCGCAAATTTATGAACTTTGATTTATTTTCCATAGCAATGATCTCTCATAGGTTTCACTCGCCAAACTAATTCGACACATTACACTTACAGAAAATCAACTTTTGCATTGTTAAAGCATTGATCTACAAACCAACATTTAAGACGAACAAAAAATCTGACAATACATGAAACAGTTAAAAACAAGCAATGTGCACAATGTTATCGACATACTTCCATACTACACTCGCATATTTTACCATTACAAGCCAGGTAATCATAACACGACGTGGGTCTCTCGAAATCGAAAAATGAAAACGTTTGCAGTTTTCGATAGGACTGGCCGACATATTGCGTAAAAAATCTACTGAAAGAACCAGAATTACACGTTAATAATAAATAATTACGATATTAAGACGCAAACAAATGGCCTGGCTAAGTGGTACAGTCAGATCGCCACAAAAATTGGTAGGCTGGGTTCGATCACTGGACGGGTCATACCAAAACTATAAAACGGTAATTGCAGCCTGTCCAGATCGCAACCTGTGCAACTGCAATCTAAAACATACTGACTTCTTTGCACTCAGTTACATTAATGACATTTAAAGGTCACAAGGTTCTGGTGTATTGCAAACTTTTCCTCGTTCTTTGACCATTTTAAAGAGCGCTCACTTCAGCTTTAATGCTTCTGCCTGGACAATGCCGTATTGATGTCACTAGGTCTTCATAAAGATTCAAGTCAGTGCAAAACTTAATTTTTTATGAACATTGAAACATTTTTCACAGCAATCTTTCTCAGCCTCATTATTGCATCGTATTCATGCCACACACTCATCAAATCAATTTACCTCCGTTCAAATGAATTTCTGTGAATTCCTTTCCCTTAGCGTTTGATTTTTGAGTTGCATGGCAGCAACAGCAACGTTAAAACTGACGTGTGTTGCACTTTGTTGCAGCAGTAAATGCATGATTAAGCCATAAAATGCATGATTAAACCATACCATTAAAATCGCGGCACAGAGGTTCTCAACAGCCGTGCCGCGCGAAGTCCTATACGTGCCGAAATGCGATATTCCGAACTGAATTCGGTATTTTGTATGTGATGTGTAAAACACTTTGTCCAAGGTGGCAGTTGTCCGGTTGGCACACGTGTGCAGTGCTGCAAAAAGAATTCCGAAAACGTACCAAAAAACTATCCACTTTCAACAGCATTTCGAACTCATTTTTAAATCAGTATTTAACGAAATATTGACTTTCATTGAATTTCACAAGAAACATGAAAAAGTAGGAACGCGTTCCTATGCCCCAAACAAGTGTTGGAAGGCCGTTTCCACGGGTTCCCGTCCCACTTCACCCCTGAGGTGAAAGTTTTCCGGGTGGCAGTTGTCCTGGGTGACAATTGTCATAGGTGGCAGTAGTCTTGGGTGGCAACTGTCCTTGCCCGGGTGGCACTTTTCCAGGTGCCTCTTATCCGGATACCCAAGGAATAAGTCCATGAGCTGCTACCTACTCTCTTCCAGTGCAACATCCATTGCGAAAGCAGCCTCGTGACTCATAGCGCAAACAAGCGTAACCGGGCAAGTGCGTGACGAGGTTGATGGCGCCCGGAGCAAGAAGCAAGTTTGGCGCCCCCATGTGGGAAGCTGAGGCCATCCGGAAGTAAATGTGCTGTTGGGACGTTTCGGCGCACCTCGCAGTGATTCGGCACTCCCACTGTGATTCAGTCCCGGGAATTGTTCCCCTTTGTACCCCTCGTTATGCCTCTGGAACTGGGCGCCGGTGAACTCTCCTGAAACCTCCGAAAGGAACGAAAAAACGGAGTATAAATGGAATTGAACGTTGGGCCCAATTTGGACATTTTTATGTAGAAGGTTTCGCCTTAAAGAATTGGAAGGTTTCACCTTAAAAAGGATTAATTTCGTTTTTCCATGTCGTTTTTTGGACGTAGCGATCCCGTTATATTGAACTTTCACTGTACAGAAATCTCTTTTTGTTGAATGTAATTGGGTGTTGGGGCAATTTTAGAACCTCTGGTTTTCACCCAACGACCACTGTAGAAAACACTTCCGGTGATTCTCAAAACAGATTACTGCGTCCAACCTTATTTGGTGTTGTTACATTTGAAGTGCAATTTAAAGTATTGCACGGCTTTTCATTTTGACAAATCCACAAAATGTTTCCCCAGCACTTTTTGCATTGGAGTTGTATTGAGATAGCTCCAAAGGGTCTCGCCAATTTCTCCGTTAATAACTTTCCAGTAGCACTCCAAGTTGAGTGCTTCTTTCGATTATATTCAGATATACAACAAAACCTCCAATACACTTGAATGTGAAGTCAGAACAACGTAACGTTAAACGGTTCAGTGTAGAATAACTGTGAACAAAGGCGTTGTACGTTCACATGCTCCACAGGAAATAGCGACCGACTGCGGTGATGTAGGCTTGCAGGTTATCGTGTCAACTGTTGGATTGTTCGTAAACAAGTATATTGCGTTGAATCACAAATACAATACTACTTGAAATTCGCATTAAGAATGCACAAAACACTAAAGCACTAATGTGTCCAGTCCACTATAATGTCATAATTCGAAATATTACATATTTCAATTTTCGCCAGAATAAATTTGAAAATATAGGAAGCGAGGTTGAGTTTTGTATTAAACCCACTTTTGTTTCCAGAAGTGAATGCTCATCGTGTGAGACATCTCCACAGCAATTGCAGAGAGAAGTGTTATTTGTAATCCAACATAAAATGGATATTAAAGGTAAGTTAAAGTCGGATGTGGACGCAGGCTCATAACCAGTGGGGGCGCACGGGAGGCGAAGTCCCTCCTAGAAAATGTTTCGCTCCCCCTGGAAAAACATGCTGGACATAGTTTGAAAGTATTTGACATAGTTTTAAAAATTTGGGCCACTCTCAGAAAACGCTTCGCCCCCCCCCTGTTGTCCCAAGCTGGTTATGGGCCTGTGTGGACGTGTTTTTTTGTGCAAGCACATTTATCAATTAATCTTGCTTTTGTTTGAGAGTTGTCTGAATCAAAATACAAGTAGAGAAATAAATAACAACCTCTGACATAGTATTTGTCATGGTGCTTTTGGTTAGTCAAGCAACGGAATAGTCTAGTTCACTAGTATGGACTGAAATTGCTCAAGTTTTTGAAAGGATAAAAACATTTTTTATTGTTATGGCAAAACTTTTATGACGCAGTTTTAAATTGACCGACCAATCGCTAATTTTTAGATTTGTACCAAACTTAAACTACTTTGTTAGCTCTCCCCTAATTTCTGCATGAACAAACAAACGTTTAAGCAATTTTTTGATCAAAAACTGTTTTCAAACATCAACAACTGCTACTCGAGCAGGGTTGGGGATGAGAGAACGGGATTCAAATATCGTCGGCTCTGATCCGTCAAGAAAAGATATCTGGCAACACATACCGGTAGCTTTTAGTTTGCAGGTGTCGTGGCTCGTGATTTCATGTTGTAGACGCCAAGGCAGCGGAGCCGTCGTAAATATTATATATCATTGCTCCGGAGCTCTTGTTTTCATGAGCATGGTTTTCTTTTTGCACAGCATGGCTCCAGCTCGGACTTCCGCTCGTTTTCACACATTTTCCATTGTCTTGGTGTCCTTCAGGTTGAATGGAAAATGGAAATATATCAAGTACACAAAATTAAATAATTAATATATTAAACATTTACTAGCAGAAACGTAACTCAAGCTTACGGTAATATAACCCAATTCATGAAACGCAGTCACTGGTTTTGCCGTCAATGCCCGGTGAGCGTTTGTTATTTATTACTACCGGAATCAAGAAAAGCGCTATTTGGAAAACCAAATTTGTGTCCGGGCATTTAGCAGTCCAGTCCCAATCGATCAAGTGTTTCACACTCATTGCATGTTTTTCCTATGGCAGTCTTGGCGATTCCAGCTAACAGCTCCCCTCGGGCAAACCAAAGGCAAAAAGCCCAAAGCACAGAGTCGATTACTTCTCTTTTGTGTTCTTTCTAAGGTGCACACATTTGCATTAACACATATCTCAAGATGTATTCAAAGGCCTTTGTTTGAAGATTTAGTATGGCTTCTAGCAAAAACGTCGCCTTTGGATTTTTCACAATAGCTGAAAACATCTGATTTCTCATCTTTTGCAATCATAATAAGCAGTGATGAATCGCAAAATAAAGCACAATTTACGGTATATATTCGATTGTAAGCCGCGACTTGTAAAGTTTTTTTCATCATTTTGTGCGGGCGGTTTACATTTTANTAATTTTTTTACTTTATCAAAAGGTAAAGATGACTCTCAGTCTNTCCCTAATTACGTTTTGCCGACCAAGCTCTCTTTTGGCTTTCTCTTCAGCATCATGTGTACATCCGCCACAGGAGGGATTACGATGAACAGAGTGCAGTTGACACTGAGTCCAACACTAAATTGTTCGCTACAGTCACTCATTACTTGACAATTTTTGGCCAATATTTGGTGCAACATTATTTTGCAGCATTAGATGGAAAACGCTTTCTTTTAAGCGACATTGCGCAAGATTTACCGGTACTCACGGATATGCATGTTATCACTCTAGCCCACATGCTTAATGTGTTGCAGTTGCTTGTTGTCGACTTTTTGCAAATTCGTTGTTTGTTTCATTCCCTCTGGATGGCTTTGCAATCGCACACTACTTCGCAGAGTTAATATATATTACTCCGACTAATTGTATATCAGTTAAGCGCTATGACCGCGTTTTCTCATAAGATTCCAGAAACACAAACCAAAGCCATTGATACGTGAAAAACATAGTACGGTATCGCATGAACTGGATATTCAAACAGAAATGTTATCTTTATTTGTAGAGTTAAACACTAACTCCGCGCCGCTTAGTGTGAGTGAAAGACACAGTTCCGAGATAAGCACCTGAGTTTCACCAGAGGGATGGCCAGAAAGGAAAATTACTATATTTCTTTGGCTGAGAAATCAACATCGTATGGTGGCCTGTAGCTGCCAAGCCGCAGAAACCTAGTCTCACATTCAACTTGAGCGTGGCTCAAGTGCAGTTGAATCGTCATAAACATACATCGTAGCATAACAGAAGACCACAGCGGGAAACCAGAAAATTAGTATCATGCAGGTGTACGGTCACATTGCAGAAAACTCGTCGAATTACAGAAAGCCATATCACACTGGATGTTGCCTGGTCTTTTCAGGAAACATGTTATCAAATTGCTCACTCTATAACCACATTTTCCAGTTTTTTATACTACAGCACTAAGGCTTCTAAACACAAACACCGAAAAAATTTGAAGCTGCTTTTAAAAATTAATTTTTATGAAAAACTTGCCGCTCCTCAGAAGGCTCATACCGGAGTCCCCAAGCTCCCTATGCTACGTCAAACAGTACTAAAAAGAGGCCAGAAAAACGCCAAACCGATTGTTTAACGGCCAAAAAAAAGCAAAAACCTTGTTTGTATTATTGCTGTTCCCTTATCACAAAGCAACATTTAAGTTGCAAGATTATCTTCCACTTCCTCGACATAATTGTCGCATTTCTATCGCGGTGACGCAGACCTGTCTGCAAGCGTTGAGCATAATTACTGCTTATAATACAGTACATATATCAGCGCTCACATTTCCAGTGATTGCGCTAAAAAATAATTTCGAATCTCGCATCCCTCAAAGCTTACCAATATCAAACCGCGGACATCGGTCAAATATAGCACTCATTACAAACATTTTGCAAATGTTGTCAAAATCAGAATGGAATAGTCATATCGTTGTTCAGAAGAAATTGTTTCAGCGAAAAAAAAACAAAAAAAATAAGATGGTTTCCCTGCTCATACTTCAGCCTTTCCATTTTTCACCCGTAAGCTTGCTTGTAAATTTTAGGACTGAGGATGCGTAATATTACCTGAAATAGATTTTGAAAATTTGCAGATCCATTCCTTGCTTATGCCCATTGGGAGAATGCTTATTTGAATATAGATATGCGCAAGTTTGAATCATCGTAAAAAGACGAAAGCAGAGCATAGTCGGCTAATTTCTCGAAAGGTTACAGAAAATCTAGAGAATTCATTGTTACTAATTTCGTCATTTTTCATTAAACATTTTTTGTTATTGTTGAAATGGACTTACAAACCAATTTATCCTTGTTCAATAGGAATTTCATGCAAAGATCGGAAAACCAATGAAGCATCTTTTTTTCGAAATTCAAAGAAGGAAACAGTGCAAGACATCATAGAATGTACACAATCTGACGAACCGCGCATCCAAAAGCAAGAGATGCAAGCCAAACGACATCATCAGTGTTCTCGCTGCAGGACTGACTGAGTTTGACACTGAAGAAAAGAAGTTGGAGCATGTGGAAAAGTTTGCCTGTGAAGCTGAAGCCAACGACGAAACTCAGGGCGAAGCGTTTCAAAACTCAGGTTCTTCGAAGAAACACGAAGTGTCACATTCCAACACACGTTGCGAATGTAAACAATGCGGTTTGTATTTTTCCGATCCAAATACTCTCAGAAAACATGAACAAAGTCACAGAGTGAAGAAATCGCTGCTATCTTGTCCGCATTGTTCAAAAACGTTTGCCTGTGCCTCTCGCCTGTCACAGCATGTTAGAACACATACAGAAGAAAAACCTTTCTTTTGCATATACTGTGAAAAACGTTTCTCCAGCTCTTCTGGCTTGGCTATTCATCATCGAACGCACACTGGTGAGAAACCTTTCCACTGTTTAAATTGCGATAAGTCTTTTGCTGAAAGCAAGACTCTGAAACTTCATATCAGTGCACATCATGGAGGGAAGCCGTACCAATGTAACCAGTGCGATCGAAAATATGCTGTTAAAAGGTCTTTGCAAGCTCACATGCTAATACACACCGGCGAACAACCATTTCCTTGCTCGCAATGTTCAAAATGCTTCAGAAGTAATGATATGTTAAAGAATCACATGGTAACCCACATTTCTGATAAAAATCACGAATGCGATCAGTGTGGTAAAAAGTTTAAAACTCCAGGGTGCGTGAAACGGCACAAAAAAATTCACACTAATGTAAAATCTCACAGTTGTGAAGAATGTGGCAAGAGCTTCAGGCATAATAGTGAATTGAAACAGCACAAACGGACTCACACTGGTGGAAAACCATATCCATGTCCGCATTGCTCGAAACGTTTCAGTCGTTCTGGGAATTTGAAAACACACATTCGCATCCACACAGGCGAAAAACCTTACCGTTGTTCTATTTGTGACAAGTCGTTTGCTGCAAGTCAATCTCTGAAGCTGCATACAAGAATGCACACAGGTGAGAAGCCTTACAAATGTCCGAATTGTGACAAGCGTTTTGCTGTTCAAAGTCATTTAAAAGCACACATTCGCATCCACACAGGCGAAAAACCTTTCCATTGTTCGGTTTGTAACAGGTCGTTTGCTGAAAGGAAAACACTGAAGCTGCATACAAGCATGCACACAGGAGAAAAGCCTTACAAATGTCCGAAGTGCGACAAAGGGTTTGCTGGGAACGGTCAAATGAAAACGCACTTAGAAACTCACTCTAAAGAGAGATCTCATGCCTGCTCCCAATGTTCGAAAAGCTTTAGCAGCCAAATTGGGTTAAAGAGACACATGCAAATACACACTGGTAAAAATCGTTGCCGATGTTCTGTTTGCGACAAAGTACTGTCCAGCCAGTATGCGCTAAAATGCCACATTCGTCTTCATACCGGCGAAAAACCATATCCATGTCCACATTGCTCGAAACGTTTCAGTTGTTCTGGGAATTTGAAAACACACATTCGCATCCACACAGAAAAACCCTTCCGTTGTTCGATTTGTGACAAGTCGTTTGGTGAAAGCAAAACACTGAAGCTGCATACAGGAATGCATACAGGAGAGAAACCTTACAAATGTCCGAAGTGCGGCAAACATTTTGTTGCCAATCGTCATATGAAAATACACTTGCAAACTCACTCTGAAGAGAAACCTCACAGCTGCTCCCAATGTTCGAAAAGCTTTTGCAGGAAAATCACGCTAAAGAGGCATATGAATACACACACTGGTGAAAAACGTTGCCGATGCTCTGTTTGCGACAAAGCACTGTCGAACCAGTACGCCCTAAAGCGCCACATGCGCCTTCATACTGGAGAAAAACCATATCAGTGTTCTGTGTTCCAAGAAACTTTTGCCATAAATGAATCTATGAAGAAACACATGGAAAAGCACGATAGCAACATTGAACTGAAATGCGGTTTGAGTTGTGACTGAGTGCTTGGACATTGCAATGTTTGTTCGTTTGAGGGCGAGTAATGCCACAACGAATTCGTACTTTAGTTGGCCTCGACCAGTTTAGGAATTAGCGTCGTACTCTGCAGTAGGGTTGTATCAAGCGTTACGAGTTAGCGAACAAGAGTGTCAAGAATGGGTGTGGTGAATGTATGATTACCTTGTCTTGTCACGTAGTGGCGCCCGCAATCTTGCAATCCTTTGATTGTGCCTCTGTGTTCGCCCCGCGGCTGTTGTGTTGTGCTTGCGGTTTCTTATTGCCATACTGCAAAGTGTTCTTTTAGTGCAACTTGCCCATCCTGGGAAGCATTCGATAAGTTACGCTGTTGTGTTTGTTTCAGAGTTTCTTTGGTCTCTTGCTCATTGTATCTTTTCGTGCAGGACGCTCCATGATTGAGCGGTGTGTTTAGCGAATTAAAGCCTGGTTTTCCGTAAATAATGTTCAGTGGGGTTCGCAGGTGAGTGCACGACAATTTAATTCACTAAAGACACCGCTCGTGCGGTGTAGTGTTGATGTGGAAAGCAGTGTTCTCACCGAGTGCAGCGCTTCGGGTAAAACCTCTTCCCAAAGGTGAGGTCTTATTAAAGCCTGGTTTTCCGTAAAAAGTGTGTAGTGGGATTCGCAGGCGAGTGCACGACAATGTGTTTGTAACCCTGTAGTTTTGCCTCCAACGCCGTTGCAAAACGTTCTGTTAGAAAAGTGTCTAACCCTGTGATTCAGCCTCCAACGCCGTTGTAAAACGTTTTGTTTTGTCTGTTTTTATCAACCTGCGTTGTGCAGACATGTGTGTTTGTCTTATGGACTTCGTGTCTGTTTGTAAATTAAGTGATTGTGTCCAGAAGTCTTCCAAAGCACATTTCTCCTGAAGAAGCATCAACAAACACACGATGTCAACAAACGATATGTTTTGCATGTTTTGTGTTACCTTGACTTACGTTTCTAACTGTTCTCTGAATCGTCTGAACCTGTGGTTGTTGTTTTTTAGCTGATTTCCGCATCGCAGGAGCGCTGCTTGTAAAATACTACCAGAAAGTTTGATATATTCTATTAGTCTTACGTGCTTGTTATAATTCAACTTGAGGGACACAAAGACAATTGCGTATATCAATATGTGAAAACGAACAGAAGCCGGAGCGGGAGCCATGTTAATGAAAAGACTAGCGCCGGAGCTGTGTCATTTTTACGCCGGCACCGCAGCCCTGGTAGTTACTAGTTAAAGTAGTTAATTTGCAGGCAGTAATTCTTTGCAGAAGCAATTCGTTCATTTTCTGTGTGCAATAACGCTCTGGAATAATTAAGTGCTTTTTCTTCAGAAGCTAGTTTAGCAATATCTTTAATCGTGCAAGCATGGCAGACATTCAGTTTCAAGACGTTAGTAATCAAAAAAAGCAATGGTGCCACGTCTTGTACAAAAAGCCCCATCGAACACAAAAGCAGCTTGTGTTCTGTGATACTAAAAACAGGTACAGTAAACAAACTTTAGCCTTGCGGCAAGCGAACTAGTTTCCCCGTCAATAAACTGACTGATTTTAAAACAGGTAATTTCAGAACAAATTTTGGCCAGTCATTTGAAAGCAAAGAATGCATGTTATCCATGAGTGTGATGTGAATACCACAACTATTCCGGAACAAGATAAAGGAGTCTTTGAGGCATTAAACAAGGCCGATAGCCTTAAAAATGCACCATGCCTTATTTACAATAAGTCGACGTCAACGGATCCAGAGGTTTTTTTTAGCAATGGTACCATTGGTCACAACTCAGAAACCAGACTAAATGATGAGAGTATCGATGCTTTGATTTTCATGCATTAATAGTATAAAGATCATTACAAATTTTGCTAACTTATTTAATAATTTACTAATACACCACGCAGTAATTGCAAAATGATACTGAGCCTTCATCGCGCAAAATCACATTTATTTCAAAACCAGAAAAAACGAGGGCTTTGCCAGTTTTCTCAGCTACCCGAAAAATGGGTTTTTAAATTTGTTCCCGAAATGGTAAAACTTGTTTGTTTGATCAAATGTTCTGTGGTCACGCAGTGAGATGTACTGCTCTACATATCCTGCCCTTGACATTCACTGATAACTTAATCTTCCAAGTGTTTGTCGTTTTCATTTGGAATTATGAAGGTAGTGTGTCTTGCTGCAAGCTTTCGTCAATCCATCCGTTTTGCTGTTGAACAAAGTTTGTTCCGCTGTTTTGACGCCTAGGCTTTTATTTTTTGGCCTCGTTGACCGAATCGCATTTTTAGGAAATTATTCGTTTTAGATAGTGCATCACTATTCCAGAAAATCGTGAAAGAGCGATACTCCCTTCATTTGGAAGTTGTAGCCTACCGGCTTTGTGTTTGCATATTTAGAATATCATGACTGCTTTTCTTTTGGAACTATCTGTTAAAAATTTCTGGAACGTTTGACTTTACTCCGGTCTGCTGATGTTTCGTTGGCGTTACAACATTCACAACTATGTTACAAAAAAGAAATATCTGTTTTTATCTCCCGTCGTTTATAATTCCTAACAGCATGAGTTGTATGCAAATAGTTATGGCCAGAAGAGTTATGTCGCGATTGGAAACTCCCGTTCAATGTTTGAATTTCGGCATAATGGTTTTTTGGTTCTTTTGTCAGGCATTGCGAAGTTTCCTCTTTACTGTACCTTTCTCTGGTTGAGACTGCGGTACCAGTTATTAGTTGGCTTCATGATGACTGCTTTGTTGGTAAACGTTGTTGTGATACTACTCCACTCTACTTATCGTTTGTTTGCGTTGCGATATTCACAATTATATTGCAAACAAGAGTGTGCAATGATGTTTCTGTGTTTGGAAACTCTTTGCCAGACAAATTACGACTGTGAATTTTGTAGTCATCATTCTTCGCGGATTGCGTCACCCTTCACTTGACATTTAAATTGCCTTAACAGATCTAGACTTTCTTTTCTGAAAATCTAAAAGTTCATCAATAACTGACGTTTGAAACGTTATGTGTAAAGCTATAGGATATTACCCTGAACGCTTTTGAAAAAAAACTATTTAAAGTTTTGATGTTTCATCCTCTATGGAGCTATTTTGTGTCAATCTTGAAAAACGTGAAACCACTGCTTTACTTTGAAACAAACTAAACGAAACTAATGACTAGCATCTTGTGTGGCTGCTTTTTACGTTGTGCTATCAGTTTGGTTTTAAATCACAACATGACGCTGATCTGTGTTTTCTCAAACAGGCTTTACTATATTATGCAAATTATACTATACTATGCAAATTATGCTTCTCCTTGCGTGTGAGCGGCGGTTCAAACAAAAGCGTCAGGGGATCACAGATCTTCCGGGCGGTTCGGAGAGCGGAGAATGTTACAATCGCAGATTAGATGATTGACCGACAACTCCTCAGCGCCACAGATGCATTTGGGTGTATCTAACATGCGCCAGCGGTACAGGCATGTACCAAAGCGGTTGACGTCAGTTGGAAGCCTATTTAGTGCTACCGAGCGACTCTGGGGAAGTTCTGAGCAAGGTGGGAGGTAAACGGCAGGGGTAACTTGAAACTGGGGCGTTGGCTGGCATTATCCCGTGCCGCTCTCCATGGCTCGTAAGGCATTTGCCAGAGCCAACCACAATCCCTTGTTTATAAAACTGCAGTATTTAAAGCGCAGTGTACATACGTGTATAGTAAAATTGCTCCTTTGGTATATGAACCGGATAATGCAAATGAAGTGGAGTATTTGTGTCTCAGATACAATCACTTTAACCAATGGAATGATACGTAGGTAGGTCTCAGTGCATATCTATTTGCTTTCTGCTTTGATTAAATCTCAGTTCTATTCGGCTTGCCCAGTACTGGATGCACTGTGTGAAACATGGTTGTGAAATTTGATGTTTGCTGATGATATATGTGCGTTTGCTCACAGCAGCAGCGATTTCCTACAATTGAGTATTTGTTGTGAATATAATTTTGACCCCAAACTATGAACGATATGTTACAACAGCTGTCCACCTGAATNGCGTATGTTTCTATTTGCTGAAAACGTAATCTTTGTGTGTTAGTGGGTGCCTCACTAAAGGATGATAATGACATTCNCAGACACGTGAAAACAGTGTATTAACACAATGNACTCAAAGATCCTTTGCTCAGTTCTCTACTGGAGTTAATAATACTCCATTTCGTGCCTACTACATGCAAATGTACGCCTGCCAAATGCAGCACGCGCAGAGCACACGTTTGATTTTTTTCTGCATTTCCAGGTGTTCACTGAACACCTTGAACAGGGCCCCGACTAGGGGGGCGGGAGGGTAATGCCCCGGGGCGTCACTTTTCGGGGGTTGCGGTACTTGAAAAGCAGAAATAACAAATGGTCTTTCACGAATAAACCTGAAGTTAGATTTAAGATTAAGTTTCAGATTTTGGTTAAGGTTGGACCTACCACACGTCCCGGTTTAAACGTCTGTCCCGGTGTCTCGTCCCGGTTAGCAAAATGTCCCGGAATTGAACTTCAGTGAAAAACTCCAGCCTGATGATGCATTGTTATGAAATAATTCCGTTCTGAAAGGCTTGACTTTGCTTCAACCCGTAGTTTTGGGCGGGGGCGCTCAAACACCTTATTTTCATCTAAAGATGAAGACACCCGCGGCACTTTTCTACTCGCCCCGGGGCGGCACTTCTCCATGTCGGGGGTCTGACCTTAGACACCCTGTTGTCGCAGGGCTATACCGAAGTGGCGATCCTTGGTCAGACAGCCAAACAAAGAAATCACTGTAAAGTAGCATAGTAGCACCGTGAAGATATTACATAACAATAGCCCTGGAAACATGGGCGTAGGAAGGGGGAAGTGGGGGCTTTGGGCCCCTCTGGATTATGACGTTTTCAGTATAAAAAGGTTGTTTTCTTAGTAAAATGTTTTCAAAACTTGTAAAATAAATGCTTGCTCGGTACTTGCCGCATTCATGCTTATTCCGACAGTGATTAATAACGTCTAATAAACACAAATTATCGAAATAAATCAAATACCGCAATCAGTGGAATATACCACTCCCATTTATAGAATAACACAATTTTACTTAAAATATGCAACAAAACCACAATTTCATGCAAAAATTACGTCTCACATATAATGGAATAACACAATTTTATGCGAAGTCTTTGTTCGGTTGCATTTCTTACCTTGTAATTTATTGAATGAATGATTCAAAACGAAATGGTGAAATTAAAATTAAATCACATGTTTCAATCTCACAATAAAATGTCCACGAAGGAAAACTGCAGAAACACCCATGCACAAAGTCAATCAGCTAACTTCAACTAAGTGGCGATCATTCGCGAGATAGGATTCTTGAAATATAATAGAATCGAAACAATGAATTGATAGAAGCGCAACTATTTGCAATAAACCAAACCTACAACTGCAGTTCTGAATGCAATTCGAACACCAATTAGCAAACTGCAGCAACTAAGCGCTAGTTCTCTGACAGTCAACAACCAAAAGCTAAATGGGTATTGCACAAAGCAAACGATGTGATTTTATCAGTTAAGATTTAAGTTCTCACCGCAAGCACTCGCGGTTCTCATTTGCAGAATTTAACTTTTCGTGGTCAATGCTGAAAACAAAAAATAACGATTGAAAAACAAACCAACAAATTATAGGCTACTGTACTTGCATTAAAACACAACATGCAGACGTGCGTGAGAAGATGATTCGTTAATCGTTTCATTTAAACGATTCGTTAATAAGCTATTGGGCATAAGAAGATTTTTCGAACAAGAATTCACAACAAGCAACTCTTCGCAGCCAGGGCGTAATAACGGGGAGGCAAGGAGGGCACAATTCCCCGGACGGCAAATCACTACGGGGGGCGTCGAATGCCTGCGGGGGTGCCGAAGTCCAAGACCCAATGTCACAAGTATTTTCTTCAATCCTACAGACCTCAAATTTGAACACGGGAACGCCAAACTTGCTTTTTGCTCCGGGTGCCATCTAACCTCGTTGCGCCCCTGTTCGCAGCATGTGAAGAGGCAGTTCGCGTCTGGCGGCAGTTGTGAAATTTCATGACGTATTGTGGCGAATTCGCCTCGCTGGTCAGTAAAAGCAGATGTACTGCAGCTATGCTGTTGAACCTCGGCTCCAAACTGACGATCAGACCTGTGAGCAATACAGTAGATATATAATTACTATTCGAAACAAAGCCGACTTTGATAAGAATCTATCAGGTTTCTCGCTGGCTTTTGAAGGCGACTGCTGGTATTTTGTTTGCGTATGTGTTCTCAATGGGATATGTTCCAATGAGCATTTCCCAATGTGGAGTTTTTGCGCAACGGGTTACCTTATCTTGCCCACAATCTATCACAATTACCTAGAGTAATATTTGTAAAACCACAACAGTGACCCACACCAAGCGAATCTATCGCAGTTTATTGCGTAAGGAAACTAGTTTCGTGTATTACACATCTTCAGTCCTGCGCAAAAGTCGACAT
>JGI24158J21664_10002191_pt1 | contig 23388 bp, 19 predicted proteins | sample Ectturendosymbi3_FD_21664 | JGI IMG/M metagenome (IMG submission 21664) | reverse complement strand
AAAACAATCAACCCGAACCCCCAGGTTAGCTGGCAAAGCCGTGGATTTCACATTGTTGCATCACAACAACGCAAGATCAGGCAAAATCTACGCGGAGTTTTCAATTGGCACGCAATTTCCTCTAGTATAGGAAATTAAAAAATAGCAACACATGAAAACTCAACTGCCATCCAAGTACCCGTGGAAATCTTCCCGTGAACCCCTGAGGGTTCCCGAACCCCAGGTTGAGAACAACTGATTTAAATCTTGAATTTATCTCCTAATAAAGGTATTTCAAAGGGTTCATTTTTTTCTAGATGAAGTTAGAAAGGCACTGGGTTTACACCCGAGTGCACCACCCACTGGGCAACCCTATTGTTTACAGGAGTCTCGTGACCTTGTTGAACTTCAGTTTAGTCCAACCAAACGCAAACTTGTGCAAGCGCTGTTGTGCAGACTTGTGGGAAAAACTTTGATTGAAATGCGAGAAAACAGCCTCGAGACCTACGAACCACGTAACAAAACAAGTGACCTGCACGGCTTCTGACAAAAAATTGGCTCGGAACGGGTGATCTATTTTGTAAAATGTTAATGCGTTTAAGCTTAAACAAACAGCTGTAAAAGAAAGGTGAACGATCTGCTGTTTCAAGGTAGGTTTGTTATGCCCCAGCTCCAGCCGACACCCCTCAAGATAAGCCGATCGGAAATTCCGTGTTCTTCAGACAAGGCCGGCCGTTTAGTTTTCGTTTCGATCACCATATTCTTGTCACGTGTTTGACCTTTGACGCATGACCGTTCGGGTCAGCACAAAACCACTTTACCTTGTTTTGTAAGAAAAACACGCATCTTTATCATTCTTTCCTTGCCAGTTTTACCAGGTTCCGCTTTCATCTACAGTGAAGCAAAAAAAAGAAGTATGCAACGCAAGTTTCAATTAACCTTCTCTCCTGCAAAGAGTCAACTGCAATGAACTCGGCACAGGCTTCTCTAACTCGTGACGTAGCGAACAGTTTAAAAAAAACACCAAACATTCACGTGAAAACGTTTTCAAGCGTGGAGCGACAATCCCAATAACCCGCGCTGGTCGCAAAGACATGACAGGAGCTTCTGCAGGTGACGCCTGCTGTCCACTGCGCATCGCACAAAAAGCATTCGCGTCTGACGCGATCGCTATAAATAAACAATGATGGCAAATTGTCCTTGGCTACAACCCCTGATGCGTCGCGGCCAAAATGTCGAAGGAATCTCACAGTCGTCGTGGCGCGCCTTCACTGGTGAACGCATTAAATCGACTTCATTCGACGCGAGCCAAACACAGCCCGTTGGTACCTGCTGGCCACGGTGCGTCAGCAAGATTGCACTTCCCGACGCTAGGAATAGTGCGAAGCCGCTTTTGAAACAAAAAATGGTTTCAGTCCCGTGTGAAATGCTTTGGAGCTGCCTCTGACACAATCAACAAAACCCAACAGCAACTGCCGGTGAACTTTTCAGCCAAGCGTTTGTTTGTCTGTTTGCTTTTCTGCCAGCACCGAACCTCTACAGAGGGTAATGAAAGCACAGAAACACAGGTGTTGTCAAGAGCTAACGTCCAACGTAGCAACCGGTCTCAGAAGTTGAAATACACTTTAAAGATGACCAAACGGTCACTTCCTACTTGCCTGAAAAGTTGGAGCTGATGTAATAGGGAATTACCCCATGTGGCCACACCCTCTCTGGCCGCCCGGTGGCCGCCCTTCGCAATCTTTTGTGCACTTCTTCCAGGCGTTGATTCCGGCTCCTGTATCTAGCTTTGCGTCGACGTCCTCTGCGCCCTGAAATAAACCGAAATATTCGACATCGCGCGAGACCTTTTGTTCATGAAACGAACGCCCTCTCCAGCGCTCCCTCGCTAGAAGTGCTTCAAAGGGTTAAAATAATTAAAGGTAAGTTTTCTTGTTGTTTGATAAACAAAATCGGGCACATCTTCATTATCGACGGAGGTCATTTCGCACTAGTTTGCGGCTCAGTGTATTGTAGAAAGAAATTGTTTCTGATAGGACCTTCGAACACTCGTGGGTGTTGAAGCATTCAAGAAGCGCTATTCATAACGTGCAACGTTTCTTATAATTGTGTATGGCAATTTGCAACAGGCAATAGAGAAAAATGTCGGTTGTGGAAAAGCAAACAAGACGCTGAACAACTAACTGTAAGCACAAGTAGCAATATATATGCGATCTGGGGAAACTTTTGAGTAAGGTTACAAGTAGTGAGACTTGATTAAAAGGACGTAATCACGTAATTCAAGTAAAATCTCAGCCAAGGTAGATAACACCAAACAAAAACGTCGAAGTGACCTACTTTTTCTGCGTACATGAGAAAAAATGCATCATTAGAGAATAAATTGTTATTAAGCGCACACTACTGAAAAAATGCTGGATAACAGCATTTTTCCTAAAATTTTGTTGAGAAAAATATTGCTTAAACACAAACGAAGAATTCACATTCCTGTAGACATAAAAGGTACAAATTTAAGCTTTTCAGAAAGAACCATACAAACTTGCATCGCCTCAAAGCGATATCCAGGCGTGGAGCCAGGAGTGCGACGTCACAATCGTTACCTTTGCGACGTCGTCCATTCTTTCTGCGTCTCTTTTTCCTTCCGCGCCTTGGGCGGCGCTGCGAGTCAGAGGCCTCCATCCTCCTCCGTTTCGTTTCGCGGTTCAACTCGTTCGCGACCTGGCGCAGGTTCGGCATTCCTATGTCCAGGATGTCCACGTTCGTGCGTGGCAGCGACGGCGACGAAAATGTTGGGGGGGCGTCAGGTTGCCGGGGGAGAGGCTGGGAAGCAAGCGCAGCAATGCGGCCTCTATTCTAAATTAACACGTACGGCAAGGGCACGACGTGCATTTCGAGTGATAGACAGATATTCTGGTTTCATCAGCGCAAAGGTAACTGCGAAATAAATGCAACACGCTTGGCCAGAATGAGTCACAGGCAGCAAGAATCATGCTCAAATACTCACTGTCGATTCCCCCAAGTTTGCGAACTATCATCAGTAAAAAACATTTCGTCATCTCGTATACGCTCGTGTCGGATACAAACGTTTGATATGACGCACACTAAAATGACTCAGCAAACAGATCCATTTGTAAAAAAAGTCATCAAATCCTGCCAAGGATTTGATTCTCCCCCAAAAAATATTTACCCAAGATTGTTTTTCTTCAGATGTCATGACGTCAACTTTGGCCAAAACTTTTAACCAAAACAACGTTTCGCTGCAGTTGCATAAACAAACCACGGACAGGAGAAACAATGCGGTACCTGCGTGACGTTATCCGAGGTGTTAGCATCATCTCTCAGATTGCCGTCATCGCGCCGCGATGACCTTCGTGCGCCAGAATTTCCTCTGTGAACAAGTGCGCTCGGCATTTCCCTGGCTCGCGTCCGCGTACGCTCGCGGCTGCTTTTTCTGTTTCTTCGGTTTCTGCGCCGATCGCGGCCAACCGCCGTTGCGGCGTTTTCGGGGGCATCGTCAGTTGACGCGGACTCTTCATCGACGCTTCCGGCGCTTTCAATGAAGTCGTCCGCCGTTTCGCCGAAAATGTTCTCGACGTCTTCTTCGTCCAACGCTATGTCTCCGAGAAACATGCCTGCAAGTGCAACGTTCGAGTAAAGCTTCGCTGACGACGAACGACACGAGGTTGCTTTCTGCAACGTTTTTTGACGTCGAGTCGCGCAAACGTCGAAGCATAAACAAAAAATGATTGCGTCCAGTTTAAAATATGTCGATCGCACAAAACAGCCTTTTGCTGCCTTGTGCTTTCAAAAAACGATGAATACTGCTGATTATTGTTCTGCGCCTTGGTGAGGGCCGGCGGTTTATAGTTCGAAAGGTCGGTGTAATTTTCGTTTTAATTTCGTTCATGAACGTTTGCCAGTTGAGCCTGTTTAAATATATACCATCTAGTTCTACCAGGATCAGTGCTGGCCTCGGGCAAGGGAGGCCTCCCCCCTAATATTTTGAGGGATGAGCAGTGTTCCCGTAGTGCTGCCAGTGTACACTGGCGCCCCTCAGTCTTGGTTCTCCTAGTCCAGCTATGTCCTACCGCGTGCCGCGTTACCACATGCGGCCCAGTCAAAGGTTTTGTGCGGCCCAGGTTAGGTTTTCGCTGTGGTAAAAGTACCTGTCCTTATTTTGATAACCTTCAATTTGACGTTTTTGATGCAAGTGGTCCTCAGTGCCACTTTATCACGTCTGTTACCATTGCAGATAGGTTTCAAAACTTTCAGTACATTAGCTTAAGCTAAATTTAGTTTGCTAAAATCAAAGTAAGTCATTCAATGTGCGGCCCTGGTTAAAATAGTGACATAATTTTTGGCTCAGTAAGCAATCTTGGTTGGACATAGCTGCCCTAGTCACTGGTTCCCCCCACTACTAGGGCCTAGTGGCACCAACAACACGTAACGTCACGCCAGGTATAGGAACAAAACCCCAACCAGGAATGCCACCAACAAAAAATCCGAATTGCTGGTTTCGCTCGCCTTCCTTTCGTAACTAGCTGAATGCCTTGGGTAAGTCATAAATGGGCCTCTTCACCGCGAAGCGTGCCGAAATGTAGTGGTTTGTGAGCGCCAAATCAAGTTCGCTCCTCGATTCACTGATCGTGTTTTTACGCGGGAGAAGGCGTCGCGCCCGCACGCGCACAGCTCTCAATTGTTTTCATGCTCCCGCGAGCGCGTGTTTACAAATTTAGGAATGATTTGTCGAATTTGCGCCTCACGAACCGAAGAACTCCAGCGTTCATCTCACCAATTACCGACCTGTAAGTGATTTTCACTGACGCCCGGGCAACCCGAGCCAATGCCTCCGCTCATGTCACCTTCGTTTGCCCCAACCATGAAGTGCATCGACTCACGAGCTCTCGCGTTTCAGGTGCTGGAGCAAAGACATTTGGCGGAATGGAAAACTTCGCTTAAAATCGCGACCACGCGTTGCGGTTCAGCCCTCACCTTATTTCGATTAACTTTCAGAATCAGATTAACGCTCGACGTGAGGCTAGCCTGATAGGTCTCACTGTTGTCGCTACTCTCATGCCGTTGCAAACATAGTCGCTGCTGAAACGCTCATACAGAAGTGGGTGCAACCGATAAACCGCTTTAATCAAAACGTGCTCACATTCAACAAATACTGCAAAGTGGGTCAACGTGCACCGGCAGGTGAAGCGAAGACAACAACTTCTTACTTTTAACAGTGAACTTATTCATTCCTTTTTAGTTGTATTAGTGTTGACAAGTGGCGCGCAAGTCAATCAGCACTTGGCACGTAGTCAGCAAAAACGCGTCAAATATGTTAAACAGCTGTCAGTCATTCCCCGTTGAAAATTTTTGAAATCTATCTTCAATCAGTGCACGCTGCCCGATCGTTTCGTCTGGCGCCCTAGCTAGCATGAGTGCGGACCAAAAAAACAGCAGCTCTTGCTGCTGAACGAACCCTTTTAGCGCGTTTCCTGAACGCAAAACTTCTCGTGAATAGATCGCCACGCGCTGACGACNCCGCCGTAACCCATCTGCTGCTTAGTGACGGTGACCGAAATCGACGGACGGCGCGGAGAACGACAGATACACGAGCTCTGCGATCCTGGCAGTCAGTCATCGGGCGCCTAACAAGGCAGCTACTTCATCTGTCAATCAAGCACTGTAACCACGCAGCGGAAGAACAACATACTGCCAACGAGCGCGATAAAGACTTGAACTCGCATTTCGACACAAAAATTAGGGAACTTGCGTTTGGTAAGTCTCTATGCAGTTTTCAAATAACGAAGGCCTTCTGCAAGCGCGACGCTTTATGAGCATATCGTAAAAGAGGCATTGAAAACTGAAACCTCGCAGGGCTGATGCCACCATGTTTTGGGAAAAGAATTCACCAAAGCAATCAAGAAAAACCAATAATGCACGCTGTGCGCCTGCGGTTTGTAATGGAGCCGAGGTCGTACTCAAATGAATTAACCGCTGAGCCATTTCGAAAACACAAACAATCCAACAGTCTATGCGTTCTTTTTGCAAGATGACCGTTTTCGCTAAAAAGAAGACCTTCGTTCGTGATCCTTGAATAAAGCGGGATTTTTCAGTTAACGCTTGCCCGAGCCGGCAAGTGATTCACCAACGAGTCTGGCGCCGATTGATGTCCAGCATCAAACGCCAGAGGTTTCCGCGCCAACAACACTGCCTTGACTTTCGCTAAAGATTTTGCCGGTTTCTCCCGGGATGAAGTCCTATTAAAGTTCCTTTCCACGCAACTCGAGCATTTCTTATTTGCGAAAGCAGTCATTCAAATTTACGGAAGTTAGAAAGCTGTCAACGTATCATAAGCTGTACAGTACACCTTGTCGCGATGGTAAATACACGCAGTAGTTTTGGAAAGAGCAAACGTCACTTGTTACAAATCGCAACGAAGCGGCAACAAATTGATTTCGAACTGTCGGTGAGACTCAAATAAGCGCAATCAGTATGGTGTCATCTTTCATGTTTGAAATACCAGCCGCAAATTGTCAAGGCCAATCGTGACAAAAGCACCCGCAGCTGCACGTTTCATGGTTTAGTCTGGCTTTTGCGTTGCTGCATGTTAGCAAGCAAGTGACCCCGCCAGCAGCGATGCTCTATATGGACAAACGATCGAGCAAAGGAACGAATGGTCAATCACGATGCCATATGTTTCAAAGGATGATGCGTGCCATGACCGAACCTCACTACAGTATCGTATCCAAAAACTTGAAAAAAAAACAGATATGAAGCGTGTGAGCCATGTCGTGTAACAATGGAAAGCTCCACTTGCAATTCTACGTCTAACAGAAGTTCGGTTCTGATTTTTAGGATTGCATTGACTCGGTTTAACACATGAAATTATTACTGATAAACAGTTTAATTTTTGCAGGACAGCCTGCCTCGTGTAGGCTGCTGCTTCGTCATGAGGTTTGATAAGTGTTGTTTACTACAGTAAATGCAAAGTTGCGCTCGTCGTACGGGACAAGAAATAGAGCATTGGGACGGTCAGCAGCCTGGTAAGACTATTGGTGCATCTGTGGGTATGAGAAGCATTCAGAGCAATACAGAAGAGAGAAACATTAATTAATCACTTATTTTTCTTTGAATGCAATGGCCCTCCACAACATCAACAAGCTGATCTCATTCACCCTGTTCAGTTGAAGCAAAAAGCAAACCGCGTTTATTGCGCTAAAATGGCAAAGACCTAATGCAACGTAGCAAGTCAGTGGCAACGCCCCTCGATAGGAGTCAATAACTTTTTAAGTGATGCAGAATGGCTTAGTGTCCATGACATGTCGTGGTGCGACAAAAATCAAACGTGCCCTTAACTTGCCTTTCGGTCTCCTGACGTGAACTAGTGACTCATCCTGTAAAAGAAGATACAGTACTTTTTCACTTTTTCCCGAAAAAAATCTGCGATCGCACGCAAGAGGTGGTCTGACGCAAGTGCGAGTCGAAATGTCGGTTATGGACAAGGAAATTGCTTCGTTCTAGAACAGGAACTTGAAAGATGCACTTGAACCTTCAAAAGTTTTTCAAGTGGAAAAACACTTGTGTTCATTGCAGCAGGCTTGCGTGCGCACTTGGACGGTGTCGTCAACGAGCAACTGAACAATTATCATCTCACGATGGCAGCAACATATTTTCAAAAGCTATTTATCCCAACTCAGGAGCGATATTTTTACCTTGTTCTGAAGCATGTGATTGACAATTTGTTTACTTTTTTATAATTTTGCAGATTCTTTGAAATGATCTTCGGCCCGGCAAACCACAATCTGCATCAAAACCTGCCGTAGAAGCATACAGTACTTTTCCCAAAGTCCCGTGATCGACAGAGACTTTGTCGAAAGTGGGGACAAAATGCTCTGAAACCATGTTTAAATTTTTGAAACTTAAGTTTTTCATGCAACTGCGGCACTTTTTAATGTCGCAGTCAGAAAGTGGAGATTCCAGATCGGGTTAGAAAATAGGAATAAATCAGCAACGAAATTATGACAAATATTTCATGCACATCGGAGTCGATAAGCCATTTGTAAGCTTTTGTAGTTTGTGCCTGTGTTCGCAACATTCAACATTCCATTCAAAATTTGTGGGGATATACTCAAAAGTGTTCGCTTTTTTCCTCCCAGTTTTTTAATTGTTTTTATGTGGAAACTACCTACAAAAACAGGAAATTTTTTATGGCGTCCTGACGAAAAGGTTTCCTAAACTATCAAAAGGAAACTGCAATTCGAACGTTTTTTGCGGATCGACAAAACATGCGGAGCGACAAAACATGCGGAGCGACAAAACATTGCATTTCAGCTGTACTTAGTGGAATCTAGTTTGCCTGGGCAAGACACGATTCAATTGAAGCTTCATTTTCCAGCCGATCGAAATGTTTCTTGCACCCAACATTTACCGGACGAGAAACTTGAAGAGTTTCTAGATTAGAACCTCACCGAAATTTCATGCTTCTGTTTTTTAGAAAGAAACTTTTTGAAAGACGACTGCAGTCCAAAATCTTGCGAAGCGAAGTAAAAAAGACGACGGCAAATTGATGCGGTTGGTATTGCATAAAAACTGAATTATTTATCGGTATCGAATGTTACTCCCAAATCAATGCTTATTGCACAAGGATGCTGATCCTGCCCGTCACGTCAACTGCTCACCGGAACGTTTGTCGTTTGAAGATCGCTATCGCGTTTTCGCTCGATTCTGTTTGTGGATGCGAAATAGCGGACGACGGGTGTTTGTAACAGACATTTGCGGGACAATGACTTTGGCCGGCGCGTATGATGCACAAGCACCCATTGTGTGGTGGTAATCCCAGCACAGCAAGAATAGCACCAAAACCAACGAGATGGCTTCTTGTTTGAGGTAACAGTCACTCATGCCACAGATTTTAAGACGCGTCTTCATCTCGTCCATGTCACTTCTGAGTTAACTTGTCCAGAGCAGGAAAACAAAACTAAATATTGTGTCAATTTCCGTAAAAAGACAGCCCTTTTCTAAAGCAGTCTGTCTGCTCACCGAGGTTTGGCGATAAGTGATGTAACACCGAGCATTGTTACGCTGCCAACGCCCGTTCGGTTGACGTAACAAGTTACGAAAACCGCCTCGGTACGGAAGCTGTTGGTCGGCAAACGTGCTTCTGGGGTTCAACTGTGTCAACCAAGTGATGCGCCGCGTCCGATTGTGAGTGTTTTCTCCGCAGTGCGCCACAATGGCACTGCTCGCTTTTCTTGGGCAAGGACTTTGATGAAACGTCCGCTGACGGACAAGTCCATTGTTGATCAGCGGGCGAAGCGAGCAAGGGGTTATCTGTTTGCTGTGGAAACCCTAAATGGCGCTCGACCCATCATATCGCTGCGCGCTATTCTTGCTCATCACCAAAGCGCCAAAGCGGTTCGACTTTCAGTCAGTTTTTTCCTATGCTGAATTAATGTTTGTGTCTTAGAAGTGAAACGAGGTGGAGTGAGCCTCGACGGTTGACAAGAGCGAGCTGTGAACTTGGCCGTTTCTTTCCAAAACGTGCAACCCACCGGGAAGCGAGAGAGCTTACGCGTCGTTTCGGAATGTCCCACTCTTGCGTCACTATGTAACGATTCGCAACGCCATGTTGGTGGCAAAAGAAGGTTTCAGTTTCAACCCGAACAGACAACACCTTACACCTTCCGACATATCCGCAAATACGAAATTGGAAGAGCAGTGCATGATGCTTTTGTAATACTCTGTGCTGTCTATTGACCGAAAAGAAATGACTCACTGTAGCACCTTCGCTTCGTCGCATTTATACAGTATGCTCTTTTATACAACTCTAAGTGAGATCGGTACTTTGCTGCAGACGTAACACTCTTCAAGATGCTTAAACGCGTTGGCGCCGCTTAAAAGTAGCACGACTGACTCACATTTGATGAGGCGAAGCTTCCAAAAACATAGCGTATGCTTTCATAACACCCATGTTCTGCAAGGATACCTTACTAAAAGCTACTTTCCAAATTCAACGCATATTTCAAATGCGGCCATCATCTCACAACGCAAGGGCTTTGCACACTGCAAACTGCAAAATGAAACAAGCACTCGACATTGTTAAACCTGAAGCTAATCTCAACAGTTCTTCGACAAAGCAGCTTGATCTTTGTATTGTAATACACCAGCGAAAATAATTTACTCGAGTTTCTGGCATCCGCCCTTGTACGACTCTCCTCTGTCCACGGATACCACATCCAGAAAGTTTTCCATGGTGTGAGTTTTGCTGTCCTTTGAGTAAAGTTTATTTTGCAGTACTAAAGACTGAGGAAGCTCAGTGGCCAAGAAAGTGCATCGCATTTCAGTCTGCGTTAGAGTAGGAAAAGCCGATATCAACTCAAAAAGAATGATAAGATTGAGGGGACTTTGGAAGTTCTTGCAGCATGCTGATGAAAAAGCAACTTTTGTTTAGGTCTGAGACTTCGAGTCTGGCATTGGCATTTAGCTTTGCCTGTCGGTGTGACGCTTTCATTGCCATCTGCTACAGTCCTGTCAAGTGTCAACACAACCAACGTCATTAGACCTGGCTCATCCAAGATCAAGTTTGCAGGCTGCATTACACCGCCGGTCAGAACGCCGATGCCATCATGCAACAACGCAGTGTAGCGGCAGTCACGTTACCTTCGTTGATTTTCACGCCTTACCGGCTTGAACTGCTTACGGTCACAACACTTGGCAGGTTAAAGCGATGAACCAGCAAGCGTGGGAAACAATGACACAAAAGACAGGTTTCCTCGAAGGTTAAAACTTACTATTGGCCCCACGAAAGAGAATCGGCCATCAGACCACACAGATTTGAAAGGATATTGTGCGACAATTTAGTCATGATGCCGTTCAGAACCACCGGTTCATTAATTTCACTTTCCCGTTGAGGTGTATGCACGAGGTGGAAATTGCCGTTCTTCGCACAACTTAGAAACAAAACAATTGGAAAAAACGTCCGAGGTTTAAATGTACTATTTTGCGATTGGAGCAACAGAAAACAATTGGAAAAATAGTATTAGTGCCACTGCACGGAGTATACCCTACCACACTGCAGCAATGTTTGACGTTGCTCAGAGTCAAATGTAGCTAACTTCGACGTCATCAAGTTGCAACCAACGTTTTCATGTACAACCGTGGGCTTTATATTATTTTACTGTATAGCCTAGATTCAAGATAAGACAAGGGTGTTAAACTCATCTCTTACCGAGGGCCATATCAGCATCATGGTAGCTCTCAAACGGCTAATTGTAACTGTTATGACCTCATAAATGTTTATATAGTCGATTAAACAACACAACCAACAACCAGGGACGCCGGAACGGGAGTGCATGACGGGGGCACTGCCCCCTGACCTTTGAAAGGGGGGCAACAAGGACACAATTGCCCTTACACAACAAAATCATAAGTAATTTCAGGGACGATGTAGAGCGGTGAAATAACGGGAGTATTGATCCTGGCCTTTTGAAAAGGGGGTAACAGGGGCTGAGGTGCCTTTTCATAACAGAATCACAGGTAATTTCATGGTTTATCAAGATCGACTTGAAACAAATTGCAGCTATTCACTCACCCAGAAAATTCAGAATGGTTTTCTGTAATTTCTGTTATTATTTTTGAGGTCAACACTGTTGCTGCCCAAAAACAAGCACAATTGGTAACGATTTTTGTTTTTTACAAGTTTCCATTGCCCTCAACTCTTTTACTGCTCCCCTGCCGCTGTTCCGGCGTCCCTGCCAACAAATACAGTATGAGTTGCTAAAAATATGTGTGACAGATGTACCAATATACGAAAATAACTGGATGCATACAGCCTTGTATGAGGCGTAATATAATCGAAATGCATTGTGGGAGATGTACTTTTAATGGTCTAGGACTCTATGCGCACTGTAAAACACCATACACTTATTTCAATACACCATTTATGCTCTTTCGGGTCATATAAAATGACGTAGCGGATCGCATTTGGCCCGTGTACCTTGAGTTTGACATATGTCGCATACATCTTGGAAAGATAACAGCTTGTGTAATTTCATAAGGCAATTTGAATTCTACATGCATGTCTGAAGTCTTCGCAAAAATCACAAATTCGTAAAGAAAATCTTTGAAAGGAACTGTATTGGCGCTAACAGGTTAAATGCAGCAGATTCATAAGTGAGAAAACTATTGTTCAGTCTTCTCACCAGACGTGTGAAATCACGCCATATTCGTTCCCCATGTCTGGTCTGCATTCTTTGAGTTGTCATACCTACGCCACCTAACACGTACGAAATGACTACAGCCGCAAAGGATCGATACAGACCTGAGACGAGCAGCTGAAACGTTAAGTGACTTACGCAAGTAATGGCAACATTGAGGAGCACACCCTTTGTCTCTGTCAGAAGAAGCAACAGAATTCAAACCCATTATGTTTAGATTTTGTTCTTCAACTGCTATTCAAAGGGCATAGAGCGACACTAAAATCTTTCTTCCATTGTTTAAGTGTAGGTCTTGCTGTTGAAAAACACCGAGACATCGTTGAGGATGCCATTGCGGAGAATACCACTGCGAGTGAATCATTGTGGGGTTGCTTCGTACTGTAATCACATCAAGCAGGCTTGTCACAATTCTCGTTCCGTGTTGTGACGAGCGCGTCACATTAGGAGACGGATTAGTTCGCATCCTTTTCAAGATCTAAACAGATTACCGTGCTTCCTATTCGCAGACGTATTCGGGCAGAAGGGGGTAGTTTCAACATACTGAGATACACAGACAATAAAAGTTATAATTCACCAAATGAACAGCGCATTTTTAACTACAATATGGACCGCGGTGACAAATTAACGTTGTACGACTTGCACTGCTCATTACAATTTTCATTCAGATTTGTTTAAAACTCTTCGCTGCCGTTAACATCTTTCCATTCTCCACCACCCTCAACATGGACCTCCAGACCGGGCGGCATACGTCGCCTTGGAAGAAATGCGCTTTTTGGAACTCAAAGCAACAAGACGTTTTCACAGCTGTCCGGCTTTAAAGAAAACAAGCGAAAGATCAACGGCCGCTCCGAAGAAGTTTGCTATAACTAACTCTGGGATGGGCTCTCCGTGTTGGGTCATCACCACGGCGTGTTATGAGGCAACACGACCTTGGCACTGAAAGCGCGTGTGGTCCGCATGCGCGAATTGCTGCTGTGCATCCGCTCAACAAGCAGCGCTGAACTGTAACCCTTGTTCCAGCCTCGATTGTTGGGGGTTAGCAAGAGAAAAATCATGTGGAGCTTTCAACCGAAGCACTAAATCGTAACTGTAATGGTCAGAAATAGCTTCGCGATGCGTCGGTCATTTTTATCATGAAACAGCATCAAGACGTAAGTGGACGGTTCGCCCGACGTTTCCGACCAATTGATGGTTGAGCGACGTCCGCGTTGAGTCACTCGCATCACGCAGGTGGGATGATTTTCGCGGCAGTAAAGAAGGAATTTTACGGATACAATTCACATCGATCTACGACGTCCAAATGACACTGGCGTATGCAAAAACACCCGATCATGGAGTGAACCGAATGGGTCAGGTTGAATGAATCGATTGTGTTTGCGGCAGCACGGTTAGGCCATTCCGGCTGAAAAAGATTCCACGGGTTTGGCCAGAAAACTTGAAACTGTCAATCAAGCTCGGTCTGCTCAACCGCGGTATATCGAGCGGAACGATGGGAGTTTGCCTCGTTGGTCTTAGAACAATTTACAAGAGCTGTTCGTAGCACAAACAATTGGATCTACGGAGTAGATTTGCTCATGTCCAGAAGCGCCATACAGGCATTTGTCATCCATTACTTTCCCTAAAGGCGTTGGATGGCTTCGCGACAAAAATACATTGACCTTATAGGGTACCAGTGAAGAAACTGCGCACGCTTGAAGAGTGTAACCGTCAGTTTGTGTAGCACTAGCGTTTAAGTTATGAAAAGTGCTCAGAATTGCTACCCTGGCGACAGCGCCCAAAACCGTATCCACGCGTCAGCCGCCAGCGAAAATCACAGAAACAGGAGCTCTGGATTCGTATTTTAACTTTTATGAAGAGCGTGGTGGGGGGCCGAGAGAAAATCATAAACCCTGGAAAAGATCGAAAAACACCTTACGTTCTGCATGAGTACCAAGTATAAGTGCAGCAAGCGCGCTGATGACACTCCTTTGGTCTTAACATGAAAATCGTGCGGGTTCGACGTACTTTGATCGGTCGATTTTTCGCTACGCATGCAGGTGTTAGGAGAAACGTGACTTACAGTGTGAAGCGCGCTTGAATCTAACAACTACGAAGAATTGACTTTCTACCAATGCGCCGGTCACCACGAAAGTAACCGCGCAGCACATGGCGCAATCTGCAGTAAAGATTCAAAAGCGGCATAATTTTGAGCAGTAACTTTTACTGGTAGTAATGCAATAGTTAAATTGGTCAACGATTCAGTCGCTACAAAAGCTATAAGATTCAGGCGAATGGACAAAGCCAGAAACTGTTTTTTTTTGTATTCGATTAAACGACTTGAAACCGACGCACGATGTTTCAATTATAAGTTTTTTATTGCCAAGTAAAACTGCACCTAAATTTTTGCCGTCAAATGTTTGAATACTTGGTGCCATTCAGTCGGCAAGTGCAAGCCATACCAGACGCAGACGCTCTTGAACCTACATGTATGTGTATATCTCGTTGTCCTAATAAAATGGCTGCAGCCTTTAGCAGGTCTACTGCAACAGAATGTTTTTTGAGTTAGCAGCTTTTCCGTTAAATGGCATAAATGTTCGAACGCAGGCGCAAATATTTCAAACAATCCGCAAGCAAATCGTGACACTCAGAACCTGTAAACAAGAAAATCCCTCAAGAAACCCAAAGTGGAACAACGCAGAGCGGCGCCAGTGCTTTAAAGCAAACAGGAGTCTTGAATAAGCGAGCAGCTTGTGCTGGGGCCTGTTCCAGAAACGTTCCATTGTCCGGCAAGCGCGTTCCTACAGCAGTTGAACCAAAACACTTGCGCGGTTTTACTTTTCATCGGCAAGTTGCTGGGGCTCTTTGGTTCACGCGATGGGGTAATGAGGAGCATCTTTTCCGGCAGGTGGTGTACGCTTGCCGGAGGGCATTGTTCACATCAACTTAATTTAAAGCTGGTTTTTGCGTTTGCTGCTCCAGAACCACATTTAATGGATCCGCTCGACGACTGCGCTTGTCACGAAAAAGCGACCGTTTTTTTCGTGCAGATGTATGCGACAGTACTTGGGGGGTAAAACTTACAGTTCTGAGAGATTGAAGACAACACATAAACCGTTTTCTTTCGTCTATTCTATGCTGCCAAGAGCGCAGATTGCTGTAAAAAAAGAACTTGTTTTTGTGACGTAAATCAAAGATTAACTAATAAAGGCGAGGATGCCATTGGTTTAATCCTTAAGTCGGAAACTTTGGACCCATCTTTTGTTGAAAAAATTAAACAGGGTGAATGGTTTCAACAGCTGCCGTTTCACGGAACAGAAGTTTTGAATTAAGCATAACATGTTCCGTATTCGCCGAAGCTGCAATCTGTTCTTGGTTCGCCGAACACAAACAACGAAAAAGTTAGAACCAGAAAGATTTAAATTGAAAAAAATGCAGCTGCTACTTGCAGATGCTAACTTATATTAACAACACTAATCTGTCACGACTGTGACTATAGTACGCTAGACCCACGGCGAACAGTCTCTGCTTCACAGAAGCGATTGCTATTTGAAGCTAGCGTGAGCACGTGGAAATACACGCAAAGCTCTCCCCGTACATTACGTTTTTACACTCTGTTGACGGGTTTTGCAAACTGCTTCTCCGCTACAACCCTTCGTGTGTTTCTTCACACACCATGATCTAGATGAGCGAACTGCGATTTGATAGACTCATAAAGTTGTGTCCACACCAAATCATTTGTTTTGACATGCTTTAAGCCGGTTGCAAAAAGCCAAGGCGAGGTACCGTTCGGGGATTTCTTTTGATGAAGTAAGAGAATTTGACTGGCAGTGCACAAAAACAAGGTTAGACGCAACACGCTGCATTGCGTTAATTGGTGAGAAATTGCTTACGTCACAACTCTTTATCAGCGAAAAGTTAATGAAGAATGCACATTAAATCAGGAAAAAATGTCATGTGCGTGATCCATGATCCAGCTGACAATACCTAAATTCGCTGGTGTTCGTACAAGAACCCCGAAAGCGCTTGTTTCCGCTTGTAGGCGATCTGCTCGCGATTGGAATTACTTTTTAAAACCACAAAAAGCATGAAATATATCCACACGCTTGGTTCCTCATCGCGGGCCCAACAGCTTCACCATTGTTCTTTTGTGTTCTACTGTGGAAAAAGAGGAAGCGCTACGTCTGCTAACCGGGGTAATGCAAAGCTGCTCGAATTCATCAAACACAGTGAGACGCTGCCTTTTCGCATTTGCCCTCTAGTAAGCAGTGTTTTTTCCCGCTGCTAACAGCAATTTTCGCACTATGGCAGTCTGGTATTGCTGGTGCTTACGATGCACCGTGTCGAAGAGGGGTTGGGAATCTTGCGATTGTGCTGCAAGTGTGCAAAAGCACAAAACCTTTTTGAACAACGATGTCGACCGGCAGGACTGAAGAGCAAGACAAACAAACACGACCACGTAATTTCACCACGCACGACTGTGACGACGAAGCGCTAATTGTTATGTCATTACGCACAGAACAGTTATGGTGCACATGACCGACCGTCTCACCGACACGGCAAGCGAGCATTTGAAAAGACCGTTTCGACGAGATTTCGTATCATTGTTCGGAAAAAAGCAACATGTTTAGGGAAGGCACACTCATGGCGTAACATGCGCGCTTTTTTATTTGCGACAACACAACTTCTCTGTGCTAATCGAAAACTGCTCATAAGATTTAAGATTTTGTCCGCCAAGCTCACGGCGCTCGATGGTCGCAAGATTTGACGCTCGCAGGATTTGACGGAACGTAACGGAGTGTTGAGATGGAGTTCCTACAACCAGCTTTTGCTTGTCGAGCATCCGTAACTCTGGGAGTATTTGCGTCAAACAGTACAGGATCTTTTAAGTAGCTGTGACAATTCGTTTTTTAATGTGTCATTCAGTTGCTAACATCCCAACATAGCGTCTGGGAAAACTAAAAAAGAAACATTTTTGCATGGAAAAAAATACTTTCCGACGCGGCACCGCATTACATGCTGTTAACGCTTCACATTTGTTTAGAGAGATTTGTTGTAAAAGCGGTTAAAGCATTGGAAACAGCAAGCGGTTGATGTATGCGTTGTCGCCGAACCACTTGCTAACGCTGTGCCTTAACTGCGAACGGCAACAACAGTTGTAACTCAAACACAGGCAACAAAATAAATAAAAATCAGTGAGACTGCGCAAAAGTTTCGAGTTAGCAAGGTCAGTGGCCCCTATTCCAATTGATTACATATAACTCTAAGACAATCGCTTCGTTTGATGGTGGAAACGCAACACGCAGACCCGTCAAGGAAAACTGTTGTAAAAATCGCAATCTGCTCAACCTGTTGGACGTCCTAGCTGAAAGCCCACTGCGACATGAGCTCCTTCAACGCAGTGAGGTCGTTGCGAAAAGAAGAGCATGCTTTTGACAAAATCGAAAGTCTGCAACTTACGCGCTTTACACGGATCTTTCGTCGACACCAAATCGTCGTCTTCGAAGTGTTGCTCCCAGAGCGGCGTCGGTGAAACGCCGTCGTCCAACGCAGCAGACGGTGCAAAGTACTCGGAGGTGGGGTTTACATTGCCGGCGAGGACCCCGAGCGTGGGAAGAAAAAATTGCGGGAAACAGATCGCAAGCGCGCAGGCAAAAGCAGCTACTGAGTCCCGGTGAGTCCGGCGCGTCGGGGCGCTAAACCGGCGCAATGTCCGCACATGTAGCATCTCGGTGTTTCGTTGCCGCCGGCGGCCGCCGCGCTGATGACCGAGCCGAGTTTCTATGCAGGAAATTGTGATTTGTCCTTTGCTGATTTCTTTCTTTGTTCGCAGACTCGAACTTTGCTGCTTGGCTTTCGCACGAAATAAGGGGCCAGAAAAACGATCGACCTGCTTCAGCTTACGACCGGTGCAACGGACCTCGCAATGCTTTCTCTTCTGGCCCTCGACGGCCATTCTGTTCCTTTGCAGCTTTCTACGCTGTCATATATTGCTCCGAAGCACGTGCGTAGCGTTCCTCTTCTTCGCGCGGCAGTCTCAGCTTTCGCCGAATGTTTCTGCGTCGTCGGTCATTCCAACCTCGAGCGTTCGGAGCAGGTGACGCTTTTGTTCGCGTCGCTACGGAAGGGCGCAGACGAAAAAAGCAATCTCTTTTTCTCCGCTGGACAGACGGAGCGCGCCGTACACGCTTAGCGCCAAGCGAAAACTGTTCGAAAGCCACCACAGCTCGAACAAAGTCAGAGCTTCGCTCGCCGGGTACTAATTACGGGGCGACACGTAACAAGTGGCTGCGTCATTCGTTCATTGCATCCGAAACCACACCGGCTTAATTGGTGTTCGCAGCAAGCATTTGTGGACCAGGCAAGCTGACGCATAAAAACCACAGAGAGCTTAGGCAGACCAGATACTGCAAGCAATAACCAGACGGAATGAAAGATCACACGAACACTTTTGCTGCTCCTTGACTTGTGGTGGCCAGGCAGGAGCGCGAAAACTGCTAATTGCCTTCAACAAGCCACCCAGCTATGAAAATGGCGAAGACGTATCTTTTCTAATAAGGCTGTGCCGCCGAGATCAAGTGCCACCGCGTTGTCATTAAACCGAAAGTTCGAAAGCAAACAGGTATAGTTCAATAGAAGCAGGCTTATTTCACGTTTTGGTGATAATTTAGGCTGAAGCGTTTGGTAGCCAATTATCCATATATTTTCGTAATTACAACTTGAAAGTTTAAAACTTGTTGATAGTGCTGCTATGAAAATAATGGCAAACGCGTTTCCCGCCCTTGCATGGAAACTATAAATATCTTTCTGAAACTTAGGATATGCCATTTATTCATAAAAGAAACAATCATTCAACAAGTCTACATTATTTTCCTTTCAAGCCTTATCGTTAACAAAGCATGTTTGTTGTTGCGGTTTAGCCAAAGGGTAAAACATTACTTAAAACTCTTGTTCCTAGTTTGGTGATCTATTGAAGTTCACCAAGCATTTCACAACAAAGCAGTAATATCTAAGACGATCGAGAAGGCACTTTTCTCAAACACGCCACAATGTCTTATTTTGTAATACAAAATCTTTTTATATCTAGTTTTGCAATATAAAACCTCTAACACCGCTTTTTTATTGAAACTTCTTGTCTGAAAAACTTTACAAAGGTAGTAAAATTTTTTGAAGGCCTTTCAACATAATATTTTCAACAATATCAAACCTGAAAAGCAAAATCTGTTGAAATATATGCAATGTTTTGACTTCATATCAACAAAGTGCTTTTGCAGCAGCAAAGGAACAATCGTTTTAGCGACTTTTGTCTATAATTCTCACATGTCTTTTGCGTGTACGAAGTCAGATTTTTTACATCTACTGGTCTTTGTACACTTTGTTTTTTACTGACGTCCCGCTTGTAAATTACGTTTGCTTTTTTAAATCTTAAAGACTAATCAAACCAGGGTTGTGAAGCCGGAGCCCAAGCAATATTGGACGATTGGAGCTAGAGTCGAAGCCCAAAACTTTCAGATGGTGGAGCTGGAACCGGAGCTGGTGACTAGAATTTGGATTATGGTATGCCACAGCTCAAGTTTATGAGGCATGAGAGTTGCACAAACAATACACTTGTTTTCAGTTTTCAGTGGACCAAATAACACTGAAGCCGGATCTAAAAGATTTTAAAGGTTGGAGCCGGAGCTGGATCCAAAAACTTTAGATACCTGAAGCTGCAGCCAGAGCCGAAGCCTGAAATTTCAGTTCCGGCTCCATAGCCCTGATTCAAACTCTTCCTCTTATCGCATAAAAGGCGTATATGCAGCCGTTGTACAGAATATTCGCAGCCCTGGAAAATACAACGAGCGGGAAAATATATGCTGGATAACCGGATAACTCAAATACGTTGATGTGTCTCAGATTTAAATATTTTGTGGGTAAGAGTAATGCTTTAAGTGCAGTAAACAAGATATTATCTCAGTTCGCTGAACGAACGTGTAATATCAGTGTTATAGACACGAACGCCGAGCCACAGTCCTTTCCGCGTTTGTCAATGCTCATGTTGTTCTAGTTCCTAAACTGATTTTTATCAATATCTGATGTCTTTTTGCAATTTAGCTTCAAGTGATTTTGCCAGTGTCAAATCGCATTCGCTATTTTTCAAGCTTTTGTCGGTAGAAAAGTTAATTCTTCTTAGGGTATGCTTAAAGCATAAAATACGTCGACAAAAAATTGTAAAACCATTGCCATCCAAAGCGCACTGCTCATGCCGGGTTTTTCCACAGGCCCATCTAAGTGTTAAACCATGATAATTCTAAGAAACTAAATCGATTTTTTAAAAAACTTGCAGAAAATTAGTCGCTGAAACAGATCCCCCGGAAAACAATAAGCTATAAGCGCTTTTGCCCTTAATCAGCTTTGCACTCGATATCAGACCTTTGCTCTCATCCACATGGTTGAAAAGCAATCAACTTCAGTGAGAGCTAATGAGTTTTTGAATTTTTCTTACAAAATATTTGTCTCAGATGATTTGGTACTTGTGCACTGGCCTGCAGTAATTTTATAGTTTAGCTACCATTTAACCCGATTGCGCCAAATTTGCTTGTTTACCTTCCTGCAAAAGAAACACAGTTGTGCGCAAATTGTTTTTAGCTATGGATTGCTGTTAAAACAGCAAGCGTTTTCTGCATTGGTAAATTTCATAGTTTAAACGTTTATTATCCTGACATTGTTGAAAACTGAGTAAAATTTGAATAAAAAATTGAAATAATTATAATTTTTGAAAATGAAAATTTTGCAAAGCAAAATCCTACCCTTTCAAAAATGTAACATTTTTAATTGGTTTATGACGCGTGTGATGGGGACGATGTATTTTTATTGGGTAAAAGTTTTTGTTATCCTTTCTGTTCAGTATTTATGAATGACTTTTTTGAGTTTTCAGGTTCTGTAGCATATATAGGTAAAGGGAAAGTCACAAATAATTAATAAAGAAGATATCTCATATTTTGGGAGCAAAGTTCTATATACGCGACGAGTGAAAAATCAAACTGTCTTAAACATTTTAGTAAGCATAAGGTCATTTAATAAGGTCTAACGCGTCCTTAAGAAACGATTTAGTTTCTTTATTTCATCGTAATTATGTTTTCAAACTAGTTGTTTTTTTCTGGTTGAGTGTAATCCTTGTGTGATAGTAAGTCTATGACACAGAGATGGCTCACGATAAGGTTTAGTGACTGGACAACAGCTCTCGCGTGTCAAAATGGCTTAGTCCAGAAACTTCGCTTAAGTGCTGATAGCATCGTTACTCATGCACGATTTATATTTGCCAGCATTACAGTGATTAATGATGACTCGTTGTCCTCTGTCGTGAGTTTAAAGCAGCAGCTAGCCCACGTGACAGCCGAGCACGCGGAAACAGGCTTGAACGCCATCTTGTATAAAAAAAAAAACATTTTGGCCGTGCGTGTAACGTAAGCTTCGCTCGCTATCTTCAGAAATAGCTGAGGTTGCGATTAGGCAGCTTCATTTTGAAAATCACCAAAACATTGCTCAGGGCATTCCATGCATTGGCATGCGCAGAATTCGCTACTTCATCACTTTCTTCCTCCCACATCTCCGTTCGCTGGCTCTGAACGCGTGAGATCAGCGAAGAGTGACGCTGACAAAAGAAATAATTAATCAAGTTTGCTGCGGCAGGAGTAACCCTTCACACTTGTGACATAGCCCCATGCAGGGCTGTTTCATTGTGCTGCTTCCACGCCCCATTGCAGCTATGTAAGCTGATAAAAAGTGCTGTCGTTTTTCCTGGTCCAAATCAACAGGGACTTAGCGCTGAAGTCAATTTTTCTATTGAAAGATTGACTTCTCATGTAGAACCATAAATCTTGGCGTTTTTGTCTTATGGTCAAAGCACTACTTTGAAAATTCATGCTGCTGGTGGGGATGCTTGTATTACCGTAAACTGAGATAAACTGAGAAGTAATATTGTTAGAAGCCATTCATGCATAACGTTATTTATTTCTGTGGAATGGGAGCATTTTTGTGGGTGTTTGGTATATTCTTTATGCGCAAAAACACTATCTATTTCTTATAACGTTTAGGCCATCGTGATTTATCTTTGACGCAGGTTTAAAACTTTACGCATGTACTTCATGGTGCAGCATGTCTGTGGTGGGCTCAAACCACCGCCTGCATTTCAACAGATTGAGTGAAAGTTGGGTGCACGGGGGCCACAGCGTAGGTTTACGACAACAATGAGCACGCATGGTTGCAAATACTTTGAGTGAACAACTAAATTCTTTCAGGGAAGAAAGTTATTTCACAAATCTAAGAGTGATTACGAAAAAATAGCAAAGTTACGACAACAACGGAACGCATCAAAGTCAATGAAGGAATTGCTCCCAACCTTTGACGCAGCGGCACCTTCGTCACGCATCCGAAAGCCCACGACGTCCTTGTGACGTAGGTTAAAGGCTAAGGTTTTAAGGGTCTACTTTGATTTCTAGAATCTTGCCGGAATCCTGGCCAGGCACGTAGCCAGAAATTTCGATAGGGGGGGGGGCAAACAGCAACTTAGTCTCAACATTTGATTATTCAATGTCCCTTGCCCTTGTTTTTAAAGCATCATCCATAAAAGGTGCATTTTTCTGGCGCTTTTTTCTAAATAATTCTGTTCAGACCTAAGCCAGCAAACACAAAGTCTATTTTCGTTGAACTGACAAATTCTAAAGTTTGTTTTCAGTAAACTTCCAAGCGTACATTTTCGATGAAAGCCACAATTTTCTCGTAAAACTTTCATGCAAGAGCCCCTGTGAAAACCTCGATGTTTCAAGTGCAAACCCTGCAGTATGACTTTAGCAGCCAATATCGCAGTTGAGCAAGGAGTCATTGTGGCCGCCATTATGATTTCGTTTTTATATTTACACACTTCTGATGTCCATCAACACTCGTTCGATCGAAGCCTAGTAGCGACTTTGCTTCATTAAGACACTGACTCCCGAAGTAGGTCTACAAAACTTACGCGCTTGTAAGAAGCGGATCTTGTCCGATTCTTGAGCGACTGATTGATATATGCAGCTGATAAAGCAAAGGCTAGAATATCTCAACGCGTTTGAAAAATGTTTGGATTTTATGTCATTAAATGCTATGAAATACAAAAGTTACACATGTCCTCTAAACAAACTTGCATATGTTTGACCCACGCAATCTGCACAAAGTGTGAAAATGGTTGTGTGTTTGCGTAAACGAA
>JGI24158J21664_10002190_pt1 | contig 23393 bp, 12 predicted proteins | sample Ectturendosymbi3_FD_21664 | JGI IMG/M metagenome (IMG submission 21664) | reverse complement strand
GCTTTACCAGCAATGTCGCCAGGCGCGTAGCCAGAACTATGAATAGGGGTGGCAAAGAACAACCGAGTATCAACATTTAAATATTTCATGCCCCTTGCTTTAAAGCATCATCCTTAAAACGTGTGTTTGTTTGGCGTTTTTTCCAGTAAAATTGTGTTCAGATCTAAGGCGGCCAATATAAATTATGTTTTCATTGCATTGCCAAGTTTTAAAAGTTTGTTTTTAGTGAAGTTCCAAGCTTCTACTTCAGATCAAAGCCACCATTTGCTCGTAAAACTTTCGTGCAAAAACGGTTATGAAAATCTCGATGCTATAAGTGCACGATATGCACTACAAGTGCACGATATGCGAACTATTGCAGTTACTTCCGACTGTCGAAGTAGGCCTTACACAAAACTTGACTTCCGAACACCGACTTCCGAAGTAGGCCTTCCACACATGCTGCGCGCATATAAGACGAAGATGTGGTTGTCATCTAATTCTTGAGCGAAGATGATGTATGTAACTGATGCACGTAAACGCTAGGCTAGAGTCTCTCAACGCGTTTGTAAAAGGTTTGGATTTTATGCCATTAAAACGCTATGAAATGCAGCTGCGGCAGCATTTTTGTACACTACTTGCACTAAACTTAGCTAAACACTAAACTGATTAGAGTTTGCTGTTGACTCCTTCCGTTGCAGCTGAATGATTTTAAATTTACTGTAGGATAGGATGCCAATCAACATCAGATAAAAGTTGAAACACTTTGAGACGATGCGCAGGTCCGACTCTGATTACTTGATAAGACAGATTTTTACTCGCCGATGGTACTCAAGCTTTTTTCGTTGCGATGCCTTTGGAAAAGTTTGCTGGACTTGCGACGCACCAGAAATAATGTTAATAAAGACACATATTATCAAAGTTTTCTATATATAATTGATGAAATCACGAGAAAAACGACCCTGATATTTTGTTTGAATTATACATTTGTTCAAATAAAAGTAAAGCACTGAGAACTTTCAGACACGTTTGTTATATCTTGCTTCCACAACGATAGCTTTTAACGAACACCGCAATTTTATCTGATGCGTCAAGCATATTTTTATCCGGCCCTTGCATAGAAATATTGAGTTTATTCAAGTTAGCAAAGATATCACACAAGTAAGCCAATTTAAAATAAAAGTTCGTTCTAAGCTAAGCAATCAGCAAGTTGATTAATTTTATAACTGACTACTTTTGTCTAGCCTTTATTTGTCTGACGCAAAGGAAACTAAAATTGTTCAATGCGTTTATCAGTAAATATATTGTTTACTAAACAACAGCTGCAGTTGCGTGGTCATGAGATACTGAATAGGCTATCTACTGTTAGCAGGATCGCACTTGAACAACAGTCTTTGGTAAAATTATAACACTGCACTGAATTTTGCTGTTATTAGTTCAATGAATAAAACTGCACTGAGTTTACTTTTGCGCGACGCCCTCGGAAAATTAAAACGACCCACCAGGGCCAGGCCCGTCGCCAGGATTTAGCAGCAGGGGGGGCCAAAAACCAGAAGGGGGTCACATTTTTAAAATACGGCATTGGATGTATGCAGCAACCGGTGAGCCAAACGTGAAATGGGGGGGCACCGATTTCAAATGTGGGGGCCGGGCATCACTGCCCCCCCGCTGGCGACGACCCTGACCAGGGCCTCGCTACGCACAGTTTGAGAACCACGATGCTAGGTAATGGGAAATCATTGATGAAAACGTTAAGGCTTCACATAATTGAGATTTTTCCGTCACAATACATGTTTAATTACTACAGTAAATATCTAGAATGAATGCTGTTGCTGCTAAAAGGTGACTTTGACGTAATAAAGAAGNCTTTGAAATTGGNTTGCTTCTTAACCAAAATTTGAGCTTCAAGACATATAAAATGTATATCACCGCTATATTCACGCATTTAGTTTCACAACTGTACAAAAACAAAATCTACGATATTTACTCAAGGCTACGGCTGAGACTGCAGACAAAGATAATTTATATTTGTAGCACGCCAGAATTATCAGAGATGAATATCCAGGCCCGTAACCAGCTTGGGACAGCAGGTGGGGCAAAGAGTTTTCTGAGAGGGACCCAAAGTTTTTAAACTATGTCCAATATTTTCAAACTATGTCCAACACATTTTTCCAGGGGGGGAGAAAAAAATTTTAGGGGCGGCTTCGCCCCCCCCTGGTAACGGGCGTGTGAATATCTGCGATGGTCTTGAAATAAAGCTCATATCACCATTACGTGGGATACAGACCTAAGCTGGTGAGTCAGAAACAGCTGTGAAAAGGGTTATCTTTGATTTTGCTTGCAGTCAGTGATTACAAACGGTTGGATACAAGTTAGTGTTTTATAATCAATAACTTCAATATGGAGCTTAACCCTCAGGAAAAGGTCAGCCATGATATGAATTCCCTTCTTACACTATACACAAGTTTTGATTAATCCCACAACCTTTGTATAAACGAAAATGGAAGTAACCAATCATGTCAGATAAGGGGCAGATCCAGCCGGTAGGGTTAGGGGGGCGATTTCAGTAACATTTGGTCGTCAAATCTCATAACGGCTTCTCTACTGTAAGAGAGATGAAGTATAGGCTACTTCACAACACTGCTGTGACAAAACAATGGACAATAAAATGGCCTTATATCGCGAATGCTGTTTTCAGAATTGTACAAAATCACGGTGAATAAAGATACTTTCGTAGTTTTTAGATTCGACTAAATGCTGAATAGGGTTGGTTCCTTAAAACAGTTTCGTTGATTTGCACTAAGGTATTTCTTTAGCTTATACAAAGGCTTGCGTTAACTTGAAAATGTTTGATGCAACGTTTTGGAATTGAGAGGTGGTAGCGGTGAAATCGATTTCCATTTCGATACGCCAATGTGTACTGATTCTGGTGCTGCTGTCTTGACCAGTGTTGCCACTGGGGTCAGTCTCGTCAACATCAGATTGTCGCCTTCTTCAACATCAGATAACATCAGATTTTTACATTACATTATCATACAAGCGAAATCAGTGGTCGTTAAAGATTCAACGCCTCAATACCTCTGACTAAGCCAAATTTTCGTCAATCTAGACATCCCTTTTCAACAGTTTAATAACAAAAAATGTAAGAAACAAAACAGAACGGGTAATGAAATACTCTATCACTGGAGTGGTGAGGAAAAAGGTCAATGCAAAGACTGCATCACATTCATCAACACTATATTTCTACTTCATATGGGTACAGTGTTGCTAGATTGCTGGAACGAATGTAATGATTGGGTGTTAATACATTGCTGAATACCCCTGTTGAATACCCCCAACGTCTAATGTCAATACCCGCTAGGGGTATTGAGGCAATACTTTAAGAACCCCACAGCCAAAACTTCCATTTACCAATACCTAACAAAGCGCGATGAACCTCATTGTCCCAAAGCAGTGGTTCTTAACCAGAGGGCACGCCTCCCTGGGGGCGTCAATAAATATCCAGCGGAGCACGAGCTTTTAGGCGCTCTACAACATAGAAAGTTTGATCAATACATTTACCAACAAATAAACTTGTTTTTACAACATATTTAATGTAAGGGGGCTTGGAACAAAGGACGATTACTTTGAGGGAGGTGTGGTATAGAAACGGTTAAAAACCCTGTCTTAAAGTGTCGTCACGAAATGGAGAAGTCCTTTGTGCGTATCACGAAACATTATCCTCAACGTAGCGTTTGGAGCATCTCCAGTTTGGAACGACAACCAAACACACAAGAGGTGACACTTGAGAAATTGATGAAAGGAACTTAAAAATTACATATGAATCTAACTTATTTTCAACCTAGGAAGAGATGAAACGTGGAAAACAACAACTACCCACTCAACATCAGATTTGTCGCCAAAACATCAGACATCAGAAATTTCTCTCAAAACATCAGATCTCATGTTAAAACATCAAAAGTGGCAACACTGGTCGTGACTTCAGGGAGAGGAGTTCATCCTGTACTGTTAAATGCAAACTACAAGTGTGTCGTCACAATCTACGATAAGTCGTTTATCTGCATGAACACTGACTCCGACATGACTGTATGCGTAGTTTTGTGTGAAGCTCAGACAAATTTATGGTGCTGCCCTTGTTCGTGTATTGCGTGCTGCTCCCACGCTTTGGCGCACAGCAGATGTTTCCAAGTCAAACTGTGCATGATGGTTGTCAGTTCACCTGCGTCCTACTTCGTTGGGTATCGGTTGTTTTTTTCCAGACCTTCGTTTTTATTTGTTTTGCCAAAGCTTAGCAGTGCTTGCAACGGCTTCGTAAGGCTTCGAAACCCGACGCAGGTTGCAACACGCAGTCGAACATGAGAGCATCGAATTCGGATCTACATGCAGAAAGCGGTACGTCAGTAAATACGACGGCATCTGCAGACGATGATGCAAAGACATGTTCAGTGACAATCAACAAGGAGGAAGAATCGTCAGAAACTCCAGCAATACCTGCAAACAACGACACAAAAACATGTCCAGAGACGATCAACAAAGAAGTTGAATGGTCGGCTAACCCAACAACATCTGCAAACGATGATGCAAATACATGTTCAGTGGTTATCAATAAAGATGCTGAATCAAAATCTGATGAAACCAATTGTCCATTACTGCGTCAGCAACCCCCTGCCCTAATCAAGAAGGTATGTTAGTCAGTATTGCTGCGGGTATGAATATCGCTGCATTTCTTCGAATAACTGTATGACAGGTCGAGCTTTGTTACCAATCTAAATGTTTCGTTTAATATATTTACTCAGCATGTTGGTGAGATTACAGCAGGGGTGGGGAACCTGCGACCCGCGGGCCAAATGCAGCCCGCGTGAACATGTGATATGGCCCGCATCAGAATTTTGGTTACACAAGTTAGAGCACAACATCTTGTCAAAGCGAAGCAGCATGATAAGCAGGTACTTAAGATAGTAATTCAAAAGAAGCCACTCTTCGCTATCGTTAGATAAAGGTATAATTTTAGGATAAAATCAATTGATTTTGCGGCCCGCTGGCGGTAATGCACAATTCATGCGGCCCGTGATAGTAATTAGGTTCCCCACTCTGGATTACAGTGATGGTGTTCTTAATTGATTGTCTGGGGACATCGGATTTTCAGAGGCTGCTCCCGAAAATTGCTCTTTTAAGAAACTTACAAAGTTTGCCTTTAGCGTGGATTCCATTTTTCCGAATACTGTACTGAATTTATATTATCCAAAGACTGAGAAAGCAGTCGTGCGTTAATGGTGAAGCAGCGAGGGCATTTTCCCCACTTTTGAAACGCTGCGGGATCTGTAAGCTTACAGTAAACAGCCACAGTTCTTTGGTTGAAGCTTTGGAATTTAGGCTACGCAAGCTAGGCTACCAAGCCCTTTCATTGGTTTACGGATACCTGAATTCAAGCCAGCGTGATACGAATCTCACACTATGGAATTTGTAGCACAACGCAGTCGCCCTTGCCTTGCACAATACACACGACTAAATGATTAAACTTTCTTGCTAGCTTTGTATGAATTGGTTGGGTGCTGTACAATAGCCTACTGTAAGATGATTTAGAGATGGTGGTGGTTTTCTACCCTTTGGTATCGTGGACAAACCTGTTTTTGTGACATTGCTTGGAATTACAGATTTCTTTTAACGGTCACTCTGTCTACAACATAATCTTTTAAAGCTTTTCAAATATTCAGCTGAATTCAAAACAAATTATTTCTACTTTTGTAAATTCCACCCATAAGTTTTGTTCATTGGTAATATTATATCTCGAAACAAATTATTTCTACTCCTTGGGAGTTATCATCAGTGTACGCAGAAAGCTGAAGCTGCACGCATTCTGCTTGTTACTTGCAAGCTGCCTGTTTTATTTCTGGAATACCCACCCACGGGTCGTTTTCTTCATTATGATCAATTTTCGCTGGATCTTTCAGGATATTAGATCCGATAGATATTAGCCGGCAGGAATTGGACTTCTGTCCTATGTATTTATTTGTATAAGCTAGTTGTTCTTAACCTGGGTTCGATCACACCACTCTAGAGGTTTGGTAAGTAGTCAACGTCAGGGGTTCGGTGGATGTTTGATTCATGGTTATTTTGCGAGCTAAAATGTACATCTATGTTTTTTCGAATTACGAAGAGCTCCGTGAATGTGCGGAGAAATTTGCAGGATTCAGTATCTTTAAAAATGTTAAGAACCAATGGTTCAAGCCATGGAAAATACTGTGTCTCAGAAAGTAAATTTGCGTGCAAGTTTTTGGCCGAATGAGTTGCAAATCATCTCAAATTTTTAAAGCTTTATGCATGCTGTAGTAAGCGTGGAGAGGCTGTGGCTTGTAAAGAAATCTATATTTTTGTAGTTGTTATGCAAAAAACATTGCACCAGAAATCTTGTAGAAGCTAGATAGTTAGATTAGTGATGTAAGCAGGGGCGTAACGAGGTTAGATGGTGCCCGGGGCAAGAAGCAAGTTTGGCGCCCCCATGTTCGAACTTCAGGTCTTTCGGAAGATTGAAGAAAGTGCTTGTGCGACATTGTTGGGGCTCTTTGGCACCCCCAGCAGCCATTCGGCGTCCCCCCCAGTGATTTGCCGCCCCCATATTGACTCGGGGCCCGGGGAATTGCGAAAGTACTTGTGACAGACTTTTCAGTTCCCCGCACTTATTCGGCGCCCCCATAGTGATTCCACGCCCTGGGAATTGTTCCCCCCTTGCCCTCCTCCTTACGCCCCTGCATGTAAGTGACAAGTTTCAGACTAAAGCTTTCAATATTGTAAATTCCACGCATAAGTTTTGTTCATTGGTAATATTTTATCTCAAGATGTTTTACTCTGGGCTTTGTAATCTCTACCGATTCGGCGTACTAGGAATGACAAATTTATTAATCAAGTAATATAACCTCAAACAAAATAATTCAGCACTTTTAAACGGCAGTTCGCAATTTTGAATCCTTATCACGCAAGCTTGCAGTTAGAATCAAATTTTTGTTAACTTATCGGGGCACCAAAAAGATTGAAATGCTGGGCTACATGTTTTGGTGCGCTTTTCTGCTTCTTTGCTTTGTGGGACTTATGCAGAGGCGAAATGAGGGGGGACAAGGGGGGAACAATTCCCCGTCGCCGAATCTCTATGGGGGCGCCGAATCACTGCGGAAGGCGCCGAAAAGTCGCAAAAAGTGTCACAAGTACTTTCTTCAATACAGTACATTTACTTCTAATATTTTGTGTAACAGACTTTGTTCTGCTATAAAACAAAACGTGTCAATTGACTTGCGTTAAAATTCATTTTAGTCCGACTCTACAACAAAGTCGTAGATCTGGATTTGGCTCCCTTCAGCGAAAAGGTTTAGAACCACTGGACTAGATACTCGTCCAAATGGCCAACGATTGCAATCCGTTGCATGTGCAACAAATTACTTAAAATTAAAAATGCGGACAAACTTAATATATATTTAGGATGTTGAAAGTTAATCCACTTTACTGCCTCTGCGCACCAGATCAGATAAAATTTGGAAATGAGTCACTTTTGCGATTGATGTGTTTTGTAGTGATAGCGTTGGGCGTAGATTACTTTATTACAAGTGACCATTTTGCACTTTCCAGTCATGTATTGCTTATCTGTAGGTTCACAACCGTGTGACTGATAAGCAAAAGTTTGGACATCTTCCACGCAGGAAACCGATCGAGATAAAGTTTTCTGATCTCAGTTTTTCTGTTCGTGAAAGTTGCTTTTTACGAAACAAAGGTATGACATCTTTTCTATGTAATGCAATCGTGTGACATGAGCATTTGCACATTTCGTCGCTACATATATGTTTTCATGTTTGGGTGCTTTCAAGTTTTTATTGGTTTTACAATATATTAACTGTTTTGTTTTAAAAGTTTTCCTGATTTGCTGCACTTTTATAGATTGACGCAAAGCACCACCGAGAAATTTCTTACCCTGTGCTAATCAAGTGCATTTGTCTGTGGACTAGTAGTTATGTTCATGAAAGTATTTTGACTAAAACGGAATTGGGGCGTTATTGATTTCGTTCCATGCTATGTGTTTCATTGAGTTTCACTGTTCGTATACAAAACATTCAGTCATATTTTGGCCCACGCAACAACGAAGTGCAGTAAAATTGCACTTTTTTGCTCGCACTAGTGTTCCAAAAAATTCTGGAATCAACACAGCTGTTATTTCGTAAATTGGTAAGCACATCAAACTTTTTCTTTAACGTTGCGCGATGCTATTAACAACAGCGAAATCTTCCCGGGTGCATGGGTGTAGGAGTAAGTGATCAGACTGATCACACAACAACGCTTGGCGATCCGAACCGCGAACAACACAGCAAGGAAATTAACGCTGCCACGTGAACGCTCGGCATTTGCCTTTTGTCTTTTGCTGTTTAGTGAGAGCAAAGCAACGGGAGGTTGTAAGAGCGTGCATGAACTTCAAACATCACACTTTAAAGTTACATGTTCACCAGACTTGAAGTTCTAGGGCACAGACTCATGGTAATTGCCCTATATGGTAATAGTATTCCATAATCGATCATCCGCAAATCCAACATTGGTTTTCCACGTCTTTCTGATAAGCAAAACCCGGACATCATTAAAGAAAATGTTCTTTCTCATCCTTATGAACACTATAGTAAATTCGTTCATGTGTATACTGCTGATTAAAAAGCATAATAAAAAACAGGCAGCGGATACGGCAATTTAAGATAAAGAAAACGTTGAATCAAACAGCCTATTCTTCAGTCCACAGCTCGGAACTTTACACAATTCTTAGCGCTTTGTACTGCATGGATGTTAACTACCAGTGTGCGCAGGCCTGCTGTTTTAACAAATGGTCGCAGTGCCCTTGAAGCCATTGCCAGAAATGGCTGGAGGGAACATAGGCTTGTAGGCAATGTGGTTCTAATGAAACGTAGGATTTTTTCCAGAGGAATCGAGATTGCACATTTTTGGATGCCTGCCCATAACCTGGAAATGATACTGCAGATTTCCTTGCTTCATTCTCCGCTACGTCCCACTCCAGCCAAGCCGATGTCAGTATAAAAAAGCTTTGACACAAATCAGCTATTCTGAGTCAGCTCATCAGTTTTTCCACACTGCCTCCAATTGTAGAAAGATCATTACATAAACAACAACAAAGCCTCAGGGACGCCGGAGAGCGGTGGAATGACGGGGGCATTGCCCCCTGTCCTTGGAAAAGGGGAGCAACCGGAACAGAGATGCTTTTTCATAACGTAATCATAGGTAATTTCACGGTTTATCAAGGTCGACTTGAAAGTTGAAACAAAATTTTTGTAGCTATTCGCGCACCGATAAATTCAGAGTGGTTTTCTATAATTTCTGCTATTATTTGTGAGTCAACATTGTTGTTGAACAGAAACAAACATAATTGGTAACGAGTTTTTTGTTTTTACAAGTTTGCATTGCCCTTGACTTTTTGGCTTCCCCTTGCCGTGCCGCTTTTCTGGCGTCCCTGCACAGCCTTCATTTACGAACAGTTTTTCCAAGTATAGATAACGAACTGGTAAAACGTATTCTTCTGCGATGTGTTGTCTTGTCAGAGCTCACTGCCGATTTCACTATACAAGGGCTTGGGAACCTTTTTGGCTAAAGGAGCCATGAAACCTACATATTGTTAATTGTATTTCCGTGAGAGCCATATAATATTTTTCAACACTTAATGCAACTAGCTTACTTAACTAACGTGTGCATTTTTAAGCAAAACGAACAATTTTAAACAATGGTAAATCTCTGAATTTTCTCTTTAGCAACATGCTTCTTACTGCTTATGCGACTTGTGGTGCTGCATGGTGTTGATGGCTTTGTAGTCTGGTACTGTAGATGGAAAATAACAGAAAAAGTTTGATTCGCAACAATCGTGTTAAGAAAATATCAAGCGAACCAGATGCCGTCATCAAAGAGCCACATCTAGCTCGCGAGCCATAGGTTCCCGACCCCTGGGCTATACCGTCTGCACCGGGTAGGTCTCCGTCGGAATGGCACATGTTACTAATGTAACTCAAATGGCCTTTGATGCAGGCCTCAAATGGCCCTTGCTACTAATGTAAAATTTTAAACAATGATAATGTATTAATTCTCTTTGCCCTCGAGTACATGAAGTAAACCAGCCGAGAAATATGAAAAGATAAACAAATAAACCAGAGATGGCGCCACACAACCGTGCGGTTGACAGTGCCACTTCACCGATAAAAATACCACAAATGTTTGCGCAAGAGATATTTCTTCCTTATCATTCGCGATTAGATCAGAACAGGAGATGGGTGAGAATACCTGTTGGCTGCAGGTGGTAGTTTAGTAAATTTTCCACACGTTTCGATCAGGCATTGAAATAAGGCTCCGCCTACTTCTTGAATGTCATTTGATGTGAAGTGAGCGGCAACTGAAATGGTGTGTTTCGGATACGCTTTGATCGCTTGTGCGGAAGAAGCCTGTGGTTATGTGGTACAGTATATGTCTTCAAGACCAGCTACATGGACTCTTGCAGTATGTTGACATATAGCAAAGTTCCGTCTGTGAGTGACGCGCAAGAGAGGACACTCCTTACACTCATGTAAATAACTGTAAAACTCGGCACAAAATGATATGTTTCAACAGGTACGAGAATTTATTGCGTAGAATATGCAGAAAGATAATTTATATATGTACAGGTGCGAATATTTAAAGCAGGGGTGCACAGCCTTTACGCTATTGCCGGCCGCCTTATTTTGGGGACGCGAAATATTTTTGCCTGAATCTCCCCAAAATTGCCCGAAAAAACTCCAAAAAAAATCTTCATGTGATTTTGGGAGCCATTTTTTCAAATCAAAGCATATCAAACACCGTTTTTTTCAAAACAAAGCACTTTGGTCGCCATTTTTGCTCGTATTTTCAGGGATTTTGCGAAGGTTTTCACAGATTTTTCCCAGATTTCCACGAATTTTACTCTGATTTTACGGGATTTTGCCCAGATTTTCACCACATAAAAACTTTTGGGGATGCTCTTGCACCCCCTGCACCCCGCCTCCTACGTCACTGATTACTGACGCCGGTTAGTTCAAGATATTTTTTTGCATAGTTTCTGTTCTGCTTCCACACCCAAAGCCTATCCTGCTTCCCCATGTCTGTTTGGCCGTCTTTCTGCAAAGTATCTCCATACAATGGGCAAAGAGTTTTGTTAATGCACCATGCACGGCTGCCGCAGCTTATACGAGTATTTTAAACTGCATGTGCAGGGCCGCATCGATTTTTAATGAAAGCCGTATGCAGCCGTACGGCCGCAAGTTGTGCAATCCCGGTTTAGAGGGATTGATTTCAGTTGTGAATTATCACAATACGTAGTGACTGAGGTGAGATGAAACCGTTACATGTAAGCAGAAAAATGATCGGTGCACAGACGCTATACAGAAAGCGCAAGAGAAAGCAAGACAATGATAGAGTGTTGGCAGCTAATTGAAAGAACTGCTGGGCGAAACCAACTATCTGAAACGTTTGTGGAAGATTGACTGCACACTTTTGCTTACATGTTTTTCTGAAAAACTTCAGCGAATGGCCGATTTTAGTATGCTTATTTAAATTGTGTTCCGAAAGACAGAGAATTTAGGTTCTGATCTGCTAATTTTTTCGCGACAACAAATGCTGTCTTTGTATTTGAAGTTTGACCAATTTTTTGTTTGAAAGAAAATGAAACCTTGACTTGAGAGTTCACGCTTTTGTTGGGGGAGCTATAGTTAATCTTATACCTACGTACCGCGCTCACTCGCGACACCCTTTCACGTGAGCAAACTGTTGTATTGCGAAAATATATCTTGTTTGAATTGTTTCAGAATAAAACAAGAGTTTTTCGGTTGTATGTTTCTTAGTCTATGTTACTGAATTCCATGCACAGCGTTGCTTGTCTAGTTTTACTTGAAATCAAGTTTTGTGGCTCTTGGTTTCTGAGGAGCGAAATCGAACAGCTTGTCTTTCACCGAAAAGCGCCTTGTGAGAGTAGGAAGGCGTATAAAGCGTAGTTTCATGTAACGGCGAGGTTGGGATTGGTGAGAACGGCCTCGGTTGCAAAGGTTATTTCAGGATACTGCTCCAAAGTAACCTCGCTGTTGGAAGTCATGTCATGCAGCATTCACGGCATAAGCGGCAGTATTGTATGTAGCATTTACCGATTGCCTAGGTCAGTGTTCTCAACTGGCCTTTTGAGGTTAAATGTGGTTAAGGTCTTGATCAACTGCGGTAAAAAACTCCGTAAGAAAAAAAAGAACAAGGACTGCCAGCTGCTAGGATTTTACTGTTGTGTACGTGAAATTAATGAGGCTTGTCATGAACACGATCACTTGTGAGAACTACAGCCTTGCACGCCGTTCCTCGTTTTGGAATGAGGGAAATGATGGTCACTATTGTAATCGTAATTATTGGATTAATGAATGTTATACTTTATTTACTGTTGCTAAGGAAACTGTTGAGCAAGTTAATGTGCGCCTTTTTCTTTCTCGCTCATATAATATCCACGTCCTATTCAGATCTTTTGTTGGTAATAATATGATAGAAACGCTGTTGCGTAAAACCTGTCCCGTCGCCACGGGGGGGCTTTGGTGGACTTAGCACCCCCAAACAAAGCTCCAAGCCACCCCAAATTGAAACATGAAACACTATAAATCAGTGTAGTTTTTGTCAACTTTTAGAATGCCAATCCCCCCGCACAAAGGTAAATCCCCCCCCGCACAAAGGTAAAGCCCCCCCCGCAGAAACGCAAAGCCCCCCTATTGAAAACTTTCTGGCAACGGTTCTGCGTAAAACTACTGCAAAGTCTTAACAAAAGCGTTTGCGAAATATCAAGAGTTTCTGCCAGGTATAGTTTTGTAACGCTCCTGCGGTGTAGCTCAGAAAGCCAAAACACGTAGATAGACGAATTCGTCACAATTGTTTCCTGCGCACATCCGGTATTGCTGCAAAACTTAAGCAGGTCGGGTTCATTGCGAGAGGCGGTGCCTTTTCAATACCGTGCTGTTGTTACAACTCGAAAGCAAGCGTGTCACTTGGTCTCAGTACAAACAACCGATGCTCACGCATTCTCGTAAGTTGTGTCGCAAATGAATTACTGAATGCCATTTGAAACTTGCTATCAAACACCGAAAAATCTTTTTCAAAATTTTTTTGCCCTTGCTTATGAAAGGTGGCCATCTTTAATGCTATGAAAGCGTTTTCTTTCTTTGAATGGCAGTGACGTCAGCCTGAGTAATGGGAAACCTTATATTTCAAATGAACCAACGGCTAATTCACAAGCATTAAGGTTTTTGGCAGATGTACGTTTTCTTCTGCCTGGGATTTAAGGATTGACGCGGACGCTCGCAAAGTTGCTTAAATGTATACTTAGATTTGGGCAAGCCACCTTTTGCTGTGCAGCGGCGCAGGAAAAACTGTACACAGTTACGTCTGGTGCAAAACAGTATTCTAGTAAACGAAATTAGAACAAAAGGCTTCCAAAGTATGAAGGCTTGTTCTGTATGGTCACTTATGGTCGAACCAGATAAAAGCTTATTGACAAAACGACATCCCTTTGCTCCCGTAGTGTTTAAGCTAACATCAATTTACATTTTACTTGACGTTGTGGTAATTAGCAGATACTTCGTTTTGTTTAAGAATAGCAAAACAGGCTTGTTGCTTTCGAAAAGCTCTAGAACAGTGGTTCTAAACTGGGAGCTTCTTGGCTCACTAAGGAGGAATTTTTTAATCCTGGGAGGAAATTTGCCCAAGTGAGAAATTGGAGAGGAAAGGAATTAATCTAAGTTTTTCTACTTCCGCAAGATTTGATTAGCAACCCCAATGCTTATTTTATAGCAACTGCATGCTAACAGCTAAAATGTGGTGTAATAACTGCTGTAATATATATTCTTAGATACATTTCTAGATTTTATCGATATTTTATCTTTGAGTTATAATGACAGGCAACTAGCTATGATGATGCCGCAGTGCTCAGATCGAAGACAAATGGAGAACGTTGACTTGTTGACGTGCTGTGTTAAAGATTTAGATTGCAGATACCACCAATAGCATTGCTGATTCAGTGCTGGATTTCGATATGTGGAGGCCGTGTGCACAAACCCCTGTGGATGCCCTTTGTTCCATATGAAAACTTTTTAAACTTTGAACTGACAACATGACTAAAAGTTCCACGCACACAATTGGGCGTCAGAAGGGTGGCGGGGGGTGACAGGGGGGTTTTGTTTCCTGGATTTTGAAATTTGGCAATTTCCTGTTAAAATGTTTAGCAAAAAGGTTATTTTCTCAGTGTCAAGTAGATAAAATTAAATTTCACTGCTTTTGAACCCCCTTTGGAAAAATCTTTTTGGCTCTCCCTGGAAAAATCCAGTATTCCCCCCCACTTGAAAAAACTCCTTCCGGCGCCCATGCACACGTACTGAGACGGAAACACCCAAAGTTCAAAGAAGACCTAGAACTTTACGAGCTTTGGCGTTGACAAAGTCATTGATGACATCGTCGAAGTTAATTTGTCGCACGATGTCATGTTCAATGCTAATTACTTTCAGACCATTAAGGCGTTCTTGTGTCATGGTTGTAAACCTGGTTTTGATAAATTTCAATTTGCTAAATGATCTTTCTCCGCTGCAGTTGCTGATCATGAGCACTAACTAGATATAATGTATGTGGAGGCTCCTATTCGTAGAGGCCCGTGTGCGTCCGCACTCAACGCACACACCTAAATCCGGCATTTTGCTGATTAGTTCGTGGAAGTTAAATAAGTTTGAAAAACGCAGATCAATTTGTTGAAATGACATTGCTTTTGAGGTTAGGAGATGACCGATTTTATGTACTTCTTACTGACACTTGCTTTGTAGCAGAAAAAAAATGTCTATATTTAAACTTTAGGCTGTTTTATTTTGAACAGTGCAAAAAGTACTCAAAACATGCAGATCTACACTTCTGAAATATGCCGAAACACAGTTTCAGAGAAAGTCTTGTATGTTTGGCTTGTTTGATAAACTTGCTAATTTCCAGCTAAGCTCGATTTGTTTGTAATGTTCATCTCGGCACTTATCTGTTTTTGTGGTTTACGGTGGGAGGAAATGAAAATGTCTGAGGTTTGTTGGGAGGAACACGAAAAAATCGTTGATAACCACTGCACTAGAAAGTCAGAATCACATTAAACTGCGCATTTTAAACAACTCCAGACCGTTGACATCCGGGTATGAATGGGCTTAATAGCGAAAACTCCAACCCACAGAAAATTCAGCTGAGTTTGTTTTGTATGTGGAAGGCAAGTCTGCGTGAAAGAAGATGGTGGTGTTTGTCTTGGGACCAAACTAGGTATCCGCTGAAAGAGCTGTTCACGTGTGAAGAAGAGATTATTGGTATAAAGTTAATCTTTCTGGAGAAAATCTGCAAATGCATTACTCGGAACGCTTTTTACTAAAACCTAACGATTGCAGACTTGGTTCTTCGGGTGCTCAATGAATGTACGTTTCTTGGTAGCGCCGGTTAGCTTTGTTGATCTGTTTCTGTTAAATTATCCGTCAATTGCAATTCTTATTATGATTTTTTCTCAGGTTACAAATGCATCTTGAAGTGTCTGCAAGGATGTTTTTCTCCGTGTCAGCTCGTCGGAATATTGGGACCATCCGGGGCAGGGAAAAGTTCGTTAATGAACTTGCTAGCGGGATACAGGTGCGTCCGATACATCTTGTTCGACTTTTTTGATAATGGAAATGTCTGATAACACAAACACTTTGTGCGAGAAAGACAACTCGAAATTGGAAAATTTGCATATGCCTTTAAAGCCTTTGTAAAGTGTTTCGGGGGCTTACGTTACTAGATCTTCCAAGGCGCACTTTTTTTGCTAGAGGTGCAGGTCTTGTGTGTTTATGACTTGAAAGCTTGTTCAAGTGCGCTAGCGCAGTCTTAATGAATTGTGCGATTTAAGTTTGCCGTGCTAAAATTCAAGGGGGAATTTGTGGGAAGTTTGGCTTGGGGCATCTTTACCTATGATATTACCATAAAATAGCTTGAACTATGAAACGTTTTCGTTGGAACTGTGTTGGAATAATATAAACTTGCTTGGCTACATCTACGACGCTGCTGCAAACATGACCATGTGTTGCAGAGAGCGTGGAATGAAAGGAGAAATCTTGATAAATGGCAAGCGACGGGAATCGGGATCGTTTCGCAAACAGTCGAGTTATATCATGCAGGACGACTGCTTGTTGCCACACCTTACTGTCATGGAGTCGATGATGGTCAGTTCGTTTGCCTGCGTTGTCTGCATTAAATGTGTCTTTCGAACAGTGCTACCAATGGCGGGTAAAAAGTTTTGTGCAGAGGGACCCTCAGGCATAAGAATTGTATTTAAATTCGCAAGCATAGCTGTTGCTTTGCCTTGAAGCGGTGCAAAATAAAGTATTTTGAAACTCAATAGCAAAACTTGCTAAATATTTTTTCAAATGTTTTTAAAACTGTTATTAGACGTATTTTTCCACAAAATATCCGATTCCTAAAATTTTGTATGCATAAATCTAGCGAACTCTGAGTTCATTGTAGTTTTTTGCAAATTGTGTGATATAACCAGGGATACCATCGATCTAGAATAAAAATATAAGGACGGCCAAGGCAAATTTGATTTTATTATCTGAAATGAAACAATTGTTTCGTTTGCACGGCTAACGTCAGATCATATGTTTGACTATTAATGTCCAGAAACCATTTGCTTCAGCAATGTTTTATTCTCGAATTCCTTCTTGTAATCGTCACGGAAAAAGTTTTTTTTGCTTGCTTATTTCTTGAATTAATTAAATGCTGAAACTTCGCTTTCCTAAGAAACCTAACCAAAATCAGCTTTCCTACGGAACTTAACCAGAGTAGACAGCTTACAGTGCTAACAACGCCTGAAAGTGTGTTACGTCTTTATGCTGCAGGATAATACTACTTTTATGACGTCACAAAACCTTGATTACATAATGTTTACGTTGAGATAGAAAAGGTCTGTAAGTTTATTTGTATTAAATATTGCTTATTTAGAATTTTACGCTATAGCAAATAAGAAAATATAAGGACGCAAGTCACAAATAGGGACATTTCTTAGAAGTAAGGACAGTAATATTTTCTAAGACATAGTACTTCAAAACATATGTGGAGCAGGCAAATTTTTGGGGGTGCGAAGGAATTTTTCCCGGATTCTCCCAAACTTGCCCGAAAACTACTTCAAAATAAGTGTCCTCCAAAAAAAACTCTTCATGTCAATTTGGGCGCCATTATTTTCAAATCAGAGCATGTTGGGCGCCATTTTTGCTCAGATTTTCAGGACGTTTTAGAAGGTTCTCAGATATTTTGCCCCGATTTTATGGGATTTTTCCCGAATTTTCACCAAGTCAAAACGTTTGGGGGTGCAGTTGCACCCCCCAACTACACCAGTGCTTCATAATAAGGACAAATCATGGAAATAAGGACGGTATGGTAGCCCTGGATATAACCCTTGATATTGCCATGCGATTGGATTAGCTTTGACATACTTTAAGCAAAGTAGAGCTACCATAAAACAACAGTTCAGTTCTCAGAGACTAACTACAAGCCAAATAAACCCAGAAAATTTGTGTTGAAAACTGTTCGTGTTTTCAACCAGACCCGTAGCCAGTTTTTAGGTTTGGGGGTGTAAAATATATTTTTAGGGAGGAAAGATTTTTGTTTTTATTATATGTTTGAAGCAAACGTTTCCGGTCACAAGAAAATTGGAGGCACAAAAAAATTTGGCGATCATTGCCTCCGAATGCCTTCCCGTTGCTACGGGCCAGTTTCAAACGAACCACTTTTTAAAATTTAACCATTGGACGAGCGAGGAGCTAATGTCCTGGTTGATTGTGACCAAAGTTGCAAATGAGATCTATTGAAATGAACAGAAAAACTCAGGAAGATTACACAAAATCAGGTGAACCTTTTAGCCACAAAACGTGCTAGTGAATATAACTTCGTTAACGAACCTTTGTGTCTGTCTGAATCTTTATGTCTCAGTAACATGGACTTGCTTGCATTTGTAGGGGTGATCCTGCAGCCTTTACAATTACGAAAATCTTCATTCCCACTGTCCTGGTGTAGCCAATCTCTGAGATCTGGATCTTTAAACCAGGGTTGCGAAGTCGGAGATAAAATTTCCAACTCCAACTCGTACCTTCCAAATTTTTCCGACTCCGACCTTTCCAAACTTTCCGACTTCCGACTCCTTAACATAACGTGAATGAAGTTTGCTTGTCAACAAAGGCAAATAAGTGAGCTAAAATTATTTTAGAAATAAGCAATTTGTTATTATCGCTTGATACGTAAGTTAAGGCTTTGGTTTAATCAAATAATTTTAAGAACTAATCATAAAAATTAAATATAGTCAAGTGAGTCAAGTCATCACATACAATTAATTGGTTGCTGGGACTAGCCCCAGATTTTTCTTCAATTTCTGCTGCACTTTCATCTGTAGTATGTGACCCTTATCTTGGTTGTTCATTGAGTTGTTTGGCCATACTCACCATGTTGGACACATTATCTGTGGTAATGCAGAACGCATGGTCTTTCTGAATGCCATTATCTTACAACACATCTTCAACCAATTGTGTTCAGAACTTGGCGGAATGTTGGGCTTCAGTATCTCTTATAGCCAGGGCTACCATGCCGTCCTTATTTCTATGATTTGTCCATATTTTGCAGTACTACCCTTTATAAGTATACATTGCAGTCCTTATTTCTAAGAAATGTCCTTATTTGTGACCTACGTCCTTATTTCTTCTTTATTTTCTAAAGCGTAACAATTTTGAATAAGCAATATCTATTAGACACACAGACCATTACTATCGCATCGTAAACATTTTGTAATCAAGGTTTTGTGGCATCATAAAAGTAGTATAATGTATAATCTTGTAGCACAGAGACGTAACGCACTATCAGACATTGTGAACACTACAAGCTGTCTACCTCTGGTTGGGATTCTTAGGAAAGCTGGTTTTGTAGCCAAGGTTTAATTTAATTAGAGTAAAGAAATAAGCAAGCGAAAAATACGGTTTCCGTGAGGATTACAAGAAGGAATTCGAGAATAAAACATTGCTGAAGCAAATGGTTCCTGGAGGTAAATAGGCAAATATATGATCTGTTGTTAGCCGTGCAAAAAGAAACAATTGGTTTCTTTTTAGGTAATAAAATCAAATTTTCCTTAACCGTCCTTATTTTTGGTTCCAGATCGATGGTAGCCCTGCTTATAGGTAAGGTTTTGGTGTAATTTTTGCCTTCGTCTACAATACATACCTGACATTAATGACAAAGTAATTGACATGGTGGCGTGTGCATGCATCCCTTTTCAGCCGAACAAATTTGTTGCTTAGCTGGCTCTTCAGCTGTTCCTTTTGGTTTTCATGTTCGTCAAGTACTAGTTTCTATATGTTATCTCTGTTTAGAGACGCTTAGTTTTCGTGCCTCTTCACCAATTAGTGCCAACACTTCAGGTTGAGAAAAGAATCTCAGAGAAATGCCATTGAGTACAGTTATGTCAGCAATGTTTCTGGAGTCATTGCAATAGTCACTTTGTCACTGGCAAAAAAAATTGAAAGATATTTTTGCTTCACAAGTTTTTATTTCTGTAAATCTGTAAACGCTCAAATAAATGCAATGTTCGGTGTTTATTTCAAAACGTTCAAAAATAATAAAAAATCTTTGCTCGCAGTAAATTTGTAATTAGTAAACCAAATGGCGTGCACCCAGTAAAGCTACTCGAGTTTCGAATCTTGGTGTTAAAGCTACTAGGGTTTTTAACTTTCAATAATCGATTCTATTTAACAGTCTGCCACTATTTGCAATTGTTACCCTAACTTAATAAATGTAATTAACGTATACGTTTTACTACGTCAGCTAGTGTCACATTGTTTCAGGACATACAATCTGTGTAATGTATGAAGCTTAAAGTGTATCAGTCTGTCACACTCGGTGATAAACTCTCCGATGTCACATTTAAACTTCAAAGTAAGCAACCGTTCGGAACCATCTACCGCACCGATCGTATTCTGCTCACTAATACATAACCAGGGTTTTTCTTAAGGAAAATGTTAGGTACCCGATATGGATCTGTAGGGACCCGATTTATCTGATTCTAGGGACCCAATTTTCTCTGATTTTAGGGACCCGATGATAATTTTCTGTGATTCCAGGGATCCGATTTGAAGTTCTAGGGACCCGAATCGGGTCCCTAAAACGCCTTAAAAAACCCTGACATAACCATCAGATTTGCACGTACATCAGCCCCGCCCGGCCAAACATTATGTTTTTAAAGTTACCGCATGAAACGTTCATGTCACTTCAACCGTTTGTGCAATTTCTAATCACCGGAAGCATGCGCGGTGGTTTGCGATAGCACATACACAAGCTAGTACAACTGCGCAACGCATGTTCGCTTGGGTATGATACATGCTCTTTCACGGTCAGCTATTATCACTCAGACTCAGAGAACCATCTGGACAATGTCAGTTGAGCAATGACGCCTGAAGCGGTTGTGGTTAGGGATAACTGTTTAATAAAGTTTAAACACTAAGCAACGCGAATTGTTTCATAAAAAATGCGTTCTTCTTGTGATGCTGGGTCTTTAAGCTGAGGCTAGCTAATTTTGTAGCAGCTAACAATCAATAGAAATTATGCTGCACAGCAAGAATTCTCTGTTTCAATAAGTTTCCAAAGAAATTGTACCATTTCAGCTGGCACCAGTTGCGGAGTCGGAGGTAAAATATCCGATTCCAACTCCGAACTTTCCAAAATTTCTGGCTCCCGACTCCGGCCTTTCCAAGATTTCCGACTCCGACTCCTTAACATAAAGGGAATGAAATTTGGCTGTTCAAATCAATGGAAATCGTGGTGCACAGCAAGAAATCTCTGTTTCAACAAAAGTTTTAAAAGAAATTATACCATTTCAAAGAGAATTCCCAATTTAAGAGTGTTTTAAAAAATGATCTAATTGGACATCCTGAGTCGGGGTCGGCCAAAAAAATCCGACTTCGACTCCCAGAGTCCCAGTGTCATTAGGAATCCCACTCCGACTCCACCCAAAAACCTCCGACTCCGCAACCCTGCTAGTTAGGACTCCTAACGTAGGAGTGCGATGTCAAAAATGATTCAAATAGACTCACAGTGTTCTTACAAATCCGACTCCACGCAAAAACCTCCGACTCCGCAACTCTGCTTTAAACAACTCTACTTTACATTGCTATGTGTACCACTTCATCTTTTTCTTTGGGCTTGCTTCATTAGTAACTCTGTCAATAGAACTCACTGCACCTAGCTAATATTTGGAACTTACTAGGTGTCAGTTGCTTGTTCATCAGTTACACTTAAGACTAAGGCACCTAGATAAAACTAGATCAAGAATGATGAGATTAAAAAAAGTTTGATTAATTATACCCTATGTTAAATCAGCAGTATGCAGTTAAATCGTAAAAACCTCAGTTCTTCAGAAGAAAAACGCAGAAACGCATTAAACCCAGATCTAGGGGCAAAACCACAGGTTTGGCACCACTGGTTGTGAGTGACTAACAGTTGTGTATTTAGAAACAATCAGCTACTTTTCTTTGATAAAACTTAGCGTAACGTTTTTTAACATGGAATCGTTCAGGCATGGGAAATTTACATTGTAGCTGTACTTGAAAATTTGCTTTGAAGATTCAGAATTGCAAATCACGAAAAAGCATTGTTTAGGCGGACATTCCAATATCTTTTAATCTTAAATATTTTAATCGCAACTTACGGCTATCACTATCCCTGAGGTAGAATTGTAAACCATGTGCTTTGTGTTGATCCTTACCTTCTGGATCTATGCCTATTTCTGCAGTACATCTCCACGACAAAATCTGATCGAAGTGTAGAAGACCTGGCTTACGCTTGTGAAGTGATTTCGAATGGATTTAGTCAGTGAGAAACAGCGTATTGGTAGCTTTCAGACACCCTTGCTACTGAAACGTAGGCCTGGTTACAGTTCGCTGAAAGTAAAGATTTGATGCATCAAGAGGATGAAATACCCGGTCAGCATTTTAAAATTAAAAACACCCTTATGTGTTTTCTACTTGAGGTAACACATTCCTACCCACAGCACAGACCATTGTGAACTGATGAAGAACTTTGGCGGCTTTCGCGCTGCAGATGATCTTTCGCGCTGCAGATGATCTGTTTTGAAGGAAACAGAGACAAGCGACAGTTTCAGGATGCTGACCGTTCAGGAGCGATGAGGAAAATATAAAACAAGCGCTTCCTCATTTTTTTAGACCTTGGCTGCAAAAACGAGCCAGCTCGTGTATGCGTGTAACGTGGCACTGAACTTGTCAGGTTTCCGCCAACTTGAAGCTGAAACCAACAACTAGCGAGGAAGCGAAAGACGACATAGTGGTCGAGATTCTCAGCAATCTCGGCCTGATGCCTTGCAGGAAAACAAGAACGGCCAAATTGTCGGGGGGACAGCGGAAACGCCTTGCCATTGCACTGGAGATGGTGAACAATCCTCCTGTTATGTTTTTTGATGAACCCACCAGGTAAGCTTTTCATGACGGATGATTTTCAATATTTCAGTTGTTTTACTTACCGTTGCAAACCAGATTTTAACAAGTGCAGTTGCGAAATGGTGACCTTGACTTTTTTGTCAACGAGTCCGATCCAGCCAGTCTTGTACACATCATTTAGGCGTGTATTTCAGTGGTTCTTGAATTACGCTTCGCTAAATCAAGCGGTGTAAGGAATGTGAACGTTTCTCGATTTGCTCAAACGGCTGATATTTTATCAACACTGCAGAAAAATCTGGTGCCTAATTTTCAGTGATGGAGTCTCGAGACTTGGTCTCGGTCTCGAGACACGTCTCGAGACCCGTTTTTTGAAGTCTCGGTCTCGGTCTCGGTCTCGGTCTCGAAGGTCTCAGGTCTCGTCTCGGTCTCGAAGGATCTCGGTCTCGAGCTCTTCGTCTCGAGACTTTGCATAGGTTATTTTTTATGAAGTTTTCTAAGGAGTTCCTTGAAAAAACGGTTTAAAAAAATGATTGTTCAAATTTTAGCCTTTCAAAGAGGTCAGTGGCTAAGCTTTCTTTGTTGTTATGTTGTTTGCGAGATGGATAAAACAATTTGCCCTCTACCCCGTTTAAAATTTATACTGAATTCAATAAAAAAGATGCATGCACCAATGACACCGCAGCGCGGAATCTCTGCAACAAGAGGCTGGGAGTACTTTGCTAAGGACTATCTTTGAACTGTTTTTCCAAGAGTTTTGTTATGAAACCCATAGGCCTATTCAAAAGANGAGGGAGAGTGCCAAAAAGTTTCTTTTTTGAGAAGCCAAATGAAACCATGTCTTTTTTGCGAAGTGCTTTTCAAAGCACTCTGTTAAAACACGTTGGTGAA
>JGI24158J21664_10002189_pt1 | contig 23395 bp, 14 predicted proteins | sample Ectturendosymbi3_FD_21664 | JGI IMG/M metagenome (IMG submission 21664) | reverse complement strand
TCATTATTGGAAAGTTTTCTGTATCTTTCCATGACATCATCTTCTTGGGCTTTCATTATTTTCTGTTCGTTTCTTTGTTTCGTTCTTCTCTCTTCATTTTTCTAAATCAGATTTCATTTGATTTGGTTGTCACACTGTCTTGTTTTTGGATTCAAGACTGACTTGTTAAAGTTTTTGTGTTGCTTAGCAACACTGTGAAAGCATGATAGTTTGTTCGTCACGTTTTTCGCGCTTTGACTGTTTGCAGTTCTTGCGTTGTCTTTTGATGGCCTCCGTTTCAGCTTTTAGCACTGTTTTCTTTTGGTGAAGATCACTCTGAATATGTACAGACCATAAAGTGTCTGCTACACACTTTGCTGTCAACAACGTCACAGAATTCGAACAAATGCATTAATACAACCAATGAAACACTAACCATGCAACCTGCCGCAGTTTTGTTGAGTCAGCAAAGAACTGTCCCAGGTGTGCCGTATTTGTGATTTGGTTAAAAGTATTTGCCGTGCTGCACGCAAGGCTAGACAGGAATGTGCTACGCGCAGGAAAAAGAGAGGAAGTTTTTCGGAAGAAAGAGGAAGTTTTTTACTTTTTTTCTATTTCTCCGTCTCTCCACTGGGGTTCTAAAACATTCAGCTTTGAGATGAGCTTAACGTTTGTTGTAGGGTTTAGTTTTGTTTTAGGGGTGTGCTTCGGTTTGAGAATTGTTTTTTAGGATAGTCACATGTAAAATGTCACCTTAAAGTGCAACTGATTTATCATTCGGTGTCTACAAAATTTTGTGACAGTACTACAGTCCACATCTTTCCACATTTCACGCTTTTATGTGCGAACCCCTAAAGTATCTTAGAAACGACTTAAATTGTAATTGATGAACGCGGTTTGTACTTAATTATTTGATTCAGAGCAATTGCAATTTGATGTTTTCAGCACGAGTATTGGAATGTAATTGAAAAGCTTGAAATCATTGTAATTACAATTAATAAAAATTGAAGACATGTAATTCATCCAACTCTCATTCATAAACCTGGAAAAGAAATCTTACGGTACATTCCCAGTTCTTCACCTGTCAAGTTACTCAGTTTAGAAGCTTAAAGACTGTGAACAGCTATTATAAAATTATATTGAACATTGCACGAATAGTACAAGTCTGGAAAGCAAGAATTTTCTATGATGGCCAAGCATCACTTTGACTCAACACCTGTCTGCAATCAGACTTCATGAGTAATTCTTATATAGTCATTCTTATGTTTCGTGTTTTGCAGAAAACGTTCGTATTATGAAAAACGCATCCTCAGGACTGACGTAATTGATATATATATTTTGTTTATTCCACCTAAGAGAAGCCATTTTTTCGAGATTGCAGTGACCATTGCTGGACACTGCACAGTCACAAAACTGAATTCGGTGCAGTTTGAGAAGCAGATTACCACTTTTTCTGGAACTCATTGGCTAACCTTGAAGGATACTTCTCAAAAGCTAGGGAATAGTAAATTAGAATTTAGTTTGATGTCCTTACATCACGACTGCATATCTTGCAGTTGGCACAACCTTTCATTGTGGAACTCTTATCGATTTTGGGCACCTGACTAGCTAACATCAGTGTTTTGTCGGCGCTCCGGCGTTCGCTGTATTGAAGAGTATATTTAACGCAATGAACTCAGTGCCGCCAAATAAATCTATCCATCTATCACATCCACACACAGCGCAGTGCAACTCACCCACAGATGGCGCTAACAAAGGACAAACGCAGTCACGCATAAATGGCGCTTACATGGTAGCTTTGTGACTGCCGCTGTATGTTGCAGTGGTTAGCTCCAGAGACTAGTGGTCGGCAAACTGTGGGCATTGGCCCAATTGTGGGCCGTTTAGCAGTTTTTACTGGGCGGCGCAACACTTTCTGTTGCAGGACGCATCGCCCGCATAATATGTAAGAGCTCAGTGGTGTACTGGGAGTGCAAGCGCACCCTCAAAAGTTTTGATATGTCGAAAATCCAAACAAAATTTCTGAAAATTCAGGCACAGATGCTTCGACACATTCAAACAGGGCCAGTTTTAAGCCGATTTGACCGATTCTTCTAATTGGGCCCAGTGGCAAAGGGGACACCACGCTACGCCTACTCACCAACACAAATTTACACTTTTTATCGAAGCTGCTCGTGTATAGTGCCGGCATGGGGCCCAGTGTTTTTAAGGTGTTTTGAGAGACAATAATGGTTCTCAATTTTTTCCAACGGTCTCTCAAAATACACGAAAATCTTGCTTTGCAGTCATCTCGGTATTCAGATAAAAGTGTTGCGGCCTCTCAAAATCTCTTTGCAGTCAGCACGGTCAAACTTTGCTCAAAGCAACCAGTGCCTGGTTTCTACAGCAAAGTTAAACTTTAACGTACTTTTCACGCTGACCCACTCACGTACACCCCGTCGCATTGAACTGGTTTGGAGCTGATCGCTGTTTGAAAGCCAAGGCATGCTTGAAGCAGGAAAAACGCAACGTTGTTTTCAATGATATCTGTAGTTCTGTGCATGCAATACTTTGGAGTACTATATCTCTTTTCAAAAAGTATCTCCGGTAACATATGTGGTTGCTGTCCAGTGTGGAAAACAGCATTGCACTTCCACTGCTATGGACTGAATCAAACTATTACCTACTTGACTGAAAATTATCCGCTGGTTAACTGATGCCTTCGATACTTTATCTAAAATCCATTGGTTAATCTTGGTCCACTGATAGCTTTTGCTTCAAAAGACGCTGGCTAGAATAACTTACTGGAAATTACAAAAGGTTTTTTAAAACAACACTTCCTTGTTCTTTTATTTTTGTGTGCCCGTTCCATTCATCCGCTAAATATAATTTTCAGACAGTTTTATATCAATTTGCTGCCTTGTTCAGAACCCTGCCATTGAAAAGAAGTTTTACCCGACCTTCCAAAACTTAAAGCAATGCTTTCTGGGAAACTTCTTCCGTGGTTATACGTCATCAACCAATGTTCGCCAAAAACTTGGGTCTCCCTCCATACGGACATGATAGAACTTACGGTTCCCTTTCAAAACAGACCTATTCATAGTAGACCACGTTCATGACAGTCAACCTTCATAACTGGTCTGTTTTGAGCGGACACCAGAGCTTACAGGGCGCATAGGCTACAACTTTTAAAAGGAATCGCATAAAACTTTGCCACCTGAGGAAAAGGCATGAGTTTGCCCATGCACTGCACGATGGATTTCGCTTATCAGCTTAATTAGGAGGGTAATGAAAGGAGACATACCCGCCTTGCCGACTCAGCCAGGGGCTCACGACTAGAATATGTCACTGTTGACGAGTCACCGGCAGCAATGGACGTAACGGCTTTCCTTGAAATCGTGTACTGATGCCGAGCATAAGGCTGACAGAGCGGCAAGTACTTTTTTTTATTGGACCAGTGTTGAATTCTGTCTGCCAACTTGAGAAGCGCGCTCCAGGACTTATGACTTACTCGACCAAGAGGGCAGTGGATTTAACAACTACTTGCGGTAGGCAGGTGCATTGCATGGGCGTTAACGGATGAGTTGGAGCGGTGGTAAGAATTTCAATACGAACTGTATTTGTGCAAAACAACGCGAAAGCAAAGTAGGCTAACCTCATCCATCCGGTTGGCCCCTTTAGATGACCACCTGCTCTGCTAGTTTATCTCCTCCTTGGACTGGATTCACGAATGACGTTATCATGCGAAGCAGGTAGATGATAAAATGGATGCCGATTTTGCACATTTGACCTAAGGTAACCTCGCGTGATGAAAACGCTGGAAATACTGCTCGTTTTTGCGACAAGGTAGGTTCGGAGGAAATTTTGTGCTGTACTCGAGTGATTCCGTTATAAACCTTAAACCTAACCCCTAAACCTAAAGCCCAAACGTAAAGCAAAACGGAAAACTTCAAAAGGGTGGATACTTGTGCAACAACTACCACCAAAACGAAAGTCGTGAACCTGAGAGCCAAACCGGAAAGCATTGGCATACGAGCCCTCACACATGTCTGTTAGGCTACGAGGTCGCTGCCGTCAGGTTGATAAACTCAGCGTTTTATCCGAGCCGCGTCATGCCAGGCGGATCCGCAGTCACTACCTTGACGCAGAAACGAGCAATGTTTCCAGCGTTCTCAACGCGCGAGGTTACCGGAGGTCAAATGTGCAAAATCGGCATCCATTTTATCATATGTGAATTATACAACTTTAGTCCAATAAAGTTTTAACCACTGAGCAACGCCTCTTGAACAAAAACGTTACGTCTCCACACATTTCAAGCTGTGGTTTGTTTCCACTCGCATAACAGAATTACAGGCGTTTGCTTGTTCTCCACTTTTCGCTATGATTTTTCTCATCAGTACGAAATGGAAAGCTGTTAATAGATGAAGACAGTAATCTCAGTGACTGTATGGGTCAAGTAGGTTGGCCAGGTGCGAAAAACAAACCCAACCGCAAACGCCAATCCATGGTTTCTGTGTTAACAATGCGTCATGCAAGTTGCCAAACTGACAGTTTACAAAAGGATTATAAACTACAATAATCAGCAGTAAGTTATTCTTGTGCCACCTCGCCATTACCGCGCATTGCTTGGATTATTAGGCATTTATCATTTATCAAAAACCTAAACTTCTGCGAAGGCCATCTTGTTCGTGTCGTTGAGCTCATGTTGATCGGTCAGACGCTTGCACCACACGTGCAATGATGAGAGAAACAGAGGGTTGGTTTCCCTGCACCTGAAAAAGCTTATTAGCGCCGCTTGTTTTCTGTGCGTCACGCATTCAAGGCTCAGTTAAAATCTTTATTTTCAAATCTACAACACACGATGACTGATGTTCACACTGACGTTTGGCTGGATTGAACTAACAAGTGAATTATAATGATTAAAATCAATAAACTGCAGCCCGTTTTGGAGGCGCAGAACAGGAATGTGGCCGCAGTTTAATTTGTTGCGATGGAATTTGCTTGTCCTGGCCATGGAGTGAGATGTTTTGAGAAAAATCCAGGGGAGAGAATCTTTGAGGGAGTGCGCACAAGTCAAACAAACACCGCGTTAATGCACATCTTGTGCTAATACGCTGTAACATTTCAACAGAATACAGCATGTAGGAAATGAATACCTGAATTGAAAGAAAACGTTTAAGTTTGCTTATGGTGTGCAGCATATGCGCCGCGTATCGCAATACGAGAAAATAGCAATGGCTCTCCTGCAAATACCTACATTTGAAACGTAGCCTAGCTAAGGCATTCAGTGAAGAAAGATGAGACGTGATGTTTGGGCGTTACGGGTTGAAGTATTAACAACAAATCTGCACTTGATAGAAAAGTAACAGGCAAAAACCCAACTTCGCTATTTCATAAAAAACAACTTAATTACATTGCCACATTTCGATGCAAACGTTCTGCAGCATTGATCTTTATGCCATTAAAAGCAGATAGGTTTGGCCGAAACACGACCTCGACATTGGCCAGAGAACAGGCTGATGACGACTATTCGACTTCGCAGTAGCACTCTATAAAACCAAAACTTCAACAAACCGAGCAAATGAACATGCACTAAAAAGCCAGAGCGGAAATATCGGACGCAAAAGTAAACATGTCATCAGCAGAAGATTGCATAGAAAGAAAAGAGCATTGAATTCATCGGTGGCATCGGGTAAAGCAGAGATGACCTGCCGACTTAGTACAATGACATATTACAATGAACTTGAGCTCCAGCGCAGTCCATCGCCTTCTGAAGCGATGAAGGCTTGCAGCAGATCAACACCGCTGTGGCATTGCGGAGTACTTCGAGTAAAATAAAACTAATTGCGCGCTGGGAGGAAATTTCAAGCAATAGCGATGCCCCTCCGTGCGCGGGGCGAAGAATTAGTCGGAGCGGAACAAACAAACAAGGGACACGTGACAAAGGATCATTGCATCAAACTTTACTGCAAAATTTCGAACATCGACGAAGTGCTGTGGACGCCTCGCGATCAACCAAAGCGACACTACGATTTAAGGTCACGTGGTTGTTTCAGAAGCCAATCACAGCTTGGATTTGTTGCGGTGCAGCAAAGGATGAAGATATTTGTAGTACGACGGGTGGACCTGTGAACACAAATAACAAGGAACAACTCTGGCGTCCGCCATTTCTAAGCAGCAACGCAGGACGAATTGTTCCATGACAAAAAATTGATGGGAAAACGTCACTGCTTAGCGCTACGGATGTAACACGACGCTGGAGTTTCCCAGTCGCTTTATACAACTGCACCATCCGGATACACGACCGGATTCCTTCGTTTCAAAACATCGGCCAGTGTTTACCCGTGACATCTTACAAGGAAAAAAAATGTGAAACCCATTTTTCGAGTTTGCCGCCTGGCAACACACGTCGATCAACTACATCTTATAATGCATGTAAGATTATTACTGTTGATAAAACGGTAAATGCACGGTTCCGACTGGCACTCACGTCAGTCTTGTTCAGCGGTGACTGCTTCGCCCACTTGAAAAGTTCCTCATAAACATTTCCGTCGTAACGTCCCAGAATCGAATCCAACACTTCATCTCTATTGCAAGAGATGGGTTATGTCAGCAAGACAGACGATGCACTGCTGAGTACGCAACCACTACATGCAATATGAAGTACAAGAGTCTCACACAACGCTGAGCGCCAATCGGGCTACTTCTCAATCAGACTAGCACGTTGCCTAGAAACATGTTTTTCTGTTTCTTCTGCCATGTTCTCGTGCCATGCCGTAATCAATCTGACTAGTATGTTACTTTGTTCACACTGTTCCTTAATCTGACCAAACTGGGCGTACGGCGGAAATTGTTAGTGGAATGTAGGTGAGCTTATAAAGGAACGGAGTACATTTCATGCAGTCGTTTAATTCGACTTCTACCTGGTTTGAAGTATTGGCGAACGTAACTCAGTTTGACTAACAGCTCATGAACCTAATGTCGTCCAAGCAGATCAATAGACTTCCTTTTTTGCAACAAACGACATTGTCCAGCAATAACACAATATCAATCATTTCAGTAAATACCATCACTGAAGAACTACGGCAGAAGAATTTCTTGTGAGGCGCCTGATCTCATGAAGCAATGATAATCTCCCATAAAGAACTACCTGCAAACTTGCATGAGCAAGTTTCTGTTCGGTGGCCAGCGTAGAAAAGACACTAGGAACGCAGAGACGAGAACAAAACTATCTGCTTAAAATCGAACAACAACGTAACTGGACGACCAGCATGAAACAAAAACTGTCCAACCTGAAATCGAAGGCGTCGACCAACGCCACAGCGTTGATTCGAATCCGGGAGAGGAGATCGACCGCGAGTTGCTTGATGTGTTTTACTTCCTTTCCCGTCAGAATTCCATCCTGGGAACAAAACAATTTTTCTGTCACATAAGCACTGGTTTGATTGGCAAACGCGTGGACATGCGCAGTAGAAGCCTTCTTGTGGCGACAGACTCAGAATGGGAAACCTGTTTTCAAAAGTATAGATATTTTGAACCTAAACATGCGGCGAGAACGCAAATGCCTCCAGGATATGTACAAACAAGTTGTGCGAACAAGACCAAGCATGGCTTTTCTAAAAGTAATCACACCAACGCAATTGTGAAAACGCTTTTGCAATTTTGAGAACTGTTACACAACTTTGTGTCTCCAAAATTGGGAAAAACAACCAATCAGAACGGCGCGCTTTCCATAACAGCCAATTAATAAAAAGGAAATATGCATGATGAAAGCTCCCAAACTTATTGTGTTATAAATATGTCCAGATGGTACAAAAAAAGCTGAAAAAGGAAAATGAACATTACGCGTTCAGACGTGACGTTGCTTTATCAAAGCACATGGGTTAAGTTTTAAAGCGAAGAGCCATTGTTTCAAGCATGTCAAAAGGATGAAAGTCTCTCGTAGCAATTTATCCAGGAGTAGGATTTCAACAAAGCATGTTACTTTTTTGCAAAACTCATTCCTCGAGAACCTTATCCCACCTCCAAAAATTCGCCACTCGATTGGGTAATCCCCGTCAATGCGTACAATTGAAGCAGTTGGTTCAGGGCGTTCTTCAAATTGATTGATGCTTCCAACTCCTTCAACTTGTCGTGGAAGTTTTGAACCACGAGATAGTGACTGTGAGCCTGCATTGAATAAACGACGAGTCATAAAAGTAGATATGGATCAACACGATGAAGAGATAGAGAAAAAAGTCATACATTGGCTGCATTGACAAGATGGACGGACGCCTCGTTAAGAGCTCCGACATGATCGAGACCTTTCGCTGAAGCAGCGTCGACGCGTTCTGTCGCGAACATGACTTGTCTGCACGAGATGTTACAAAACGATCAGATTTGTAGAGAACTGTTGCTATAGAAACGTTCGCCAGTCGAGCTTCTTACGCACAGTTGTTAAGGGGGGCACACAATATCAGTCTGGATGTGACAATAAGTTCGCACCGCAGGGCTTTGCTCAGACCTTCAAATAAAGCTATCTGGTTCCATCAAAACATGATAATTCAGAACAAAAAATGCTTTTCCCGAAAATACCTGTACGCTCTTTGTTTGTACAAATCGACCAACACTTCCGGGTCCATTAGATTGCGTCCGCCGGATGTCGCATTGGCGCGAAGTGAGGGGGGCTGAGTGGAGAGATACGCAACGGTCCCGGGCAGAGGGGTGCCTTTCCTCCCCATTCTGAAGCACTTTACCAAGTATCTGAGGTGATGCACAGAAAACTGTATTTACAGGACTTGTTAGAAGTCACCCTACACCACCCTGATAATAATAATAATCATGCGTGAAGGGAAGTTAGAGAATGTCGTGAAAACAGCAATCACCAGCAAAACTATGACCAACCTACAACCTTGAATAACTGATCGATCTTACCACATGCAAAGATAAAGTGGAAGATGTCATTGAGTACCTGTGGTACGATATATGCGAACAAGGACCGGTGTGTGTCGGTTTAGACCAGTATATACTGGTTCATAACTTCATAATAACACGAATCAGAATGACTGCAGTATTATCAGTGGCTCGACACATGAGGTTCACACGCATAACCACCAACCTTGCACATTGCAGAAGCAAGACTGTGTTCTCCCCCTCGTATGTGCAGTTGGGGGTGAAGTCGACATAAAGCTTCGGGAAGCCGCTCGCCTGCGAGTAGCCGTGGCCCCCGCACGACATCCGGCACACTTCGAGGCCAGTGTTGGCCACCCATGACGTGAAAGCTTTCAGTCCCGATGAAAGACCATGGAGCTGGAAAGAAGGACATTAAACGTTTTTGCAAAAGTGATTCCGAAACCAAATATTTCTTCACAGAAGGAACGAGAAGCAACGATTCACAAGAAACCATCCTGGTTTTTGCAGAAGCAAAGTTTAAGCAAGTTAGAGGCTGCAAGCCAAGAAAAGATCACGTTTCCCTATTCGTAATTTTTCGAAGAAAAAACAAGAGAGTGAAAAAAATGTCTAAAATCAAAACAAACAACAGCACGACACAGTTTACATTTTAACAAAGGAACTCGCAGAGACGTTCTCAAGCTTGAAAAAAATCACAACTGACAAATACAAACACTGGATGCCAACAGTTTTGAGCTTCGTGGTCACATCTGAAACTATTTTTCACTTTTGCAGATTGGTTCGATGAACATGCGGGCAATGCTTTTGAAGTCAGAATTTTAAACAGAAGTGGCGATCAGCTTTTAACCTCCTGTATCCTTGTGTAGTCGCCATCGTTGATCTGTTCGCTCACAATGCCATATGTTTCCACCATTGTTTCTTGGACAAAGTGAAAAGCGTAAGCGGTTGCCAACAGTGGGAACAACTTGTACTGCTGCGTTGGATAATCCAGGACTTGTGGCTCAGGCTCTCTGCGCCAACAATAGTAACATGTCGGAAAAGTGAAAAAGCAATTGAAAAGTAAGACTACAACACGCATTTGTTGTGAACAAGAACAGCAATGCAAGTCAGCAGACTAATGCCGGGACAAGTGTATACGCGATTGATAAAACGATTGCTTGTGTTTGCATAAGCAGGAACAAATATTGCAAAAATTGCAGAAGAGCAAGAAACAAAGCTAATCACCGCAAAACCACTGAAGCTTATATTTCGTCTCAGAGACAACCACATGTCTATAGATTGAATTTCCTTCCCATTTTTGCCCCACGGCCGTTTTGTTTTATAAATAAAAATCGTACGTGTTGCAGTTTCGCAACAGATATGTGCGTCAAAGTGCGCAACACAACCAAGATGCTGTACACGCGCATACCCAGGTCTCATCTCGCTCTGCCTTCGTACGCAGCTGTATCTGATTGCGATCGTGCAGGCCTTCGCCAAACCGATAGCGCAGCCGCGGACAATCATACTTCTGACGAAAGTCATGGTGCCGTAGGTCAAAGTCGTTCGCGGGGGCTTCGTGTACGTTCCATCCGGAGAAACCTGTGCAAAGCGAGAAGTTAAAACCTGTCATGAGATACAGCAGACCGTAGTTTTCACGTTAGTTGGGTAATCTAGTGTTAATAAAGTCAGGTATGGAGATGAAACTGGTCTTTTATTCAAACAATGAAAGAAATTCATTTTGTTCAAAAACTCAGGCAACAAAAAAACGCGACTTTTATGTTTCAAAGCATCGGAACGGACGTGTGAGAAATAAGCGCCAGAGCGGACTCACCAGTGAATGAACTGTCATTACAAGTCACATTGTAGTACTGTATTTTGATTATAACCGAACCGTAACTCAGCAGACTACCAGCATGAAACAAACCAACCTTTGCTGAGTGACCGTCAAGTGGGGAAAAGTAGCACAAAACGTTTTCAAAAATTTGGCACTAAGAATCATGACAGTGGGTTTTACTTTTAAAGAAATCAAAAAAATGTTCGAAATCAAGCTTGCCTGTCAGACCTATCCAATTCAAGCGCAAGCCCAATCCTGTTGCTGTGACAACGAGAAGTATTTATCCTAGACCTGCATCAGGGACACTTACTCTTTTTGTCAAGTTAGATTAATTTTTGACAAACGACAGACATGACCTGCATTTGACATGGGATATGGTGCAGTCTAAACAAATGTCTGCGATGGTCAAGTAGCTCGTAGACAACGCAAATTTTTAAAACAGCTGTGTAGCAGGAGAAAAAAGATGGAAGCCACATCGTTTACACGAAAATGCATGCCTGGGAATACTTCATCAACATGTTCTCTCTTGGAATGCGATGGTTTTCCAACTTGAGAAAGCCATTGTCATTTGCCTCGTATCCAAATTTGGGGCCAATGTCACCGAGGGTTATTCCTAAAAAGAGAGTGAAAAAGTTANCAAAATACCAAACTTTGTTTAAGATTTATCTCAAAATACCAAACTTTGTTTAAGTAAAGTAACTTCAGTCCGCAACCTGTTGTTCAAACAGGTGTTTTGTGCGCTCATTTCCCATACAAAAGGATTTCAGTATAAGCCATAGCGAAATAGAACATGTGCGCAACAGCTTTGGCGCCCAATCGAGTCTCACGAGTTACGTGTAAGTCGGAATTACCACAAAACTTAAGAATTCTCAGTGCTTTGCATACAAAAACGTGAAGCTTCAATTATGCGTGGAAGAACAAGAAATATGCTCTGAAATCGTTCTAAAAATGATCCCTAAACTGTTTTTTTTTGTGGACAAAGAAAAAAGTAGGCGATATTCCACTTTTAAACCATTAAACAGCACCTTTCGGCGGTAAACTTATTTTCATAAACTCCTTAATGTTTAGAACTGTAACGCTGATTGTTTCCAACACATCACCTGGAAGAGGTTTGTGGTCTTCCAAGCTGCGCAACTGGACAACGAACGGATGAAGGCCGTGGCACCGACCCCGGGTGTAGAGCTGCGCGAGAACTACCGCGTGCGTCGAAGTCTTCCCCACTGGAAACAGCACATTATTCCCGTACATAATATTTCATACATAAAACGTAAGTATTTTTCCATTAACTTTGAATATCCAATGAAATAAATAATGGGTTGCGCCGTCTATTACAAACAAGTTGAAACTTCTTTCCTTTATTTTTGCTCAAACGTTGACGCACCATCCGAACCATCAATTTTGAGATGCTAATCAAGCCAAAACAAACTTCGCATTTTCCGATAGAAATAACATGTAATTCGTCATGAAGTCTTCACGAGAGAAAACAAAGGTTTGCACTTACAAGCTCCAGGCCACCATTTGATGGAAGTTATTGTAGGCGAGTTCAGAACGAACTCTTCGGTGTTCGGGTCATAGTGAGCGGTTGTCTCGAGTCCTCTCAAGAATGTTCCTGAACAAAAACTATACGCTGCGGGAAAGAGCAACTACCAGCAACCACGATTGGGAATTGCGTTTGTGGGAAAAAACTAGAATTTTCAGATGCGAGGATTCGATTTTACTTTTCATTTCACCAACGAGAAAAGAACGCCAATTTTGAAAAGTGTATTTTCCATTTTTCACGCATTTCAATGGCATAAAGATTCCTTTGCAAACCACGACGCTCCCGGATCGCACACACAACCTGTCATCGAACTACTCCATGCAGCTGTAGCTGGGTAAACACAGCAATCGCGACCGTGTCATGCCCAGTGTTAGGAAAACACGTCAAGGTCAGACATCAAGCCTTAAGTTAAATCGTGCTGACTCATTATCGTGCTGACTCACGACGAACCATTTATTTAAGCTCGTGCAAACAAACGCACTTGATCAAATTACTTCAAACACAGTAATGGGAAAGGGGTCAAGAGGTCTACTTTCAAAGTTAAGCTTCATCTGAAAAGGGCAAATCACTTTATGTTAAATACAGACACAATAAGCACACTTATAGCGAAAAGAAATACGACAAAGGTAACATTGCTCTTCCAAAATAAAGGAAAAAATGAGTAGCTGCACCAAGATGCCGTTGCGATCAGTCAGTGTCACGCATATATCAGTGACAAGCTGTATAAAATTGAAACCCAAGTGATTTCTTTATAAGAAAAAATAGCAAAACATTTTTTGATATTGACGCTCATACAAAGGAACTATGGTTTTGCCGTTCTCGCAAAGCACTGTATTGAGCCTAAGCAACAGCAGGTCCTACTGTGGCCAATAACTCGAAATTGGTCAAACAAGCCAGCACTTATTGCACATGTTAATGTTTAACTGTGCACACATGGATCACGATGGTAGAACAAGGGAAGTTTAGCAGAGCCCGCCCAGCAGTTTGGGAACACGCAGACAAACATAATTCTCAGGGTAGCAACACTGAAATATTTTTTGGCAAAAAGGTTATCCGAAACACACATCCAGTGATGGGTGGAAGTTTAACAACGCGCGCGGTACGAACCAAAGTTTTGTATGGAACTGATCTATGTGCAAAGATGTACAAAAATCTTTTGAGTGGATTTTATTGGCATTAAGCTTTTATAATCACAATTAAATTTGTGTGCCTGTTAATTAAACTACGAAGTTGATCAAGATTTTAAAAAAGGAACATGGCTATGAGCAACAAATTGCAAGTTGGCAAAATACATTTGAAAAAAAGTATCTTTCAGAGATAAGCACTGAACGCTGAAAATATTTCAAAATGTTTTATGAACAGACAATTAATACAATGTTACCTTATATTTTTTCAATATTACGTTGGTTAGTGGCGGATCAGCGTGCTATGTCGTTAAATGTGAAAACTAAACCATAGCATGCCAACGTACCATGACCCATTTCTGTTTGAGCATACGTTCCTAGAATCTGGTAATTTCGTGCGGCGGACAACCACTTTTTCACTTGCTGTTGGTTGCCCTGGCCTTGAAGAGTCACACTAAACATGCCGTCGTGTAATTGGAATGAACTGAGACCATGATTAGCCAGGCTGCAAAAACAGCAATAGTCAGCAACCAGCCTTTCAAACACAGCCTAGTTTGCACACTCCTTCAGGGTTTATTGCGTCAAATGCCAAGAAAAGAATAACCTTTGCGTGCATTCTGAGTACATTACACAGCTGCGTGCCAAAAGCGGGAAAAGGAAGAGCAATGTCCCTTGATGCAGCCTTGCATTATTTTAATACCATGTCCGAGTTCAGTCTGTGCATATGTGCCCACTATTTCGTGATTTAAAGCTGGTATGAGCCATTTTGCACGTTGTTCATCTGTGGCTTGATTCAGTAAGGTGGGAACAAACATGCCGTAGTTCAAATCAAACATTACGTTTGGCGATGTCACATTCCTGCACAAATATAACTCACGTCAAGCATAATGACCAACAACAAAAAAAATACAATATATTTTATATGACAGAGGTAGGGTTGGCAGGTAGTCATAAGCAAAAAAGGTCAGATTAACCCTTGAAAAAGCCAAATAGAAGATGAATACACAACGACACCTTTAAAACACCCGAAACTCTTTTGAAAGGCAATATATACATATTTTACACATAAAAAGTATTTCTCAAAACATTTGGTCTTGCTGAAGAGTAACCTGAAACTGCAAGCCTAAAAGGATGAAACAAAAAAATTATGAATTCTCATGCAGAGTTTCCAATAAAAATTTAGCATTCTTTGTCCAGAAACAGTGCCTAAAAATCTACCAGTGTCCAGAAATCTGCCAAAATCAACTTTAAATCTGCGAAATCGNCATAAAAAATCTAATTGGCCAAAAAAAGCCAAGTTTCATTTGGCCTTTTCCAATATTAAAAAAAGCCAAAAGAGCTGGAAAAAAACTCAAAACTTACATATTTGACCTCAGAAAAGCCAAACTGGCAACGCTGGACACAAGTGAATAGGATCCATTACACTATAAATAGCAACTGCCCATCAAATGAACACCTACAAAAGAGCCCAAAAATTGACTCACAAAGCACTTCACTGGAAATAAACACATTTTTATAAAGGCAAAACATTTGGGTAATGTTGTCTCATTTAGGCGTCCTGACAGAGTTGACTTCTTTGAAAAACACTATTTTTCCAACAATTAATTTCTGGTGCTTGGAGACATATTTGCTTTACTAATAAAACAAAAATTCTATGGATTTTTGTTATACGCACTACTTTCCATACCACTTTGTTAAACCCTTGCTTTAATTTTTACACTAATTTACATAAAAGCCATGAAAATTGAAGACAAACAAAATACGCACAATCTTAAGTAGCAAAAATGTCTAACCTTTTTTACATTTAGTTATTTGAAGCCAGTTTTGGCTGGGCCTAGGTGAAATCATGGGAAAGTTTGCAATTGCAAGAAAGATGAAAGGACATTACCAAACAAGCTGTGATCATAATTCAGCCAACATCAACCATAAAACAATAGGTTGGGAGGGGTATACACTTTGTTAAAATATTACATTAGTCAAGGAAAAACTTCAAAGCAGGTAAGCATAACATATTTTTTTGCTGTGACTAGCAGCTAATTCTTTAACCTTGTTGTAATCTCAACAAAACCAACGATAGAAAATACAACATGAAAAAAACCTTACGAATTGTAACTCATTAGATCCCTGTGGTTTTCAATCAAATCTCCAAGTTCTCCTTTTTTTGCAACAGCTATTGTACTTCGCCTTAAACATTCTTCGTATTTGTCTTCCCTTGACATGAAGGTAAGAGGAATGCTCTTGTAATCAGGATCATTAAATACAGCATCCTCTGCAAATTAGAGAATACATATCAATATATTTCAAAGAATACCAAATAAAATGCATGTTATCTTACAAAACCTTGCAACTAATCTGATTAACAAGAAATTTTTACAAGGCAAAAAAGAACTAATTTTTTATTAAAATGTGCACTGCAATCTCCAGGTGTATAGTATAATTGAATGAAGTGTGCAATAACAAAATTATGTTTCCATAAAATCAGACATTTTGTAGAATTTAGACTTGATAAGTTCTTTTAAAATGTTCTATAGTAGTTGTAGCAGACTAGTAGTTAACAAATTAGAACAAATCCTTGCAGCTGTGGACATGCACAAAAATCATTCTAGGGAAAATATTTCGTTACTCAAGCTAAAACATATTAATAGTTAGAATGTTGCATGGTAACTTAACTACAGTAACAATCAACCTTAGAAAAAGAATTTACTGCGAATAGCTTCCGAACTACACAAAAGCAAACCCACATAGCGGAGAAACAAAGTGTTTATTCGTCTGATGCATTGCATTGCAATCAGAATGAGAAATCTTATTAAAAATGTGGAAAATAGTACATTTTATTTTTTGATTACCACATATGCTTGTAAAAACTCAGTTCATAATATGATTATGATCTAGTGAGTAGTGACTTCCATATCAGGCAACCACAGAGAAAATAAATAAATAGTGCACAAGCTTTTGAAACTTTGAGAACCGGTCTACGATATGCTCGTACTTCGATTTCAGCCTAAAAAAACAGCAGTTTTCGATTGCCTTACCAACGCCCTAGCTCCTCCGCCGATTGCGCTAGAGAGCTGTTCGAGGGCTCAAACGGATCGGCCAGTCTAGTAGATTACACTCGAAAAAAACTTTTTGGTTGGGGAGTGTGGATTTTTTGTGACTGACCTCATTTATAAAGTGAAGTAGTTTTAGGGTTATTTTGGCTCATGTTGCCTGGCCTAGGGCCCAACTGCTAGGTCAAAGTGTTCCACTGAAGTTTTCATTGGAAACTCGGCTCGAGTCCGAGTCTTTTGAGCTTTTGATCGACTTTCTAGCGTTTCTGGTTCAAAAGTTATTATCTGAAATAAACAAATTAATTAATTAGCTAATTAGTCAAATATTTTTACTAACTTACATCACAACTTTTAACCCGAAACCCCAGCAGGTCATCCAAAGTATCAAAAAGACTTGGATTGTAGCCTAGTTTCCAGTAAAAACTTCAGCGAAATACTACCACCTAACGATTGGCGCCCAGGTCCAGGCAAAGTGGGCCAAGGTGGCCTAAAAGTTCTACACTTATGACGTCACTCACAAAAAACCCGCACCGCCCACGCAAATAATTTTTTTTTGAGTGCTGACTAGAAGAGTTGCCTTGTCTTTTGAGACTTTTACCAGGTCTGTAGAGCATACCGGACCAGAGAAATTCCTGCGCAAAGCCACATGCGTTTAGGCGTTGTTTTTTTTCGAAAAATCCCCGAAACCTGGCGGACGGCAAAGAGTTAATATGATCTAGTGACTTCCACATGATGCAACCATAGCGAAAAAAAATAGTGTGCAACTTTTTCGGGTAAGGCATACTTTACTGATGTACAACTACCAAACTTTTCAATCATGAAAACTTTTCAAAATATTACCAGCGAAGTACTGGTGTAACACAAAAACTGAAACAATTTCAACGTGACAATTTCATACTGCTACTTAACAATCTTGCCTAACTGTCTTTTCTTCTGCAGTTCTGTAGGTCCATGGTATATGATTAACGATAATTCTTCTTTATCAAAAGTAGCTTGACTCCTCTCTTTTTTCAAATCTGGATTGATCCGACTAGTAGTCATTTCAAAGTATTTTATAATTTCTAGCTATTTAACAAAACAAAGATACTGCAATTAAGTTCAATATTCACTTTTACTGATACTGTGCTGTTCATATTTATTTACATGAGACTTAAAACACTTGGGGCACATTTGAAAGGACAAGCTGCATTTATTTTTAATCTAATTAAAATTATGCTCTACGAATGTGGAGCTGGAGCCCAAGCAATTTTGGATGGCTGGAGCTGGAGCCAAAAACTTTTGGCAGTGTCTATTTTCCCCTCATTCTGTTTGAGTAAGGAAATAGAATTGTTTGCTCATTACTCAACTCCAGTTAGAATTTATTTGACTCTATTTGAATAAGACAAGGATAGTAGGTAATAACTTTATTAATACTGTTTTATACAATCTGCAACCTACAGCTGATTTTGCTGGTCTATTGGTCTTGGATATAATCAACCACACTATGAAGAAATCAAACATAATGAATGAGGCTGCACGGGCAAAACCAACTTCAAAAGAATAAATCTTCAATCAACCCTGGCAAGCCATCAGAAACATGAATGAAAAACAGGAAAAGCTAACTGATCTCACCTAGAACCTTGAAGACAAGCTAAATGGAATACAAAAAAAGATGGTTGGACATGAAAACAAATTGAATCAGCTTGACAAAAAAATACAGCTGTGCAATGAGATGGTTCAAAAAAACAAATCTGATTGTCTTTCAATGAGACAGACAAGAACAATACAAAAGAAAAAATATTCTTAGTTATAGTGTAGAGACCCTAACAATAATATTAATGCCTTCACTGAAAATATTACTAAAATTCTACATTACCTAAATGACTTAACGGTGCCATATTTTATTTGTGGTGACGTCAACATTAACCTACGCCATCACAAAACAGCACTTCCAATCAGAAACTATATAAACTCCTATAGCAGCTATGGCCACCTACAACTGATTACTAACCCAACTTGGATAACAACTACTAGTTGAACTCTCATTGGTCATATATATATATATATATACAAATTTTCCAACTAAGAAACTTACCCCAGGTATCTTCATAAATGACCTATCATCTGCCTATGTTTGTTTTCATAAAATCTACGCCACTGCAAAAATGGAAGTCAAAATTAGACACTGCCAAGTTTTTAAGCATCAATATGTTGTACAACACAGTAAGTGTATTGCTTTTTTTGCGGCAAAATAATGGTTCACACAGTCAATAAATCATACAGCATTGTGTAGAATATAGGCTAATGGAGAAGCTATAGCACAGGGGTGGCCAAACCTGTTCTATGTATGAGCTACATATTTAAAAACCGAAGTTACAAAGATCCACAACATAAAAATCTAAAAACACATATTTATTTACAACAGGTTCCCGCACATTTTCAAAAACCATTTTCCATACTTTTACAATACTGAATTTAAGAACTTTACTACCATCAATTATCTTCATTTTTCCAAAATTTTATTCATGGACACAATGCAAAACCATCTGCAGAACTGTCATCAGTGGTAAATAACAAAATTTGAATAGAAAATGGCTGAATTTCAAATTTCCATACTTTTTCAATATTTTAGAAACATTTTCATCAACTTCAATACTTTTTCAAGGTCTTGAAAATCGATTTCACAATTCAATACTTTTTTAATACTATCAATACTGTGCGGGCACCCTGTTGCAATCTAACCCTCGGTGAAATCATAATACTTTTTGGAACAACTGCAAAAGTAATACTGGACAGCACGCTAGTTACCACAGTACCATTTTACAATATTTCTACACTTTGCAATAGAAATAAAAAACAAACATATAATTTTTCGAAAAGCTCAAAGAACCACATGTAAAGGTTCAAAGAGTCGCATGCAGCTCGTGAACCACAGTTTGGCCACCCCTGCTATAGCATAATTTACAAAGTTCTACACAAGCAATGAACATTCACTGGTTCCTTCATCACAAAGGATTGGTGAAAGATCATGAGGTCATCTAGTCTAACAACCCTGGAGTACAACTTTTTGTACTGCCATTAGTAGTAATGTGAAAAGAAAAGACAAGGTGATAAAAAGCAAAGACACAATATGTTTACAAATGAGTGCAAGCCTATGTACACATAGTTACCATGATGAGATCTTTAATTTCACAGATGTGGAGAGAACAAACACTGAAATTAATATACATTTGTTTGACAATGCAAATGATTATAGGATAAAAACAAGTTGGAAAAAATCAAATGACAGACAGACGAAGCAGATTAACCCCAATTATAAAAAAATCTTTACAGTGTCTGTTAAGTATAAAATATATATGGTTCATTCATGCATTTTTGTGACTCACTCAAATCACGAAATAACACGAATACAGCAAGAGGAAAGACAATAACAGCAAAGACCACAAATTGAGTTCATATTGATGAGAATATAAAAACATCAAAAATTGCAGTTTTCATTCACAGTTTAATGATTTAATGATCGTGTTCTCACATGTTGAATCACAAAGGGTTGGTGAAAGACTACCTGGGTCAAGTTCTCAGCCAGCCCTGTTGCTAGCATAAATCAATTTTTCATTGAAGGTGTTTCACAAGTAGTAAAAAAGTAACAAAATGCATCAAATTGACATCAGGTAAAATAAACAAAAACAACAACAACACAAAAACAGTGGGTGAGAAGCATGCCTATGTACAGTGGGTGGGGTGAGGAACTGTCAAGGCAAATGATAGGAGGGATATTGGGGCATCAACACAATATAACAAGAAGTGACATGCATGCAAAACCAAAATCAACAGGCATTCTGGCAAGATGTTTTCCAAATAAATAAGACAAAAAATATTTCAGATTTTCAAGAATATTAGACCAAATTTTGGGACTAATGTTCTTTAAAGAAAGCTGACCCAAGGACATTTTCATTCTGGGTAAATAGTATTTTTGCAAAGCATCAAGTCTTGTTTGATATTTGTAGACTGATGCAATCTCAATAAAGTAGTTATCAAAGTTATTACGTAATCCACCATTATAAAAAGAGTACATGAATTGGCAACTGACAATTTAAATAATCTGGTATATTTAAAATTTTGTGCTTGGAATATAGTACAGTTATTTTGGTTTTGTCGTATTCAAGGGAGGGTTCTCACAGCTTAATTCTGCAATAGGTAGTGAAGTAGTCTCATTGCCCTTCCACAGTCAAGTATTGAATAAATAGAAATGGAAAAGAGCAAAGTAAACAGATTTTGGCACTGAAATATTGTTATAGTGTTTTAATTTAAACAACATCCCACATGATTTGGAGGATTGTGTCACAAACTTTTCAATTTGAGGCTTCCAATTAAGTTTATCAGTCAAGTATAACACCAAAATCTTTTAAGTTACTTCGCTTTAATATTGGTTGATGATTAACTGAAACTGAAAAATTGATATTGTTATGGTTGTTCATGGGCATGAAACTGGTTTTGGAATAAATGATACATAATTTGTTAGCACGAACCCAGCATTAATTTTTTGAGCTCATGGTTCACTTCTTTTCTGAACTTTTGTAGTTTTTCCTTGAAATATGAAGATTGACATTGTTGGCATATGAAACAATATTTAAAGTTTGAGGCTTTCACAACGTCATTAAACATATATATAAGGAATAGTAAAGGCCCAACAATAGATCCTTGGGGTACGCAACACATTCAAAAATGAAGATTGAGTATCTGCTATTTCAGTGCACTGAAACCTGTTGTCTACTGTACATGAGAATCAAGAAGTTTTAGGGGTGTTCTTCTTACTCCTTACTATAATTAAGAACGATTTTCCAAGCAATAAATATATTATGATCAACACATGAAAAAAATCACAACAAATCACAAAAAATGGATAACATGCAATACATCTCTCATTCTGAAATGAAATAGTCAAAATCCCCAAAATATAATTATAATAACTTGCTATGGGTAGAGCATTGAGGTAAACTTTCAAAACCTCTGCACTACGTTGCACTGGAGTGAGTCTCATTGATATCAGATTGTTGCTTTTTTCAACATCCGATAACATCAGATGTACCTTACAGTTTTATATATGCTAAATTGTTCTATTACCATTACTTAACAAAATGCGATAAACTTCATTCATTCCAAAATAGAGAGAAGTGTCGTCAGCAATTAAAGAAGTACTAAGTAGATCATGTGCAACAAAATAATGTTAATCTGAACTGGAGATGTCAACTGTGCCACGACCGCATTCCACACAATGCAGTTTTGAGAATTTTACCGCAAACCAACCATGTGTCTTTTTAAAACTTTAAGTCATGGCAGTGCCTTATACCACATGGACATACATACACGAATTTCATGTAACAATGGACTTTTCTTTTGCAAAACAAAGAGACTATTTGGAAGTTCTTGTCTTAGCTAGATCAGAACAGTTTTTTTTCATGTTTAGGCTACAGCTTTTACCTACATTTTACTTTTAGCCATGCCTGTGGGCGAAGATCCGTAGGCAGAATATTCAATTGCTCTTATTTTTCCTGCAGGTGGCATGCTGCAGTCACTGCACTGATGCACTGGCATGCGAATTGCTAATCCAGAACTGTGGATAGTTAACTGGTAGGCATATCTAGTTTTTCAATGTTTGATATGACTCAGCTAGTAGGAGTATCAGTATATACTAATACTCTGCTGCTTTGACTGTAGTGCATGACAAAACTGCTCTGAATATATGTCATCTCTCGATTGACAATGACAGTAAATGCACAATTCATGGTGAATGAGGTTTAAATTGACACCGTGACCTTGCCATACTGACTAGATTTGTGATGCTAAGTGAAACATTACATAATAATAAATATATTAGTTAGGCCTACCATATCGCATAACCAATACTCAATTGCAACAGGTATAGAAGACACATAACGATTATACACCTGTATGAAACTTTGACACAATGCAAGCAATGATGCATGTTGGTGGAAAAGATCTCTGAACAGATTTTGCTTGTATGTCAGTTAGTGCAACGGCAAAAACAACAAAACAAAGTGAGCCCGAGTTTTCCAGCAGCCACTTTTTCAATGGATGCGAGGTTCAGGTATAAAATTGAAAAGCGCCAAAAAGATATCAAATGAGGTGATGCCCAAACAGATCAATTTGTAAGCTCCTGTCCGTTTACGGAGCCCGAACTGATTGCTGCGCGTGCGTGATACGACAAAATAAAAACAAGCAAATGAAAGAACAAGTTCTGAACACAACATACAAAAGAAAAAAGTCTGCAAATACGTTCTACCAAGCTCATAAAAATTGTTCAAAAATGCCACTTTTTGAAAATCAGTAATAATTCAACAAAAAATCAAAACACTTTCCGAGGGGTTATGACAACAAATTTTATATCAAAATCTTTGGAATGTATCGAACTATTGATCTGTGAAAAAAATCGCGGGGGTTATTTCGTTTAAACGACATGAGAAGAAAAATCGCAAAGACACTTCAAAACCCAAAATGCCTTTCGCTGCCAGATTCTCGTGTTGCGCGACTATCGATTTCAATTCAATATTAAAATACTTTCCGAGGAGGTTATGATGACAAATTTTATATCAATATCTTCGGTGTATATCGAACTATTAATCTGTGAAAAAATAGCTGGGGTTATTTTTGTTTAAACGAAATGAGAAGAACAATCACAAGGACATTCTAACACATAAAATGCCTTTCGCTGCCAGATTCTCGTTTTGTGAGATACGATTTCAATAAAATTTTTAAATACTTTCCGAGGCGGTTATGGTAGCAAATTTTATATCAAAAGCTTTGGAATTTATCGAACTATCTGTGAAAAAATCGTGGAGGCTATTTTTTTTTAAACGAAATGAGAAGAAAAATCGCAAAGATATTCTAACACATAAAATGCCTTTCGCTGCCAGATTCTCGTGTTGAACGACCAACGATTTCAATTCAATATTAAAATACTTTCCGAGGGGGTTACGATCAGGGCCGGTTTTACTGATTTCTTCTAATACCGCCCCGCAAAAAA
>JGI24158J21664_10002188_pt1 | contig 23395 bp, 17 predicted proteins | sample Ectturendosymbi3_FD_21664 | JGI IMG/M metagenome (IMG submission 21664) | reverse complement strand
GTATTGGCTACATTACCAAATTCTGTAGCATGATAGAACTGTTGCACGAGCTCAAAACAGCAGTTTTTAACATAGAAGCATTCAGGCATTTCATAATATATCAGCAGGGGAAAAGGAAAACCAACTTTTCTTGACTTCTACACATAACAAAAAATTGAAAGTTTTCTTACGCACTTTATGCACATTCTCAATTCTTGTGTAGCAGGTGTTGCAACCTCTCCAGTGGTGTTGCGTTAAATGTGTAATTCACCACGAACGGGATGTACGTGAAGAACAACACCCTACATATATGTGGCGCGAACTAGCAATAATGGAGTGATCATGGCATGTGAACTCCATTGTTGCTTGCTGCCACAGTGCGAAGCTTTGCGCACATGCCGCTCGGGATTTCCGGTCGCAAGATGGGATTGTCAATTTGGCTTTTTAAGCCAGATTTTGAAATTCTGGCTTTTTTAACACCTTTGGCTTTTTTTTGAAAAAAAGCCAAAAAACTCTGACATTTTCTGTCTTGTTTTCAGTCGGATAGACTTGGCTCTGGCAAAACATTGTCTGAGCTGCATATTCATTACTAATCTCTTGCGATGAGGGTCTATTACCATGCAGCGTGCACAGAATATTGCACAAATTTTTGTGTTGCCCTAAAAATTATCGATGTTATTCATAAAAAACAAATGCACGACAGTGTAATTACGGAAAAAAATATGCTTCTAAACATTGACTTGTGTTATATCAATGTTTTTGACGAGTTTTAATGTCCACTGTATTTGGGTTGTGCATGCTTCATGTACATGTGCCTCACAACTGCTGTCTGGCTTTTTTGGGACAAGGTATGGCTTTTTTTGGTGAAGACAGGTTGGCAGCCCTGTTGTGTAGTTTAGCAGGATTCGATCTTTCAAACTGGGGTGTGCGCCAGCCAGTCAAGGTGCACACCTATGCTCGACTGATCGTATTCGACGTGACATTAGCGCAGCCTCATTTTGCAGTTGTAAATTGCTCTGACGCAGTTATGAGTGTGTTTTACTCCCTTTTTCAACACGTAGCCAAACATTTGCAGTTATGAACTCCTGTGTCGCAGCAATGAGTTTATTTTCCTGCGATATTTGAAACTTGGAGCGCTGATAGTTCATATTCAGTGCAATGACACATAAAATAAGGGAGCGGGTGTAGAAGAATATGCATATTATGTCAACAAACTTCGCCAAAGCGTTGGTTTGGAAACATGAATGTGACGTCAAATTGTGACGTCACAAAGACCGCACACCACGAGCAAATTATCACTATATGCCACTGAATGAAACCCCCCAATGAAAATTTTCTGCGTACGCCACTGGCTGTATATACAATTAATTTTATAAAGCCACAAGCATGAAACTTAATTTTATATTAATATAGAAGTGGCACTTTTATTTGCAAAGTGTAGCACGTTAGCTTCACAGATGGTTTTACGGTCGTGACCAAGACCAGTTATTATATGTCGGTTTTGTGTGTACATCTGAGCGTTTCGAAGTTTCTTTTGCTTTCCTACTTGAACATGACGTTTGTTACAGTCATAAAGAGGAAACACATCATTGTTTCTTTCTGTAACTTCACCTTGTCCAATAAAGTTTTGTGCACGTGAACGTATCATAGTATAAAATAAGAAACACGAACCAGCAAATACTGTACACCCGGCTTAACCGTATGATTTTGGACTGTTTAGCATGAAAGAGCTCACACTTTTAATTCGCGGCGGAGGCCTTGCGGCCCTCATGGCTGCAAGGGATTTTCTACCAACGAATGCGCTGTCGTATTTGTGTCACCAACTATTCCGAAATCAGGAATAAGATAGCCTGATTGTAAGGGAGATAGACAGATGTTTATTTCCCTTNCAGTGCAGAAAGCGCGTTTGGAAGGAGAGTCGAAATTAAATATGCTTGTTATAGCTTACTTTGCAGCTAGGTTTATGACCCTGTTGTCAAAGATGTATCAACCTTAACCAAATTATTAGCTATGAATGTACAATTGTAGAATTATAAGATGTTGAAGTACGCATGCTGTATTGTAGATGACTGTAAATTATTACGGAAAAATATACTCCCCCTAATAGTGATAAGTCCAAACTGGGCTGGATTTAAGATAACTTGCGACACTGCGACAGCCCTTTGCAATTTTTTTGTAAAATGCGCAGCCTTGGTATCCCATTTTAGATACGATCCATCACAACTCCCAGGTTCTTTATCGCATGTTTGCATCATGTTTTCTTTGCAGCAAGTTATAGTGAGTGCTAAGTTTGTTTTGACAAAATGAAAATTTAGTTTTCTGAAAACTTACATTTAATTCATCAGGCTGCGCCCACTGTTCAACTTGGTTTGTTCATTAGAAACGCTATTTTCAAGTTTACCAATGTTCTTTATCAGATTGAACTATGCAGTTGTGTTGTCAGAAAGCAAAAAATCTTCAAATTTGATGCGTTTCGGAAATTATCAATGTATGAAACAAATCACACCGAGCCAAGAACTAAACCTTAAGGAACGCCACGAGACAGAGGGTTCTGGATTTATGGTAATTAACTTACGTCATTAACATACACAAACGGTTGGGACCGATTTGTTAAATAACTTGCAAATAGTTTATTGGCGTTTCCTCTTATCTCATGTTGCTCAAGCGTCTTGCAAAATGTAGCCATTTGCTATGTTTCGCGTAAAAATATTTGAAAAAACTTAGGAGAACATATGTGTACATATAAATTATCAGAATTTTCGCAATCTATGGGAAGGAATCCTTTCACAGCCCAGAATCAGACACTATAAGATTTTACCAGAGTATATATTTCGCCTACTAGGTAAGTATCATCAGCTCTTATTCAAACAGAATCAAAACGTATGAGGCTTGCCCACAACATTGGATGGGACAGTAGACTTGAAATTTGTCCCACGTCCAGTGATAGTAATTTACGTCATATAGAAGATATTTCTGAAGTTGAACACGATTACTATACGCACACAGCATGGTAAGTATTACATGTAGAGGCTCCGTGCCACGGCGTAGTGATGTGAGGCCCATTAGACCATTTTTTAAGTTACACCTGTAAAAAGTATCACTTAATTTTTATTATTTTAATCTGAAGATACATTGGTGGTGGAATGTAAAGTCAAATGAATTGCTGGAATATAAAGCCAATGGTGGAATATGAAGTCAAATGAAGGATAGACAAATTGTTTTGGACTTGATGAAAAATTTTCGATATTTTCCCGGTATTTCTTTTATTTATTTTAAGCTTATTCTCAAAGTGCATACTTTTACTTATGTTTTAATGTTAGAAATAATATTTTCATATTTCTTGTATCTACATGCGAGATCATAGTTTATCTGTGCCATTTATCTACCTACGCAAACAATTTTAGTTTCAACCGTTGCTATACTGCTTGTTTTAATCATGGTTTTAGAAGTACCTTGTACTTTTCTCTTGACAGTTTTGTAAATGGAGCTTGTAAATTATATCCTGAATTTACTGTTACGGTTCTTGTGTGATCTATTGCTAATGAGCAATAACCCTTTCATATTTCAATCATGCTGACATTGTTAGTGCTTCTTTAATAACTGCAATAACTTTTTATTTCGACAGGAAGTTCAACAATCAAGACAGTTAGTTGTTCATCGCGGATATCGAAGTTCGGCACTTCTGGATATAGCACGTTAGCAAGATCATCACAATAAATGTGGTCTGAACATTATGATGTTACCTTAAGCTAGACTGTGGGTGAAACATAACTTACGGAATGACCACCGATTGAAGGAGAGCTTGGCAAATCTGAGATGAACTGCTGACTTCCCAGGAATGACAATGGATAACCTTTAAAATAAAACGTACCGGTATTGGTATTACTAGCAATAACGTACCGGTATTGCTAAACGCACCAGTATTGCCACTTGAGTATAAAATGGTCTTACCGATTGCCATTAGCAGGTTTGGAAGGTATGGAATACTCGTAGGGATTTCTCTACATAACGCTGGATAATTAACTGAAGTTTTTAATTCAATAAGATCTGAAAGTTGACTTTTTCGGTAAGACCCAAACAATTTTTATGCTGGATGGCGTCTCCAGACGTCTAGAACGAGTAGTTCCAACAAGCTAGTCATTATCACCAATTAGTTTCAACCCAAGCAGGACTCCTAATCGGAAAACGGTGAATCACGTTTATTTTTTTTGCTATAAAAGGCTTGACGATTTCGCGCCAAACAAAGCTTGCCTTCCATCACGCATGGTACATGAGATTACCACACCGACAAACCACTTGACTTGCTTCGGCCTCGTTTCGCCTACAAAGTCTCTTGCCAGTTTGAACCAGCATATATCAGGAAACCAGTTTATGGTATCTCACCTGCAAGAAACCGAACTTCTTACGACATAACTTATAGTGAAAACAATCACGCAAAATTTTCCAATACTAAAAGTTTTAAATATTGACGTCCGGTGTTTCCCGGCAAGTGGGTCATGGGACCGACCCGTAGGTGGGGCGTGGGAATGTCTCCAAGTGGACAACGCAGCTAGCTGGACAAAGTATTTAAACTGCTATTAGTGCGTTTAAAATAACATCTTATTCAGCTAAAAGATGATAGCATCAACGATAACAACCAGAGAATGATGCCACCGCATTCGGATCAATTTCTCGCTACAACACAAGTTTGTTTTGAAAGTAGCGCGAAATCAAGACGACGTACAGCTATTGTCAACAATGGAGGGGATCGCGACATTTTTATCCAAACCGTAGTGGGCCGCGAAATAAGGTTGTGAAACATTGTTCTAGTGTAAAAACTACAACCCAAATTGAACAAGGTCCGTGCTTTCAAATACGTTTTGAAAGAGATCAAGTGAAGAAAGTGGTGTAGGTCCTACGAAAACAACCTTCTACAAAAGCGCTAGTTTTTTTGCATTTGCCCGAAACAAATAGGTTTCTTATTAAAATGTAAAGAGCTTTGCTTCTGACTGTGGCAGCGACGTAAGTGGTTATAGGTTTGTTCTGTGGTTGTCTGTGGAAAGTTACAGCCCATTATCCTTCAAACGTTTGGAAGTAACTAATCCCAAATAAGTATATTTTATCACTGAAACCAGAAGTTTCCAACTACTGACACAAACAGCTAAATGAAACTTTTTTCAGAATACAAGCGGTTCGTATTCGGAAATTGTGAACGTGCACAACTTGCACAATGGTTACAAAAATCCAAAGCCTAAACAACTTTTATTGATTGAAGCTGCCTTTTTCGACAAATGTTTTTTGAGAAACTACCAAACCTTTACTGTACTTGTTCAAACCTTGGGGTGTATAATGTGGGATTGAGCGCCTGTCGTGCGTCACCAACGCTATGAAATCAAAAAACGCAGAGGCGCAGCTAGGCGTGGCGTATCTGGACAATGTCCATGTCGAAACTGTTCAGGAAAAAAGCTAAAACACTTGAGATATTTTACTTCAGACCTTTTGTTTTAGATAGATGGATCAAACGTTTTTCTCTACCCCCAAATTACCAGCTTCCAATAGCTGTGCACCTTCGAGTTACTATGAAGCTACCAAAATTTCTTAGCATAGTAGGAAAACATTAAGAAAAGTCTAATTTTGTCGATTTCAGCATTTCCAAACAGTCAGCGACAAGCTAACAGCATGGCTATCAGAACGTGTCTTCAGAAGGCTGGCTTGCGAGACGTCGACCGCTCTTTTTCGTCTCGTCTGGGCCAATGCGGCACAGCTCGCTTGCGGAGTCTGCGATCAGCCGCCGCGTAACTGAGCTTGACGTTACGTCTGGCACAGAGGTTGGTTTCACGACCGCGACGAAGTTGCCGGCCAGTGATTTGTAGGGTGAGACAGCTAAGCGGCAGGTCACGCGCACCAGCGGTGCACGTAGCAGTGAGCAGCTCATTGATTCGTTTCATGTGTAACAACTGCTTGTTGAGCAAAATCGCTTAATGTTTATCAGATGGACACCTGGTCTAGCCAAGTTATCGCATTTAGGCGAAGGAAATTTGTCGAACGAGCGCGATGAGGGAAAACAACTGGCCGTTAAAATTTTTTGCTTGTTCAGAAAAGTAGTTTGTGGTCAGCGACCGTCAGTTCCACAGTTTTATATTAGTTTTCTGTTGAACTGAACTGAGGTCTGGTGGAAATCAAACGAGTGGTTTACATTTCCATTCATATCCCGCTAACAACCATGTAATTTTTCTCTCAAGTACGCCACGTTTTGATTGTTTGTTTAACAATGCATCTTCTCAGTCAAAAAGATAAGGATTTGCCTCTGACACGTTTACCCATATCCACTCGTACCACGTTTCGCAAATTTTAGGTATTTTGAATTGCAGAGTTTTACGTATTCATTGTTCAAACGCCCACTGAATGTCGAAAATTTAATCTCGGGATGTAGTTGTGACTGGGTAACGCGAACTTTCTTATCATAGACATATCGATTTTCAAAAGACATCTTTTCGTCTTTTACATGCTATCGTGGTATGATTTGAACACTTATGTGCAACAGCTTCTGCGAACCAGGCCAATTTTTTCTGGTGCACTAAGCTGCAGTAACACACAAAGAGATCAATTGGTTGTCGTGAAGACTAAACTTGGGATCGCTGTTTATTCGTTCTGAGGACCACACACGTTCCCAGCGACTTTTTATAACCACTCAAATAGGTTAGCAGTAATCCAGAAGCTGGTTTGATATGATTATCACACTAATCCCATGGCTTGTGATCCTAGATTTACTGATAACCTGTGAAAGAACACAGTGCTATTGGGAGAGAAACCACAGTATTAAATACATCAAAAAGTGAGTTGCCTGCTGCATATATAGACGTTTACTGCAAATAAATACGCTTGCAAAGCGCAGTCAAGCTTAGAAATACGATTGCGTGTTTGTAAGACAAAGTTAATTTTTCCTGGAACACTTGTGTTCATCGCTCTCACAAAGAGAGACTGCCCAGTTTGTACCAAAACTGCGACGAACAGCTTTTGAAGCCAGTTTGAATATTAAGAAGCGCATGTTCTAAGGCTGATTTCAAACAACCCCTGTTCGCATTGCTAGAGATAAATCTTCATTAGTCATGCACTAGCAGTAACAGGGCTTCTGCCTAGTCTTATTTCTGACAAGTACGTCACATGTGAAGTCCGATTGCCGCGGTAATAAAGATCAATGGTGTTGGAGAGATGTTGCCTGACATAGAACTGTGCTACGCTTCGTTACATCACATAAACTGGTAGAGACTTGAGGGTTTGTTGTCTTCGCTTTATTGTTTGCTCGCACGTCCTTGCGTTTGAAGTAAACAAAGGATCAGTGAAATGCAAGGTTTGATGTGTTGGTTTCAGAATATAAGGCATCGCAACTTCGCGAGCTAAAGATATACTTGAAATAATCTAAATACTACTATTTTTATAGGGAAAAAGAATAAACAATGACACTTGCTTTGTTTTTTAGTTGAATGAACGTGCCAACTTTACTGATAGTGTCGTGGGCCGCGTGATGTCGACCTCAGTCATGATATTAAAACCAGGCGCTTGCAGACAAATATCAAAGTGAAACTATTAAAGCGAAACATTTACAGAAAATATGTATCAATCGAGAATTAGTTCAATTTTTGTGCAACGAATGATCCACCCCTTATGCTCACTTATATTTTCATAAAAGCATGTAAAAAATACTTAAGCCTACAATCAACTATCAGTTTCTTGCGTAGTTCTTAATTTTCGAGAAAAGAAGTTTCTGTTGTGACAAAATCTTTGCTTTTCTCTCCACACCACCAATGTTGTCAGTCACAGCCACGAGAGAAAGATTTTCCATGATTATGTAAAATGTATAAATCTGAAACATTGATGTTTGTTTCAAGTATACTCAATAAGTTCATTACTAATGGTATTGAAAAAGTGGTGTCTACCGAAATCAGTCAAGAATTCCTGAACCTACGTATCGGTGCCGTTGCTCATTTGCTCATTTAGGGAAATTGTGATAGAATCGAAGTTCGTCAAAATTGTCAAAATCGGTTTGTTTACGACGACCTTGTTTGAACCATAAAGTAGCTTTGCGACACGAATGAAGTTTTATGGTTTGCAGGAAACTGACAAAAATTCGCGTCAGGTCACGAGGCGATGAACATGCTTGCATAATGCTGGTGTTCAGCGCCGGACCAAGGAAGTGAGACGCCCTTAGTAACTAAAGTTAATATGTTTGTTTTGGCGGAGTTGAAGATTGTTTGCAGCGATCAAAAAGTTTCTAAGCCATGCACCGCCTTGACGGCAAACAGCTGCATCAATACGCCTCTGCAAAGTTATACGTTAGATTTGGGCATAAGGCAAAGTTAGTCATGGCCGCAGAGTTTTGCCTGAACGACACGAAAAGAACAAATTTAGTTATTGTGCAATGGGTTGTAAACTACAATTGCCGCTGATGCAAAAAAAGTGCATCAAAACCAGTGCAATAAGTCTATGGTGCCTTGATCCACAATACTCTCTGCAACTACGTATGATGTATAAGTCGGTGATGTTTTGGATCAAGCTTGCTGTTGGCAGCGCCTGCGTCGAAAAAGTTGGCGAAACACACCTCACGTGAGCATGGCATCCTTCCAAGAAACAGCGGCGGTGGCGGCGAGAAGCCGGTCTGGACTTGGCAAGAAACGCGCTGTGTGGCGAACTGCGAGAACTGGAAAGTAAGCTCAGAACCGAGCAACCGAAGGCAGTAGACAATGAAAAAAGCATCGAACCAACTTTTTCCAACCGTTTCAGCAATACGCATGATTCGGCGATAGATTTGGCTAGTTCACGATATAAATATTTGTAAGAGATTTTTCAACGTTGCTAATCAAATAGGTCTACGTCGAAAACCAGTTTAAAAAAATATTTCCAGCCTTCAACCCGGTTTATCATTTTGCCTCTCGATAAACCTGAAAAAATGCGTCAGTTAACTGTTGGATGAAAAACCAGACTCCCGTCGGAATCGAGCTCTCAGTCTCAACGGTCAGGACAAGGCGGTGCCTCGGTTTACCCCACCGTCTATATTTACCAATAGAATAGTTGCGAAACTCAATTGCCTGTTTTGCGAATCTGCGGAAATTGTGAGGTAGACCTTTCGTGCTGGAGATTTGCTTTGCAAAGACGATTATATCTTGGTTTAACGGTTTTACGCTGAATTTGTATTGGTACTTTGCTCATTCGTTGTCCGCGTCTTTGAAAAGACCTCACCTGTGAAACACCTTGGATTTTATGGTCTGTTTGGCAGACTTGCATCTGCATCGTTGCATTGAGGTTGAATTTTGTTGTTAATGCTGTTTTTCAAACATACTGCTTTTCCGTGCCTTTTCGTTTACACCAAATGCCTATGGAAAAGTTGCATGTTGTTCTCTCTTTCAGTTGCATCCTCTACATCTGCGTCTGCGTAAAACACGGCCTTTCAACCTGGTGCCCGCCTGTCGCTTTGACGAGACTTCTTTAGCTAATATTTTGACGGTATTGATTGGCGCACGCGAATGAGCTCCTGTTTTTGTTTGCATTTTTAATCGTCTGTATTTGACGCTTTGGGTTGGTCCTGTTTGACTTGGTCTTGGCTGTCCCACCGCCTGACCGCAGAAAAACAGGTTTATCGATAACTTATGTTATATGACCTGGTAAGCAAGGATCTCGTCAATCGTATTTCATAGTGGCAGTATCTTCGTCGTAAACTTCGGTGATTTCTTGTTACAAGCACGAGGTGAAGGTCAGATTTCGACTTCAGTCTTGTAAGGCTGCTTTTTACTTCAGTACATTTAAAAGAAAAGAGTTTGAGAACAGTGACAAGGTTGTGCAATCATGTTTTTGCACTTTGAAAAGATGGTTTTCTGCACATCCAGTTTATCCCGATCACTGTAGAATCACTAGGCATTTTCCAAGACACACGTCCTTGCTTGCACACAGTAAACATACCTAGACTTGTAAAGACCTAGTAAAAGCGCAACTTCGATTTGAAGGAGCTACGGTCACAAGATGTTTCGGGCGCGAAGAGTGTTGCGTTTGTAGAAACGCTCATCCGAACCACCCAGAGGCTCCGTGTTTGCAAAGTTTGTGGCTGGGACTAAGGTATATTTTTCGAAGTGAAGAGCAAAAACCGTCCTCGAGTTTTGCGCACCACAGTTGGAACAAACTTCCGTCACATATTGACTGTCTGCGATTGGGGGCATCGAGAAAGTTTAGTTTAAAAAACGTATTTTTAAAACTTTGGATGTCTTTTAGGCATGACGACCCATGCGACATCATGCCAACGGCATATAACTCCTAACTGCTTAAATCTTAGGTCGAGTACGAACGATTGTGGTATCTTTGTTATCCACCGTTGCAAACTTCATTTCAATATTACTCAGGCATATCAAGCAGACACAGCACCAGAAACGTTCGCGCATTTTCCTTTAATATAGAATTGTACGATTTCATCGAGACATGATTTGGGTTGGTATAGTAAAGTACAAGGCAAGCCGAGAATTCATTACAAAATATACAGAAATCTTTGCTACTTACTAGCGCACTGCATGTCTGTTGTTTTGAACATTTAATGAATGTCCTCTTTTTTAAAAGAAAGGCAATAAATATACAAAAACACGGCGTGAATGATGATGTAGAAACGTAACCTATGCGCGTGCAAAAGTGCTAGTAGTTGTATCACGTGATCTGGCGCAGTTTAATATGGGAGCATCACGCAGAGATACTTTGCGCAAGAGTTGCTTTGAAGTTTTCGTGGGTAAATCAGATTAGCAATCGAATCGAATCCATTTGAAAATTCTTCTGCGTACCATCCGGCGAAAGTTGATTATCTCCAGACCTGCGAAACATAGCACAGGAGGAGGGTAATCGCACGGCTTCGCGGATACGAGGTCCGAAACCGAGAATTTAAAAATCGCATTCGGGATTGGCCGATGTGACCGATTTCAACCAAATTGTTTAAGAAAATGGAAAATCAGTGTTTTAAGGCAAGAACATGTGCATCCCTGCTGCAATTAAAAACAAACAAATCAACCACTCTTGACTTTGTTGACTTTTGGATACGCTTCCGGTGCTTTAAGCAAATGTGATTTTGCTTGGAAGAGAAAGGAAGTTCAAGGGAGAAGGCTACAGTAGCAATTTAGAGCTTTGACTAAGTTTCGAAAACAGACTGATCGCATGACTGCGTCCAGCCGTTTTCGATATTTTCTACTCGTCGTCGTATCACTTCGTATTAAAACTCCGGCAGGATTTTCACCGCGATTATGTCTGGTTACCGCGCTAAACACTTCTTCAAAGGTGCCGTACCTCTGGACATGAACCGACCGTTTGACAATAGCGGAAGCGCAGGAAGCGTCAACCATGAGGTGCTAAATGACGGCATTCAAATAAGCCTTGAAAACGATAAATGCTATAAATATATGTTTCGCGAGACAGCAGAAGTAGAAAACGCCTATGTCCTACACGACGTCCTCGTTTTGCATGTCAGTGTTGCTGTCATGCTGATGGAAGTCATGGCGCTTTTCATGCAAACGTCGTTTTCAGAGTAAATGAAAAAACTTCGAGCTTCTTTCAACGCTGAGCGACTTTCCGAGCACCGAGCAGCGGATCCACTGAAGATAAGGATTTCCTGCGGCCTGCGCATAATCGCATTATCTTGCACTCGCCTTGTTCATTGCTCGGGCCTGCTGTAAATACAGCACTTGTTCCGCAGAAATGCAAATTTCCGACTAGAATCGCAGACTCGCAGCACATTTGAGGAGCGTCAGTGTGTACCTAGTTGCCGCGTGTGTGAGCAAAGTCTGTGTTGTAGACCACGGATCTTAAAACTTTTCTCTCTCGTGCACTCTGCAGAAGCGATGCTTTGGTTTCGTGCAACGTTGAAATTGATGAAGCCTACCAACCGCATCAAAACGTTTGTTTTCCACCTGTTTTGCTGATGTCTACCTCTGAGTATACAGTATGAAATGAAAAGTTCAAACATCTGCTCAAATGTCCTTGCATCTAAGGACATTGAAATTAAAGTGTACTATGGGCGAAAGGGAACAAAAAAAGGCTAATGTGTTTTGGCTCCTTCCGAGAGAGCGAAAATGTGTTGAAAAATTCGTTCACTGAGAGATGGGCAGCCGATAATTGAAGGGCGGCTGCGGCTACCGTTACTCCCTAAAAATCAGCGATGTTATCGTTACTTTAAACAGGAAGTAACTCGCTACTTCTACATTTTCGTCAAACCCTTTTCTGAGGCTGGAAAATGCCGTTTCTTTTAAGAGCAACTAATTTTGAGATGCGAGGTAGCGTAGAGAGAAAGTCAGCGTTTTCAAGAAAGTAGATTTTGTTAACCTGACGCAAAATATAAAATAAACGGACACAGACACAAGATGCGTGCTCAACTCTTAGATGTCAATGACAACGCATCACGATTTTGTGATACTTTCGTCATCGCCGCCTTAGAGATACAAAAATGGCAAGTTACTGCTTGCCTTAATTTTCAGTAAAAGCAGCGGCACTGCCCTATCGCTACTGAAAACGTATTTTGCTTTTGTAGCTATGGTTTTACATTCTTATTCGGACAGTTTTTTATATTCAAAGTCAGCATACGGCATGCCCTTTCACCCCACTTTCTGACATATATCTGTCCTAAGATCAAGTAATTCTTCATTTTCTGTGGGATCATCAATGGAAAGTTGTAAAGTTGGAATGTCGTTCATTTAAATGACGTGTAAAAACAGTTTGCTTATTGAACACTATTGATCTAACATTACATTTGGCACAGAATGGACTATTGAGCAAATTCCCAAGGGTACTCGCGGCGTCTTTTTGAAGGCGAAATGTACACTCTTTAATAAGATGAGTAAGTGACTGATTGATGCTAAGTCTGCTTCTTTCATAAGCGACGCGACAGCTGATTTATGACGTAACGGAGAAACTTTGTTGTAAGGCATTAGGTGATATGCTGCGATGAACCTTCGCAAATATGGGCAGAGTTTTGTTTAAGGTTCAACCTTGGTGACCGCAAAGACATTTTAAGAGACCGCAACTATTTTATCTAAATACCGAGATGGTCGAGAGGTTTTAGTGTATTTTAGTGGAGGTTACACAGCGAGGTTCTCTTGTATTCTGAGAGACCGTTGGAAAATTTTGAGAGGCCTTTTCCGTCTCTCAAACGCCTTAAAAACACTGAATATGGGTAACGTGCTTTTTGAAAGATTGCCTTTTAATGAAACACTCTTCACTCGGAAAAATCACTTTTTCATGGCTGCATCCCTTGTTTCAGCCACGGTATATCCCTGTAAACACTTTTAACAACATGTACATTTACAGATTTCGTGATGAACCCCCCCTATGCACCTCTTCGTACTTATGCCCCGCTGCGACTGTTGTGGTGCATGCTAGGGTACGTGTACAACGTATACCACGTTTGAAGAAGTGTTATTGCGGACTGATAGGAAATGTGCGAGCTGACTGTCGCCGGTGGTCTCTTTGGCTGTAATAGCATTTTTTCGTGGACAACGTGCGCGAAATGTACAAATTTTTGCAAGAAAATCAAAAAGCAAAAAATCAAACAAACTGTGCTAATGCATTTGGCGTGCACCTTGGAACACGGTAGGTGTTTTATGGCATTTAAAGGCGCAAAAGTACTGTTAAAAAACTTCTGCGTTTTGTAGTCCTACTCCACTGCGCAACAAGTGGCTGAGCTCACAAGCAAAGCCCTAATCTTTTTCAATTTATGCTTCAACGTTTGGCAAAGTTCACTGCCTGAATAAAGCCCTTATGTCGTGGTACTGCGTTTGCGTAATAACAAGGACGGCAGACACGCGGAGCGCACGAAGCTAATCGTGAGACTTGCGTGAATTCGGTGCCGGGCTTACGAGGTGTTGAAATGTGAACTTGGCTCTGGATTCTTTCGCGGCGGGTAAAAAGAACTTGCTTGCAGTGTTCGCGCGCTGGCCGGGGTGCCGTCCAACACTTTGTGACTGCGCAACAAGCCTTTCCGGTTGTGACTCCCAATGTGCTCGAAACGTCATCCGGCCGGCAGGGGCTTTGCTTACGTCGAGCGTGACGGAAAAAAATTACGACCGCTTTTTTAGCCGAGGGCGAAAAGAATGGTGACGAAACCGGTCGGAAACCAGTCTACGCGCTTGCACCGCGTCTGCGGGACTTCGTTTCATACGTTATGGTTTTGCTGGGCAAAAATTGCGCGATGTGGCCAATTTCCATTTATCAGGCTCACGGACAACCAAAGGCATCAAGTGCAATTGCGGGGTCTTTCGTTCAAGGCCGAATAAACTTCTCTGTGCAAAAAAGTGTTACTGGGTCGCACGCTCTTATTTCGCAACGCTACTTGCCAGGTCAAAGCAAACGCATTGATGGCAGTTGAAGTTTGCGTATTGCTGCAATGAGCCGTAAGGTGTTTGTATATGCTGCTCTGAAGTTCTTTCGGAATCAGTGCTATTTTATGACAAGCAACCAAACCCGTGGATCTTGCTGGAGCTGTTAGTGGAATGTTTTGTCTTTTGTAAAGTCGATGATTTTGCACGCAACCTCCTGCAAGCAGTGTTAAAAAAGAGTCTTGTCGCATCGTGTAATCTCTTAGTCCCTGCGCGTACGATCCAGCAACAGTTTTTGTCACCCCTCCCTTTCACGCTTGCATGCAAGGAAACACATTCACACAAAAGCGTCACTATACTTGGGAATTGTACTTGCGCTCTTAAACTCATGCCTTGATGGACAACGTAATGGGTTAGGAGGATATAACGTAGTTGCCGACGCAACAGTGGACATTTGAACCGAAACAATCTGTTATATTTTGCCAAAAACGTGCAAAAATACTTGCGCATTGTGTAAGCAGATATTCTGTTCCAGACGGGCAATATTTGAGGTTACGGTTGGTTTTGATCGAGTGCGAACGAGGCTTCTACTCGACACGTACAGGTCTCGATGTTCTCAAAATTAAAATTACTTCTGGTTGTAAATGCCCCCACCTGGCGGCCGTCGCCGCGGTGTAGCAGCTGAAAACGGACACCGACACCATGGTTGTGTCGGTGCTTGAAGCGAGTGTGTTTCATCGTGTCGTTGTATTTCCCGCGAAAAGAGCCCTTTAGCGTTCTTCACGGGAGCCATTCAAGGAGGCCTTTGCCCGAGCCTGCGGTTTGATTGAAGAAGCCTTTTAAGTCTGTTCACTGCAAAAGTTTCCGAAGGGTCTCCACACAGCGTCACTTGCGGCTGTTTAACATTCGGTGCTCGCTTCCGTCAGGCGAGGCTTCGGTTGGCTCACCTGGAGTCACGCGATACGGGAGACAGTTGTGGCTTTCTGATTCATAAATCAGCGCCCGACCACAACTTTTTATTAGGTGACTTTCTGATGCGGCTTACTGCTGAAAGTCCAAAACTGGATTCGTTATCGTTTCGAAAATGTCGAGATAAAGTCGCCCTGCGAGATATTGCGTTTAAGAGCTGTGTTCACGTTCGTCCACGATTTTGATAAGAGATGGCCAGGGATTTGATGATTAGCGCCTACTGGCGAAAAAACACGGCTGGTTAGGTTTGTTCAATCATTAATTGGATCGTTCACCAAAAAGTAGTCCGCATATTCGCACTGTTGCGAATATGGAAAGAAGAATTTGGTAAGACCGAAACGACTGATAGAGGGGCAGTGACGTAAATGACAGCTGCGGCCGTCGCTTCTTGTCCCTGTATTCCTGATAAAGTATTTTGTGCTTGGTTGGGATGCATAAACAAACTGAACTGATAGAAAATTTTTTGGCAATCTCGTAGTATCAAGTTATTATTAGTAAAAAAACGAATCGCTTCAGCGAATGTCGCAGATTGTCTCGAAAGCAGAGGATTATGCTGCAGTAAAAAACAGAACTCACCAGTTAAAGCAACTTCAACAAACAAGTCCTATCGTTTTTGCGTGCTGACCGCCACGGTTTCGACAAAGTCCACGGGAGCGTGGAAACGAAATTCCCGCGTTGTCAGTTGCACTTACCCCTTGTACAGTACCTGTTTGTAATACGAGTAGTCACAGTTATCCGACTATTTTGTAACGTTCAAGGAGTCATTTTGCTGTCTTTTGCTGTGATGCGATGCGTGTTTACTCTCTGGCTGTAAGCGTCGATCGCGACTGTTTGCATGGAAATAAGTACTTGTCGTTATCTACAGGCTGCAGATAACAAACAGCGTAAGGTTTTAATCGAACTCTCGTAGAAAACGCAACTTGCCATCGAAGCGTATCTTGCATTTTTGAAGCGACTCAAACGAGATATGTGTTTTGACACAGGTTTTGTGGAATGGGTTTTCTTAGTTGCTCACATTTATTGAGTTTTCAGCTTGACAAGCAAGTTCGGATGCTGAACATGTGATGTTTATGAAGGCTTCATGCACGAGCTCAAACTGGGTATATGCCCAGGAATTTTGTCAAGAAAATAACTTGAAACGTTTTTCATTACTATTTTTTCCTTTCTTTTCGTTGAGTAGCTTCAACGACTTGTGCTCGTGCCCTGAAGTTTAGGATATTTATGACGTTGTCATATTCGGAGAGCGTAATGGAAAGCCGTTGTTTTGAAGCAGATTGTCAGGCTGTGCCAAACAATTTGTCACCTTTATGTAATCTTTTCATTTGGCCAAATATTTCAACTTCTTTTAAATAATCTGGCATTTTAAATAGCATGTGTAAAAAAAAAACAGATTCTCGATTAAGGTTCCATGCGTTTATCTTTTCTGGTATAGCAATGGCATTCGCGTCAATAGAAAATGCGTTTTGAGTGTTGTTAGGGTGTGCTCGAACATAGTCGAATAAAATTGCACAGCGTGCATTTGTAAGAGAATTCCCTGTAAAAGAACCAGCTGCAGCACAGATTTGGAAATGGCACATAACTTTCGAAGAATATAGTAAAACGATCTAGATGACCATCGGTATCTTGTGAATTCGTTTACGAAATCTAGATTAATAATTGTAATTTTTATAAATAAATCTTCAATACGTGTGGAATCCTTTAAAAACCTACATGCGCTTGAATTCCTCAATGTAATTTTTATGAATAACTTTGTTTTTGCTTGCAAAAATCTCGTTAGTTTCATACGCTTGGAGTTTACAGATACCCAGATATATGTGTCACAAATCAGAAAAGATTTTTGAAACGCCCCGTATCGCTGGAGGGGATTTCGCTGCATCACAACGTGCCTGGTCGAAATACTTGGCAAAATCTTTTCACAACACAGAAGCAGTTTTACGACAGGCTACTTCAGCAAAGATGTTCACATATAACAGCAACGGCTCCTAATAGCAGGTTGCGTGTCTCGGCCAGATTATGTGCAGGAATCACACAGGCACCATTTCAGAAGTGTAAAATGGCTGCATTACCCTTATCTCAGCTTTTGCAATTGCTTCTCGTTAACGACCGCGGGTGCGATAAGACGTGATTCGAGAATCGAGCAGGACAATTTTCCGGGTTGCATCACCGGCCCTGGACATGCTGGCTTTATTACAGGGTTTGCTAACAATGTGCCCATTGTGTTGTCCTCAATGAGTTGCGGCTCTCGCGGCGGCTTTCGTGCAGCAGGCGATAATATCTGGAAATGGCTAAAAAAATGCAACGGTTTTCGATTTTCAGACGTAATTTGCCGCCCGGCGTCGTGTTTACACTGGCGGGCACAGTGCCCCCTCTTGAGCCCTGTTACGCGTGACTCCACATTCAAAACTGGCCTGGACAAGAAATGTCAGATTAACCGATTAAGTTGAGTTTACTAACAAATGCTCAACGCCGTGCGATTACTCGCAAAGCTAAGTATTCCGCCAGAAAACCATGCTCGGGTTCTTTCATGTATCTCTGTGTNCCTTATTAGTACCTTGTGTGCTTTCTCTTCGTTGTGNGTGGATGTGAAGCAGAGGTGGCCACGGATCCGGAGTGCCCGAACGGACACCCACAGGATTTTGCGTTAGTTTCGGACCTGGATGCGAAGCCGGAGTGAAAATGTTTTCAAAAACCCGACCTGCAATGGGAGTCACGTTTTATTTTCGGCAGTAGCAGGAGTCTGCGTGGTCATTATAATTGTCATTACTTAAATTATAAACATTGCTTCATTTTGGTTGCGTAGTTGGTTTGCGGAGTTTGAACAGGAGCCGGAGTCTCAAATTTGAAAACACTTCTAAGTCGGATCAGGATTACAAAATTTAGAATAGACCGAAAATGTGACTCCCGCCGCCTCTGATGTCAAGACGTTAAACAACAAACGCCAGGGGTCCGGGGCGGGGGAAGCTATATGGCCGTTATGGCCAGGGCCATACCAATGCAAGCGTAAGAAAGTAGGATATTTTTGACAAAACAGCTAGGAAACAAGTTACGTGCGTTAAACGAAAAAGAATCGCATGAATGTTCGACCCTTCCTTGGTGTTAGGTCCTAATCCACAGAGAGTCAGTTNTTCAGCAACAAAAGAATTGTTGCATCACACCTTATTTTATCGCAAATCTAGTTGCTCCTCCCTGTGGTAATGACTAGGTAGCAGAGATGTGCACGATGGTTGTTTGTAATTTTACTGTAAGCCACTCTGACTAGCAGTGGTTGTGACTGTGAGTAACTAGTTACTAGTGACTAGAGCCACTGACAGTACACGGTAGTGAGTGGAACAGCAGTGCTTGTAGGGGTGTAGGTTGTAGATTGAAGATCAGAGCGAAACGTTCTTGATAAAGAGAAGCCTGTTAGACGTGGAATCAGACTTACGATTGAATAGGTTTTAAATTAATTGTAGATTAAACTTCGGCTGTACATTATTAGGCTAGAAAACATGTTTTTGATAAAACATGTTGATGAGTGGTTTGAAGATCGAGGAGATAAAGTCTACTTTAAAAGAGGGTAGGAACACAGACAAGTCTTGTACGGGAAAAAGCCATACAAAAACAAATTTAGTGGAAGTTTATGTAATGTAACTTGTCTGCGGATCAGGATCGGGTCGGATTCTGAAAAACAGAAAACTTTTCGGATCAGGACAGAACCGGATCTGATTGTTTCGGATCGGATCAGAATTTCAAAAAAGGCCGTTCCGCACATCTCTGCTGGCTGTGGCACTTGCACGTGGTCGATTGAAAAATAACTCGGGAAGTGAAAATCAAACGCATGAGATTTTGAAGAATGAGTGCACAGCGACACTAACAAAATTGAAACTGTTGACAGTTATTTCGCTCATGCCCAACGGTCAAATCAAACCCTGTTGGGCTCCAGGCCGCTTATTTTGTGCCATGAAACAAAAATGAATCTGGGATAAGACTGATACGATAACACTGATGTTGATGGGAGCAGGAGCTGCCGGAAAACATGTAGTGGCTCAGAGGCAAAAATTACGAATACATCAAGCGCACAAGATTCGAAAGTACGAGTGATGAATAGCAGTGGCGTAGCCAGCCCAGAAATTTTGGGGGGAGGCAAACATTTTTGAGGGGGCTAAAATGTTTGATTTTAGGCGAATAACATTATTTTGTTCAAAAAAACGTCGGGGGAATGGCCCCTTTGGCCCCCCTGGCTACACCTATGATGAATAGACACTTTATGATACCCGTTGCGAGTCGCAGTGCAGTTGAATATCCAGGATGAGGCTTAACAACAGTGTGCTGGAAAGAGTTGTTTAAAATTATTTCCACTTTACAATTCCTGGCAAAGCAAGGGTCACATCTGCGGGGCCAGACAGACGGTGGAGGTTATTTTAAACAGATGTTAAAGCTTCGATGTGAAGGTTCAGATGATCTAACGATGCGGTTACAAAGAAATTGTACTTGGACCTCCCTCGACATCCAAATTGAAATTAATGAAATCATAGCTCAGTCTGTTTTGAGAGGCATCGTGCAAGACATGAAAGCGAACAAGTATTTTCCACTATCGTCGACGAGGTTACGGACTCTAGCTTCAAAGAACATGCGAGTGTATGCTCATGGGCGCCGGAAGGATTTTTCCAGCAGGGGGGCAGTAGTGGATTTTTCCAGGGGAAGCCACATATTTTTGTAGGGGATGGGCGAAAATGGTAAATTTTCTTCTTTCCATTAGAAACTGAAAAACAACCATTTTTGGCAAAAACATTAATAGGAAAATGTAAAATTTCAAAATCAAGCGGGGCTTGCCCTCCCCAGAAAACCTGGAAGCTGTGAAAAAGTTCTTTGGTGACGGTCTGGATGCTTCCGAGATTGTTTATTCAGTTGGCTGTTCCGGGTGATGCAGTGTCAGGTGCGAACGTGAAAATCAAAGACGTAGTTACCAGCACTCTTGTATTTACTGCAAATTGCAACATTTTTTCTGAAGTTCGGAAACTTCTGCAACTGATATACTTGCTGCTAGTTACAACAACTTATGCAGAGCGTTCTTTTCCAGCTCTACGTCGGTTGAAGACGTACCTCCGAACAACCGTGATTGCGCAAAGACAGAAAGTGCGAATGTGCAAAATAGGTTCAGAGTTTGTTTCAAGAAATCAGAAACGCGAAGGTATTTTTGGAAAATTGTGTCGTGTGTTTTGTTCTTTTTCTGTCTTGTGGCTGCAGGATTCTGCTTCTTTGTGAAAAAGCTCAATAACAAAGTTTTTTTTTAATCTTGCTGTCTTAGCAAGCACCGTATCATGCAGAATTTGAGGAATGCGAAAATGCAACTTTTAGTACACAGGCATGGCAAGTTCTTTCTGCAGAAGCCAAAGGCGAATTAAAAACGATGATCACCAAAGTTACTCAAAACTGGAAAGCCAAGTATATAACTTTGATAGGCAACTGTAACCAGAAAATAAAATGAGGTCCAACCAAGGCCATGAACAGACCAAATATTTGTGAGTGGAAAATGATTTCGGGAGCGGGGAAACAATATTGACAAATTCTAGCAAAACTTGCAAAAACGACAAAAAACGCATGGTAAAAAATCCTACTGGCACTGGCAAGTAGACTTTGCTTACGGGATTACATGAGTGAAATGCTAGGTTAAATTTTTTCCTAGCTATGTATGTTTGTAGCAAAATATGTGAAACTACGTGAGCCACAAACATCTTAGTTTCATAATCAAACCTTGTAGAAAACTGCTAAGTCCTTGATATTTACTGTAACCGACATGTACAGTACAGAGACGCTGAGTTTGTTTCGCCTTTTTTCTGGTAATTCCTGGCCTCTGGCGATTCCAATCATTTTTATTATTCGCCGGCATAAGCGGCAAAGCTTTGTCCGTGCAGTTGATAAAAATGTTTTGCATATATTGTCACAAAACCCTGCCTAGCCTGACGGTGAACGTATGCTTTTAATTAAGCTGGGTGCACACAAAACAACTGACGTATATCCTCTAAGTGCGCTAAGATCCGATGCTGAATTATCAACAGTATTCCTGAGACTCAGCTGCTTCCTGTTACTGAACGTTAGCTGTGCAAAGTTTTAATTTCTCGGCCATTTATCATCGCAGACGTTGACGTTTCATAACTAGGGAATTATGACGTATTTACGATAATATCTTGTTTGTCCTGTGACTTGTATTAAATGGCCCGCCTGCTTCATGACCAAAGGCTATCCGCTGCGGTTTGGCTTGATCGCTTCCCTCTTAGCTACGGGTTAATCTTTAACTGCAAACATCCAAGCGGTTTCGTATTGCGGCCGCAATGGAGATGATATGCCAACTTAGAATCGTTTTCATGCGGGCAAGCTACATCTTCAGTGGCTGTGGACGAGCAGCCGAGGCCGTAAATCATTTCTGGCAAGTTTTAAAGGGCTCATTGCTGGTCAGGCTATAGTCTATTTGCACGATAGTAAGATGAAACGCTCTCATTCTGATGGTGAAGTTGATTTACAAGCGTGTTTGTTTTTTGAGATGGTAAGGTTAGTTTACTAGCGTATTATTTTATGAAATGAGTTTGTCTTGACCATTTGTATGATTGGGTTGATTTGACTTCTATGCAGTGGACGACAGATACTTTATGTTCTTGCAACGTCTCAAAAAATGGGAGTTTTTAGTCCCGTGTTTTTTGCGTGCGTGGGAAAATTTTATGATAAAAGTTTCCGCAAAAACTTCAGTTAGGCTTGCAATTTTATCAATAAGGCGATCTTCAAGTGAGAATAAAAGTTGAAAAATTTATCGTTTAAATGTCCATTTGTCACGAAGCTTGTGACAAAATCGTTTAACGGAGGTGCTGTCGTCATTTGAAATTAATGGAACAATTTTGACGGGCATTCGAAATATGTGTCGTGTTCAATACTGGTTAAAGATCATTTATCGCCGGGGGTTTTCTGCTTTTGCGAATTAATTGCAAGTAAGAGTCTACGCTATCAGCGGGGAGGGTTTTCGGTTTGCGGCTGCAAATGCTGAATTTTGGTGTTGGAACGCAAGTTTGCATTCTACATTCAGGAAGTAGATTTTATTAAAAAAGGAAACAGGAAATCCTGGTCAGACCTCTGGGAAATGTTTTGCAAGTATGTTTTCAACTGAAACGAACCCGACGGTTGGTTTGTTGGCGTTTCTCGCAGACAGATCTTGTTGAAATTGCTCGCATTTTGGCAAAGCTCGTGAAGCTCTAGAACATTTGAGTGCGTTTCCGCAGCTGTCAACGAAAATCAGGCTTGATACACCTTTTGTGAATGTGGAAGGTTTTGTTCTCTGATGGCTGTAAAAGCAACCACAAGGCCTTACTGATTCCTTGCTTTGTCACCGCTCGACTTGAAATTGCTGCCCCTTAGTCGTGTTGGTGGAATGGTCGGCGCATTGCGGCAAAAACGTATGCTATGGTGAAACAGTGCACCTGCAAGGTGGAGGTTTCTTTGGGATTCTTCGAGAACACTGGTGCTGTGGTGCACAAACAAGACGCTTTGCAGAAAGAAGATCGTAAGCAGAAAAATATATAGGCGTTCATGATTTACGTAACGTGACAACTTGCTTGATAGCTTTGTGTAATATGTACGATCGGTACTCGATGGAGTTTTTTAGTACGTTGCTACGCTTCCACTACTCGCTGTACTGTCCAATCAACTATTAAGAAACACGTTGGAAAAATGTTTGGACTTGAAAATTGTTGGCGACAACTGCTCAAGTTTTTGTGTTGTGCCAAATTCTCGTATTGTCCAAAGCCAGCAAGAGAACTTTGTCGCAGTTGTTGATTTGATCAAGAGCTGATCGTTTTGCTGGGGAAAATTCGTCGTTACTAAAATGGATCGCCGTCAGGAGCCCCCATGATAATGCCGCTTGCAGGTTTGGTATTTAGACAGCATCGGGAGACCAATGTATGACCCGCAGACAGGATCTGGCCCGTGAGGTTAGTTAATCCGGCCCGAGCCGCTATTTAGATTTTCATTATAAAACTGGATGAGCAGAAGACGTGATAGAAACACGCAGGTGGTTTGCGCCCGCTGTTCTGCAATTTGCACTTTACAGTGTGGCGCATTACGTCTGGCCCGTTTTGCAGTTTGAATAGTATTTTTTCTGTTTGTTTGTTTGT
>JGI24158J21664_10002185_pt1 | contig 23401 bp, 15 predicted proteins | sample Ectturendosymbi3_FD_21664 | JGI IMG/M metagenome (IMG submission 21664) | reverse complement strand
GACGTGAGAAATATGCTTTACGAGAGTAGAAAAAAAATCAGAGATCAAAACAAAACTCGGCTGAGACATGCAATCAAGTTCGTCGAGTTTTGCGGTCGTCAAGAAAGAATATCAAAGAAACAAGATGGCAGGTTAGTTGGAAGGACCCCCAGTTTTCGTGGTGAGTAGAGTCAATTGTTTATCCACAAATTATGTGCTTTCCTTGACTATTCTAATCACAAGCAATTTTTCCTTTTCAAGGCTTTTGCTTCCATAACTTCAGCCCCCCCCCTTAGAAAAATCCTGGCTGCGGCCCTGGCGAAAGTACTCAATAGCAATCTGATTTCTGAAGGACTTTGTTCAAGAAAATTAAAATTGAAAAAAAACAAATTAAAAAATACCAAACGACCATGACGTAACAGAAACGCAAACAAAACTAATATGTTGCTCAGAAGAAGCAACAATATTTTTATTGTAGGATAATGCTGCCATGCCTGCACATAGCTCTTATCTGCGGTACAACCTTTAAGCTTTCAGCAGGTGCATTTCAAACACGAACAGCCACAAGATCCTTCGCGCCAATCTACACTAAGGAGTTGCCAGGAGTAGCCGCGCACGATTCTTTGTTTGCTTCATTGTGCCCAGGAGTTGCCGTGTCGATCCGTGCACGAGCGCAGAATTACCCGACACAACAAAACAAGCAGAGAATCGTGCGCGGCTACTCCTGGCAACTCCTCAGTGTAGATTGGCCTTCGTTCAGCAAACACACGAAGCAGCCAACGTGCTTTGAGCATATCCACACAAAAGTCAGGGTTACCAGATGGTGACATATTTGGCAAATATTGCAAAAAGCATTGTTATCCAAAAAAATGCGCCAATTTTTGTGGCAATATTTTTAATGCCAAATTTTTGACATTCGATAAAATTCCAATTGCCAGTATTGGCAAAACAATCTATATATAATTAAAACCGAAATTTCAAATAGAAAACATAGCTCAACATTAATGACGGCAAATCTTCGACATGCGCACCAGATAATGGGTCTGATCACGATTTATTGCTTGGAAATATGCTATTAGCGTTGCAGCGTTACATTTCATTCACAAGTTCACGACCAACCTTGCCTGCGTATTTATTTTAAAATTGACTTGGTGTCATTATGTGTCAAGTCTTGCTAGGCTTAGGTTTGTGTGCATTTAGAGCCGCGCAGGGACACCGAGGTAGCGGCAGGGGGGGCAGTGGAAACTTATATACTGCAAAGTAAAAGAATCGTTACTAATTATTATGCAATTGCGCCGGCCATATGCGACCCTTCAGATTTTTTTGGGCCTGCGAGAGATTTCTCGGTTGCAGATAATTTTACAAAAGCCTGTTCTTCAGATAATTAATTGTTTCCAAACCACAACGAAATAAAATGAATATACTTTTGCGGCCCACATCAAATTTATGTGGATCATTTCGGCACTTCGAGCTTTCCGAGTAGTGAAGGTCTGATTTAAGGTAATGGTTCTGTAATCGGCCTATCATTAAATTGAAATATTACATCATTTTGCTCCATCTTGATTCCCATTAAAACAAATAATCTTCTGACTGTCAAACTTAAAAAATTCAAACGTATGGATGAAATATGAATCCAACTGAACATTAAATATCGAAAAATCAATATTACAAAAAACACTGCTATTTTCAAAATTTTATGCAAAAAATTTGCCATAAATTGGACAAACACTTGCCAAATTTTGGAAAGCATCTGACAACCCTGAGAAATAGTCGGCATGCGGCTTGACCTACGGTCATATTGAGATTCATGGAAACTCGATGGAAGACACTGGCGTTATCAACACGGAATGTGATTAGGTGAATAAAAATCATTTCATGAACAATTAAGACAGAAAATTTTGACGAATTTTATCGAACTGATCATATACCGGCAACTGACTTCATGCGTACCACAGATTGCTGGAGGCCCTCTTGGATCTTGAGGCCCCAGGCAATTGGTAAATCCGGCCCTTTTCTGTGCAGTAGAAACTAACTGAAGTTGTCGGGTGGATGTGGGCCGTGAGAAACAGGACAGAGAACTGGCGTTAATAAATCAGAGATTAAGTAACAACTTGAGCTTCCGTACACTCCATGCAAAGGAAAAGTGTTGTGCCTTTCATGAGCAACCACTTCCCATATACTGTGATGAAATTTTGCTGGTATACAGGGACGCCGGAACAGAGGTAGGGCAAGAGGGGCAGCAAAAAGTTGAGGTCAAGGAAACTTTTGTAGAAAACAAAAAAAAACGTCACCAATTTTTTTCCGTTCGTCACCAATTTTTTAACGTCACCAATTTTTTTCACCAATTTTTTCACCAATTTTTTAACGTCACCAATTTTTTTCCGCAAGCTTTTTTCCGTTCAGCAACAGCGCTGACCTCAAAACTAATAACAGAAATTGTAGAAAACCATTCTGAATTTTCTGGGTGCGCGAAAAGTTGCAATAACTTTGTTTCAGTTCGATCTTCATAAACCATGAAATTAACTGTGATACTGGCGTGAAAAAGTCACTTCCGCTCCCGTTTCACCCCTTTTGAAAGCAATGTCTCATCATGCCCCCGCTCTTCGGCGTCCCTGCCGGTATGATACATGAGCATCATCGTTATGTTGGCTTGCCGATGTATCGGTCGAGCTCTACACAAGATAATAAAAACTCTTTTGTCAACTTTGGAAGTGCAAATAAGTTGTTGACCGAAGCTTTCCTTGCTTACGCCCTGGTGGTGGTGTGGCGATTAGTTATCTCCAACTTTTTCGTGTGCAGATCGCATCGAACAGTTGCGATGTTTCTCAGGATGGCAGTTTTTTGGAGGCAAAACCAAATGAGCAAAGGTCACCATGGTTGGTTGTGGATATGACTTAAAAACAGCCTCAAAGCCATCGAAAAGGCATAGGCAAGGATGCATGAGCATCAGTGTATGTATTTCGTGTATTTCATGCGACCACTGGCAATAGTGGCTGTTGTATTGACGGTTGCTGGGTGTTAGACCTCCGAGCATGCGCGTTCATGTTCATCCGTTGGTATAATGAATCCCTCCATTTTGCGTTGTGGCGGCACCACTAGCGTGCGTGCTCCAGAAAGGGGATTGGAATGTGGACAGGTAGGGAGGCGCTGACGGAGCAACAGAAGCAGTCGGCAGACGACGCGGTCTGTTGTGGTGGGAAGCATTGGCGTTGCTCCTCTGTCTCTGATCCCCGCGTGTTTGCTTTCTCTTCCGACGCCGATCGCGTTTTCCCCGTGGACGCGAGTACACAAAGTCGCCCACGTGCGACACGGTGAAGTCGTTGTGGTCAAACCGGGTCCGATCTATTCTGTCGTGAGACCTGTTGCGGTGTCGTCGATTGGCAGCACTTTTCTCCTTGCTTCGTACGCAGCAGCATATCAGAGCGGCCCCCACGATTAGGACAACCACGCTGCTCAGAATTGCGATGATCAAAGCAATTTGGAATTTGGTTAATCCGGCGTTGCCTTTGTCTGTGAACAGAAGGAAAAATCAAAGCACGTTGCGTGACAAGGGTCATCACCACGACATTTCAGACGTCGGACGTTGTCTCAACAGAACATATGCTCTTGCCTCGACATTTTTCATCATTGAAACGCGTTATTGTAACATCTCTCACCACACATAGTCGCTCACTGCAACGTATCACCTCACGCCACAAAGCAAATTTATCAAACAGATTCAAAGCACACCGCAGTAGTTATTGCGGATTTTTAAGAAACCAACTTGCAACTCGAAGCTAAGGACGCCGAAACGAAATTTATTGCGGAGGCCCTGCGTCCTAAGCCTACGACCGACGTCATGGCTAAGTGATGTCATCGGATAATGCACATAAACTCGCTGTGAGTTTATCGCAGATATTTTTAAATTTTTTGTCAATACCATTAACTCCAAAAGATTCGTGGTTCCATATGAAGTAAGCCTGCAATAAGAATCCCAATTTGCGTAAACAAGATTGATACTTATTTTCAAAGAACAGCTTTCAGATTTTATCCTGTCCAATACCTTAAGTATTTGTAATTTTTAATGCATTTTGTTTTACAATTAAAATACAATTTAAGACATGAAACACACACATCAAAAACCGTTGGAAGTACAATAAAGATTTTTAAATCTTCTGTTCAAAATACTGTGTTATTGTAATGTTCCTCATAAACCTTCCTCATCATTCTAAGCGAATATTTTTCTTTTCTAAAAAGGTCGATCTCATTCAACAATTTTCAGATACAAAGTTTTGATGCCACTACTGCAACTGTTACCAGGGAACCTGGCCAGGAAAATTTTTTGGAAGAGGTATATCTTCTTTGTACTTTGGGCAGTCTACCCGTTATTTGTGGCAGTCTACCCCTTACAAAGTAAAATATTTTGAAAAGCAACGGATTCTAGATCTTTTGAAAAGCACTCTATCTGAAGGCACAACACATCAAGTGGCAAATCAGTGGTTAGGAAAAGTGTCCTGCTATTTATTGGTCACAACTGAATAACACCAGCGGATAGAATGGTGTACTTTTCGCACATTAACAAAAACAACCATTTTTGTTGGTGTCAATTCAAGACATTCTCGAAATCACTTGCTCTATTAAATCAGTGGTTTCCAAACTGTGGCAGAAGAATGTCCTCAAGGTGGTACGCGAACACGCCTGCTTTCTGTTTTTCTTCACAAAAAATATATTCGCAGCTACTGTTTTTACTTATCGCGTTGTGTTAATAAATCCTTAATTCTTTCTGTACTTCCCTTGCTGGTTTTTAAAAAACGGCCATTATAATTTCTCACAGGAATTTATTTCATGTCGCATTTGTGTAAATCGCGTTATTTCTGGTTTTCCAAAGTTTTGATTGTATGGTATTTGGCAAATTGAGTTTTCCTGGAACACGGGGGCACGTGGTGACAGCGAGGGACCCGCAAATGGTCCACGATCAGAAAAAGTTTGAGAAGCACTTAGCACTATATTAAATCTTGTCAGCTTTTTAGAGTGCTGCCGGGTTCAACTCCCGTGCTGATTCCTATGACGCTTTAGTTTCACGGAACTAAGTAATGTTTCACTCACCTTCTTCGCACAATGCTGTTTTTCCTGACCACTGTCTACCGCTTTGTCCAACGCACAATCGCTTGGTGTCGCCAACGAGTGCGTAAGGGTGATCACAGTCATATGCCAGATATGATGAGAACGGGACCGACGAATTCAACAAAAATGGCATTTCATCGCCGCTGGCGTTGTACAGTCTCCACTTTCCGTGTTGTGGTGGCAGCAGATCAAGAGTAACTAGACATGTTTTCTCTGAAAATACGACGGGAGATATTCGCGACTGAGCTAGTTCACCGCGAATGCACATTAGTTTAAGGCACAGTTCGATGGTAAAAGCAAACACGTGTTGGGCTGCAAAGCTTTTACGTTGTCATTGGTTTAAAATTTAGATTCACGACAGTTATAAATATAACCATGTAGAAATAACAATGATTTCAAACTTCAACTCTGAATTTCTGAAATAAAAACTTCAGTGTTTGAAAGAAACTTCGAAAGCTTGTGATAAAAAGAAACTTTAAAACAAATGAAAATAGAGCTGGTTTACGAACGACAACCATCACTTAAGCATTTATTTCAAATAGTAGTTAATAACGACAAAACCCAAAGAAAGTCGATAAAAATAAATACACGAATTGTCCAGCTTTTTCCGAATTGTCTATAGTAATGTGTTGGGACCCTCAAGAGTTGCAGGAAAGCCACCTCTATGTCATGCCACAGTTGAACTCGTTGCAAGAGATTAAGATAAAGTATATCTTTCAAATAAATATATTAAGATAGATTCCATTTTCAACTAAATGTGTTTCAATCGCCTTTCGGAATCGAACGCCAACGCCTTCTTCAAATGTATTCGTTTACAAGAAAGTCTGAATAAAGGTACAGTCATTTCCAATTCACGCACAACCAATATTTTTTCAATCACGGATACAAAGCCTTCCTTGCGACTGTGTTTTCCAGATATTCTTAGACAGTTTAAAAGTGACAACTGTTTGAAGAAATACCAAGTGTCGATAGGCCTACAAAAATTTGGCAAGCAACTTGTAGTTTAACAACTGTTGATCACATGCACATAACCAAATGGTATAGTTACAAACGGCGAAAAGATGCAGTCTGGCGACTGGAGACTAAGCAAGTTTTTAATTCTGATTGCGAAGAGACGTGTTTCTGTCACAGCAAAATAAATCTTTAATGAAAACGTACCTCGGCACGAAGGAAGGTTTGTGTCGTTTTCGTTGCTCCATTGTCCGTGCATGTTACAGAAGATGGTTGTTTGGACGTTTGGATTACTCATTAGTGCGTAACCTTCATTACATCCGTAACGTACAGGTTCACCTTCGAAACGAAATTCCCTCGGGGAACCAATCACTCGTCCGTGCGTGTCGTTCATTTGTCGTGGATTACCGCACCTATTTGCTGTAAGTGACAAGATTAAACTTGATGTTGTGTAACAAAACAAAAAGTAAGTAAATTAAGCTTCGTAACACAAAGCGGCTTTCATGCATTGCCACGATGAAACAGTAGCAGAAGAGATATAATTTTTTTTCAAATGAAACGTCTTGATCCTCAAACAGATACGCAAGACTGACAGACTCAAGAAAGCACCATCCGTATCATTAACACTCTAAAATGCGTATTGCATTCATTGATACTGCGTACGGTGGCCAAATCGTCGAAAATTGCGTTCGTTAATTTCAACAAAACTTAGCACATCTGCGAATCAACTGGTTAAGAGCGGTAACAGAATGGTGAGTTTGTAACAATATTTGTAAGTGCAGTTATAACCATTCCTTTGAAAGTTCAATGCTACGTTTGAGAAATACACGTAGACGAAAAAAGTAACAAAGATGTCAAAATCAAAGCATACGTAAAGATGTTTTGCTTGTTCATGCAGAAAGAATGTGTTGAATCACAAAAATTAAGCAACCATTGGTAAGTTTTTACAAACCTCGGATTTTGCAAAGGTGATTTCAAACTGCCAGTAAACTTCTACTCATATTACAAATAGAACAATCCTTGCACGCAAGCAACGTCTGGTTGATTGAAATATACACGTTAAGCAATGGTGGACCAGGGGTTGTGGGGACCTGAGGCAAGGCTGACAAGGGGGCCCTCTGATGACGTCATCACACTCAGCCAACTGTGATAAAACCTTTTGATCAATCCTAGGAAGGGGATATGCAGGCCGCACCCATATGCATGAGACTACGGCATGACTGACAAAACAGAAAATGCAAAAGGGAAGGCCTATTCATGATACACAACTTTCAAAACACTGAAATTTGGGAAGACAAAGCTAGCAACACACAAAAGTTGATCGATAGCAAGTTGGCATCGCCCCCCACTTATCTACTTTTGCGCCCCATACTGTCATTCATTTATTACAGACTCGTGGTCCACATCACAAACACAATCGAAAAATACAAGAGCGCAAAAATGTTTGGCCATAGCGCATTAAAGAATAGGTGTTTGCACACGACCATGACTAATGGGAGCTAAACACTTGAACAGCGCCCCAATTGTAGCGTCATTCACTCATCACAATACAGGGGTCCAGTGGTGTGAGATAAATGAAGGCATTCTAACATCAAAACTTTGAGGTAAACGGCTAGCAGAGAATGAGAAAAGGCAAGTCAGATGGGGTGCACATTGGCGCACGCATTCACCATCAATAAACTAGAAAGATTATGACACACTAATCTCCCTGATAAAAAACGCTTGTTTTCCTGAATTTGTTCACAGCCATGGCCTAGAGACTCCATGAAACCACAGGCAACAGCCAAGCAGATTCAAAACATTAAATTTCGTTTTAAATTTCATCCGTTTAATTACATTCAAGAACATGCAGTATTAAACAAAGAATATTAGACTGCAATTTATAATAGACTTAATCAAAAACGCAAATTGAGTTTGATACAGACTATTGGACGACAAAACATGTCTATGTTTGAACACAACAAAACTCTCGGGATTTCATGTGCATCACACATGCTCTTAAACCAGGGGCCCTTTTTTCACAGTCGTCCATGCTAGATTATAAGAAGCCTCATTCTCTGACATCTGACAGTGAAAAAAATATCATTTGGTATAAATTGATAGGGTCTTTTCAGAACATTTTGGAACAAATTTTAACCCACAGTTTATTGAAGGTATTGTGGTTGGTTTGAAGCTTTTCTTTATTTAACCTAAACATTAGAGATGCTAGTGGAGGTTCAGAAAGCAGAGTAGGCCTGCTTACACATTGAAGTGGCGGTTGGGGGCCTTTGAAAGCAAAGTACCTGCACATTACAGTTGCTACTGGGAGCCCCTTTGAAAGCAGAGTAATTACACATTAGAGTTTCTGTTGGGGACCCTTTGAAGCAGAGTGCCGTATACACATCGCAGTTGTTGTTAGGGGCCCCTTTGAAAGCAGAGAACTTACACATTACAGTTGCTGTTTGGGGCCTATTTGAAAGCAGAGTCAGATTAGAGTTGCTGTTGGGGGCCCTTTGAAAGCAGAGTACTTATTCATGATCTACTTTGGAATATATTATACGAGTGGATAATAAATTGTTCACCAAAATTGAGGAAAATTTACGCGCGAAACACCTCGTGGGAGGGGCCTAGAAAGAGGGGGCCCGAGGCAAATGCCTCCCTCGCCCTCCCCTTAAACACGCCAATGATGTTAATAGCCAATTATCCGATTAGGTCAAGGCATTGGGGATTTTCAATTTTGGGCTAAAATTTAGTTTTCGCGAAAAGCAGTAATAAGAGGTTTTAAAAACCTATGTATGCACATGAAACATTCAAATCTGATTTTTGTCTGGATTGAGCTAGTTTGGTAAGGGGGTGTTTGTAAATAAACAAAAGTTCCATCTAGAAAAGAATATATATTTCGTTAATATCGCGATATATGTGACTGGAACTGAATATGTTTGAGTCAAATGACGTAAATAACCTGTTGAAAATCAAGTTACTGAATACAACTTAATACTCATGCCTTTTGTATCTCTTTTCGATCAGATTAATGACTGCATATGTATTAAATACAATAAATCGTGAAAAAACACGCAAAATTTTAAACATTCCAAAATACATCAAATTATTCAATTTAGTGGGAAAGTTTGATGGAAGACTTAATCTTGCAATCGTTACAATTAAGATGAAAGTTGCGTCACACCAATTCAAATTCATGTATACAACAACAATAAGCCGACACAATGTAAACCGCACAGCTCAATCGTATTTATCTTCTATGCATTTCATAAAATCTTGTTTTGATTTATTTCTCGACTTCGCTCATCTGCTTGTCTCTTGAATTCGGATGTATCCTTCACGTTTCTCGCGAATATACAGTACACTTTGTCCGCAGCCTCTGTGACTTGCTTTTCGCAACGCTCTATCGACTGACCATGACAAGGCCACTGTATAACTTAGATGGGTTTCTCAACAAACTTCTTAACTTCTCATGTGGTTATGCAGCAAGTCAAAGGTAGTTCATGAATCCCTTCGGACTAATCTATTAATTCGTTCCAGCAGGGAAAAAGCTTTTGGATTGATCACAGGTGCTCTATGAGGCGTACAACATCACGTTCAAAGCAGTAGTCTTCTCCACAGTGGCGGATCCAGACCAGGCGTTTGGGGGGGGCAATCAAACTGGGGGGCGCTAAAAAGGTCTTCACTTGCTAGTACCAAACGTTGTCTGCGACAATCGTTGTGTGTCACACATAAGAGGTTACTTTTTGCAGGCCAAAAAGTTGCTATTTTTGTTGGTCGAACTATGCGATTTTTCAGGGTATAACCACAGTTTGAAAGTGCTTTATGTCATTAATTCAGAAAACGTTTGAAACGGGTCCCAATCAGTGGGCTTTATTTTTCACAAGTTGCACAGATCCCGTATATCTACAAAATGTATTTAAAAGGTATAAAAGCCTGCTGCGCGCAAGCGTTTACCATTGTTTTGGCTATCCTTAGCGAAATCAGTGAAGAACAGTGTCTGAGACGCATTCCCGATCTGGTAAGAAGCAGAACGGTTCTTCTTAGACTTGGACGTGACAACTTATGTCCCACGGCAGGACTCAAATAAAAAGCTAAATGACGATCACGTTTCAAAGCGAAGCTTGTGCATTTACATGTCCACGAAAGACTTATTTATTGCTGAAGCGACAATTAAAAAACAACACGTGAAGAAAGGTATTTGCCAGGACACTACTCCCATTTTAGGTAGCTTTGCTGGCTATCGTAAAAAAACGATCTCATAATCGCATGATATATTTACACTGGGCCTTAAAGCATGTTGCCCTAAATTACATTTAACGCCACTTATAAAGGTAGATTTTCCATCAAGTCTTAAATACCGTTTCACATTTTTCGACATTGGATTGCTGATGTGAAGAAAAAAACATCAATCCCACTAGACCAGGTTATTAATAAAAGTTGTGACACTTTTCAACAGAAGTGGAAGCAAGCGGATTGAGCCCCCAAATTCACATTCAATACCTCCAAAGTCAAGCTCTTGTCTCTCCATAAAGTCATTTTTCAATTCATTGTATACTATTATGAAGGCCCCGAAGAAGCTCAAAGCCATCCGCAGTGCTGTTGATCTGGCGATGGATCTGCTTCTATCCACCCAGGCCAGAAAACACAGGAGAATCAGCCTATCACCAATTTAAACGAACCTTCGCCAACACTACGGTCACCGGTAAAAAAGTTAAGGATTTCACCAGGAGATTGCTTTTTTGCTCAAATTTATATGATACAAGCGGAATGATTTAACAACCAATAAGCTAAGCATTTTCTGCCGGTTGCAGATGTCGCTAACTATGCCAAATTTGTCTTTTCATGGTCAGCGTGAGTTGTCTACGGGCTTGCAATTGCAACAAAAGGTTCAAAACCACACAGCCATCAGTAACTGTTGCCTGACGCGTATAGCCAGGTGGGGGGAAATGGCGCCGTCATTCCCCCTATTTCGGACTGCAAATATTCAAGTGTTGAGCAAAAATGTTACGACCTCGTAAAACCAATTATTCAATCCACCAAGCTGAAGATAGCTAGTAAATTCCTGCGTTGGAGCTGTAGGGGTACGAAGTGGGGGGAAGATTTGGACAAGATTTTAAAAATTCAGGAAAAACTTCCCGATATGTTTGGGCAGGTTTCTTAAGCAGAACCATCGCCCTGCAAAACTCTCCTATGCGTTTTCCTCAAAGTGGCGCAAAAATTCGGGCGAATTGAAAATTTTCCCTCCCTAAAGCCCAAGGTTCCCGTGTGCCTCTGGTTAGAGCTGTGTACCATGATTTGTTGAGGCGCGTCGCTGAGCGCAGTAATCAGGGTGCGTAACGACGGGAGTCAAGGAGCACAATTCCCCGGTCGCCGAATCACTATGAGGGCGCCGAAAAGTCCCAAGAATGTCACAAGTACTTCAGTGCAGTACATTTGCTTCCGAAAGATCTCAGATTCAAACATGGGGGCGCCAAACTTGTTTCTTGCCCCGGGCGCCATCTAACCTCGTTACACCCCTAACAGTAATTCAATACTCCTCTGCCGCGTCCATAAATATAAAGTGAGGAGTTGCACAATTGCATAATTACGTAGGTTATAATTCTTTGAGCTAATCGAGCACGTTCAATGCATTATTGTCACATAGCGGCAAGTTGTTTGCAAACATACGTCTGTAGCTTTTTGCACGCTGCATTATGGTTCAATCAGCAGGGGCGTAACGAGGGGGCAATGCGGGCGTAATTACCCAGGCGCCAAATCACTCTGGGGGCGCTGAAATATTGCGGGTACGCCAAAATGATCCAACAATGTCACACGCGCATTCTTCAATACAGTACATTTACAAGATATTGAGTAAAGTCCGGCACGTAAATCCTGACGTTTAACTAAGCGAAAAACAATGTTTATTTTAGAGTATTTTTTAATCTGTTTCTACTTCCATGGGCACCAAAAAGGGGCGCATTTGTAGCAAAGGGGCGCCACAGCGGTTTGGGGGGAAAGTTGCCCCAATCTGCCCCCCCTGGATCCGCCACTGCTTCTCCAGACCTCAATTAAACAATACTTTTGACCCCAGAAATCCTTTCCTCTTGATCAACTGAGCATAGTAGTGTTTGGATAATCATTTCGTTGAAGGAATACCACGCTGAACGTTGAATGTTTGGAATAACTGCTTTCACAACAGCTTCCTGCTGGTGCTGAATTGAAACAAGATGTGCTAGCGTGGGCCTTCCATCCAGGAGTGCTTCATTTTGATTATAAACCAGCAAGGGTAGTAGACACCAACAACATATTTCACAATCAGTCGTACATTGCAAAACGTATTGGCCGATTGTTGTTTGAGACCTTGCAGTGGTCAACCTTGAACTACTCACAGGGCCAATCTGAAGAAGAACCAGATCTTCTAGAAAATCACCTGCTCTTACTGCTTGAGTGATTCTGTAGCCATAAGTGTGATCGCTAGAGAGATCATTTACAACGGAATCACTTAGCTCAATGTGAGGTTTTTCAAAAGAAATTTTTGGAAACGACCGATCAATTTCAAATTATCTTACACAGTCAAGCATCTTGCTAACGTTGACAGACCATTTGTTATTTGACAAAGTTTTAACATCCAGAGATGTGATCAAATGCCTCAAGGACAACTCATTGGTGTGAAGGGTACAAGCTAGCCATTTAAGTTTGCGGCCCAGCTTTACCCAATGTATAGATCTAGCAGCTCAACTAGTGATTGATAACATGTGTTGAATCTACAGCAATTGCTATCTGGGTTTTGTCAATTCCTCTATCCTTCACCAAAGTTACTAGGCTATCCGCAATAATTTTAGCAGTTTTCTTTGATCCATAGGCTTTATCGTGCCTACAATGGCAAAGATATATACTTCCTGCGTTCAGTGGCGTAACAAGGGGGGGGCAAGGGGAGACATCTACCCCCGGGCGCAGCACCTTAGGGGCGCCAAATCGAGGTCAGAATGTTACAAATTAGTTACGAAATGTCAAATGTCAGCGGATGCTAATAATTACAATTTACAAAATGTCGAATGTCATTGCGAAATCTCATCAAGATCACCAAGGTTCGCAAAGCGAGCAGTTATGAACCTAAGGGACTTTTCAAGGCGGAGTTTCTATCTCCAGCAATAAGCGCCCGCTTGTGTTTTGACTCGCGGCTGCGTCACAACGCTTTCAGAATGCCAGAGTTGCGAACTTTCCGACTTCCCTATCTGTTATATTTGCGTCATAATGGGACGGGAATCCAGCGTTCATTATGCATGCAGAGTGCTATAGTGCGCATGCTTTTAGAGCAGCGATAAAACTTAAACAATGTTGTTACCAGGGATGTGCAGAGGGGGCAAGAACGAGGCGGCGGCCGCGGTCATCTAAGGCAGTGGGTCATCCAAAGAATGAAATTACAACAAGTGCATTTATGAAAATCTTGTAACCTGACCAGGGGTGCAAAATTTTCTGTGAATGTTAGTAGCGCACAGCAATTTTTAGTAGTCCACACGTATAGGCTTTGCCATACAGCATTCATATGCATGAAATATAAAAGATAAAAGCGTTCGCGCACTCCCGTTTTCGGTCGCGCGGAGCGAGCGCGCCACTGCATTTTTGCAGCCCTGAACTGTAGGCGCTTCCTACTGGCTGCTAAAACGTGCTGCATGGATCTGATTGGAACTTGCCTGAGGGAGCATGCAAATGTATGTTACGTGACCTGGGAGAGAGATGAAGCACTGCCATCGTTACCTTAACCTGTTTTCAATCAACAAAACATCCTTTGCAATTTGTTTATAGTTCAGAAAAATATAAAGGGGGCATCAAATTGCATGGTTGTACTACTTTTTTCAGATACTGTTTCTAAGAGAAACAATAGACAACTCTATCTCCTAAAGTCCCGCAAGTGCTATCTTCTTTTGGTGGGTCTATGTGATACGTACTTGCATGAATAAATGCAATATCTAATTCCTCAATGCATAGCTTACCCATGAGTGGAAGCAATTTGCTTGTAAACAGATGTCTCAAGCCCACAGAATAAAACAAATTACTAAAAACCGAACACATTAAAAACAAAAAATACTCTTTGAATTCATTTTAATTCAATTTTTCAAAACTTGTATATTTCTCAAAACCAGTTTTTACTTATTTAAAATGCCTGTATTTTTCACATTCCTCAATACTAGAATTTGATGGGGGCATACAATCAAGCAGTTTCCCCGGGAATTACCAGACCTATTTGCATGCCCTTGGTTGTTACGACTACAGATGTGGATGTTTAGGAAAATGTTTGAGCTTTTATGGTTTGACAAACGTCATGTTGAAATGGATTTGGTGTGGTTCTTAAGGAAGCTATGATGATTTTTGTTTGTCGGATATTTAAATAAATGTTGAATACTTCTGCAAAATTCTAATTGCAGCTGTGTAACAACGTTGAGTAACCTGTATTGGTTACTGTGAACTTTTCAGTTACTGCTACATGTGCTTTATATCACTATGGCCTAGAAACTGAGCATTTCCATGGAGATGTTTGTCGAAATTCAGGCCACACCATTGCTAACCTGGAACTTAGCACAGAACATCACTGACCTTAGATATTTCTTAGATTAGTAGATGTGACACATTTCATTTATAGCAGTTTTTTGAAGGAACAATCGACAAATTTAGAGAAAAGGCAAAAAAACTTTTTCTTGAAGTTAGATAATTACAGGTAAAGCATTAAATCGCAGCATGTCTTTTATTTTCTGTCAACTTTTCAGGGTGTTATATTCAAGAAAATGCTTCGGGATTTCGCAATTTTGTATTTGTCTAGCGGTTTTGTATAAAATCATTTGCCTTCAGTTGTTCATATGTATTTTTTCCGTATGTTTTTCTTTTTTATGTATTCGTGACTAGTGAGTCTCCCTCAGTCAGTCGTTTATGATGTTTTATTACTCAAAATTCTCAGAATGCATGCTCTAGAAACCCCTAGTCCCTACAGCTCGCATCAGCGGTGATTGTAACCAGATCCGACCAGAGAGTGGAACAAGAGGGTGCGCTGGATTCGGCCTCTTCAAAAGGCTCTGACAAACCCATGGTTTAGAAAAAAAGGTGCAACTCTGGCCAATTTTATCCTGTGTTATCAGAATATTTTTACGCCCAAAGATTTGTCATTAAAATTCATGCATGTTTGTACAGATGATCAGGGAACTTTTTGGTTAATTTTTGCATTTTATTTCACTAGTTGCTACAATTCAAGAATGTATTAGCGCAATTTGGAGTGTCGTAATAAAACAGTTTGAATGTTCAGTCGTAACCAAATCTCAGAGGGAATAGCTTCACGCGAAACTATTAGATTCTTAACTCTACGGTAGTTAATGATTTCCAAGATTCAAAAATCCTGACGTCATTTCTGTGACGTCACAATCACAGGGAAACAACCGTATGCAGGCGATTGCAGGGCCCGAGCCAGCTTTCGACGCCCCATTATTGTCAACTCTTTTTTCGCATATATGCTGCCATGAACGGGCTGGGTGGGGGGGCGCCAAAACTGAGTTTGCCCCCGGGCGCGGGAAACCCTAGCTACGCCACTGCCTGCGTTTACTGGAACACATTATAATGCTCTTCTTCGTGGACACTTGGAAACAGATGATCTGCACCTTCTACTTTGCGCAAAACCTTTGCCACATCTTGGCGGCCATTGAAAACATGCAGTTAATCTCATCCTTTTGGCAAGATAATCAACCTACTGCTGCAGGTTTTTCACAACCTTCACTTGAGCCCTTTTGACTTTGTTGTGATCTACCACAAATAGCATGTCTTTCGCAATAACCAAGCCAGCATCTAGGAAAGCTGCTGTAGCAACGACAGCTGTGGCACGCAAGCCAAGAATATACCTGATGCTTTGCCAGGCTACATTGCTCATTTCTAACGTGTGCCTGAAATTTTCAATTGCTTTGGGAAATAGTATGGAACTTTGCAACGTTCCACACAACTTTAATCACCGCCACCCTCAGTATTAGATGCCAAATCATTTTCTTCATCACAACAATGTTTCAAACAAATTTGTTTGGTAGTTTGCTTTTCAAATAGCCAATTTGCTTCGTCTTGCTGCCTTGTTAACTTTTTTACTTTCCTGTTATGTTTAGGTGAGTCATGCAGGCACTTTTCTCTCTGCTCTTTAAATGCCAGGTTTTTATAAATATATTCATTTCGTTGGAGGACCTAGCCGACAATTCATATGAACGTCTTTACTGCAGGCATTAGAAGAGCAACCAATATCCGAACAAAAAAATCTTGTGTTTGCAATTGAGAACGTTCAAAAACTTGGCAAATTTTAAAGCAATCTTTGGTATGCAGTTTTCCTCTTCCGAACGAATTATTTTTTGCTTGCTCCCAACTTTCTTACGCATTTTGTTCGAGATGGTGACACGGGAATTTATTACAGGATGTGCTAAGCGTGAACTTGCATGCTGCCACCTTGCTAGCACCTCAGAACAAAATATTGGTCAGGTTATAACTAATGGATATTTTCGGGCATCTTCATCCACAGGCGCAACCAGGGGGCTAGGGGGCCATGCCCCCCAAACTTTTGAAACATATAGTCATTTTGTACTTTGAGAGACGGTATCCCAAACAAAATAGTGTTATTCGCCTAAAATCAAACATTTTGGTCTCCCATATTTTGGGCTGGCTACGCTACTCTCTTCATCACATTTTTTCTCGAAGAAGCCCATATTTCAATACGTCCCTCAGCGTAGGCAGTTCGAATGCCATTAATTCCTTTCCAATTCCAATCGGGTTGGTCACATGCGTGAATATCCTAAGTCTTGCTCGTCTCTTCGGAGCCATGTTCACAACTGGTGGTGACAAGTTCGTTTTTGGGTTGAACAGCCTGGTGGCGTGCATCTAAAATCATGTGTTATTTGACGCGTCGCATTTGCAGATGCCAAAATTGCGGGAGGAAATGCGTTTCATGTCGTTGTTAAAACGCCTTAATTCACAGCAAACGATGCGTGTTTAACAAAACAGTTTTGCAGCAACATCAGTGGAAAACATGTATCATGAAATCTAACCAGTTTATGCTGAAAACGTGTGCCCCAAGCGAGTGAAACCAAATAGTTTCGCACGAAGTTTCAAGAAATTTTCTGAAGTCTGACTCTTGCTCTATCAATGTTTTCTTCTTTTCCAGCCTCTTTTAACTTTTACTGTATTTCTGCCTTTCTTTTTTCTGACTTTTACTAGAATATTTATAATTTACTCTTTTTCTGCCTTTTACTTGATTTTCAATTTTTGCTCTTATAATTTGTACTCCCCTCACTTCCATGAAGGCCTGCCAGGGGAGTAACGAAGGGGGCGCCATTCCCCGGGCGCCGAATCACTACGGGGGGCGCAAAAAAGTCTCAACAGTGTCACAAAGCACTTTCTTCAATACAGTAAATTTGCTTCCGAAAGTCCTCAGGTTCGAACATGGGGGCGCCAAACTTGCTTCTTGCCCCGGGTGCCATCTAACCCCGCTATGCCCCTGAGGCCTGCAATACCCGAAATCAGTCCTCTTCAACAAGTTACATGCATCACACCTAACGGCTTGTTAAATCAACTCACCATAGCAAGGATTCGAGTTGTCATCCCATCTGTTGTCATTCTGGCACGTACGACTTTGATTCACTGCTTGCATATCGTATCCTTCTTTGCAGCCGATTGTAACTACACCTCCAGATGGAACAGTTTGATTCTGGCTGCCATCGAGAATTACCACTCCTTGGTATGATGGTCCAACAAAGTTGTCGCAAACTATAAGGCAAACACACCTTTCTTCAAAACTATGGGTGAGGCTCTTCACAGTCTTTAAAATTCACGACCTGCTTCAAATTTTTGGGTTCTGATTTTCGATACCGCACCGAAGGGAACCTGGAGACATGTTAAATGAAGTTTATTCGTCACGCCGCTTGTTGTGGAGGCAGCTCCTACATATTCATGCAATATCGTATTGATGGTGGCCAGGCAAAAAGGACAAAAGATTTACAATCTTGTCTTTAAAAAGGATAAACTTTTCGAAGAGAAATGTAAGCCCAATCGCAATTGAGCGCGTGCGTGTCTATCCAGAATTTTGAAACAAAGCCTGTTCGTGCTGCTACGGAAAAAATGAGCTTGAACAGGTCGTTGAAATCGTACCAATTTGAAACATTTTGTGAAGATATCCAGAGCCCACAGGAACTCAGCAAGGAAGCGCAAGATATGATTTGCACTAACCGAAATTTTGTAAACGAAGTTCAACAAATGCATTATAAGCACCATGCCAAATTTTGCATATGGGAGCATTTGTTCGTTTTGTGCTACTTTATTGTTACGTGTGCGCTTGACACATATCAGACAACCTTTGGGCTTTGTCTAACTTTAGCCAAATCATTTGCGTGACACCGAAAATAATTTGAATTTTGAAGTTTAGTTAATTTAAACCAAGTTTACAAAACTGCACACACAAAAATTTGTTCAAGAATGAATGTCCGCATCAGCTCGAGTTTTGCGTCTGAAAAACATTGTCACCATGCTGGAATAGCTTGCCACAAGCAAAAAAAACTCCACCTTTTCTTTAGCTGATATTTTTGCAACCTGGTAGCAAGACGAAGCGGCTCATTCACCACACTTACCTGCAAGTGGATTGACAGCTTTGAAGTGCATCTGAAAACCGCTATTTTTCACAGCTTTGTCAGTCACAAACTTCATTCTGACTTGATTTCCGGACGACATCATCTTCAACTGGTCGTGCCGACCGCACAGTGTTTCCATGAAATACTGCGGTTCGGCGTAAGGCCCGTCGTAAATGGTCAAGTAATCTTGCGTGCAACCTTCTCCAGGAACGCGTCCTTCGAGCTTAAAACTGAAACGACCAAATCGTTTGAGAGCCTAGCGAAGCAGGAATGAGTCTGCGAGGTATAGGGCATATTGCACGATAAAGTAGAAGCTTTTACTTGATTACTAGGCAACCCGAACAAGCCTCACAACGGGTTCGCTAAACATTTCACGAAAATAACTTCTCCAACATAGAATTACACGATCTTCCCAAGAAATGATGAAAAATTAACAACTTACGTGATAAAAGTTAGCATTATTGTTCTCTTTGGCTGAACAGTTATTAGCCACTGACATGCCATATCATTTGGATATTGAAGGGGGAATTTCGGAGACGTAATAACGCCGCTGTTTTCGTAAACGAACCCACCGCATCCTTGATTAGTAGTTAACCCATATGACTGATCTAAAAATTACAAATATAAGACAATTGATTAGGATTTAATGCAGCAATTTTTTCCGCGAAGATCCTTTGTTGCAATTCGACTGCTGGTGTACCTTGACATTTAAGGGGCTTAGGTTTTCCGCAAAAAAGTTTATATAATGGTATCTTTTTAACTTGCAGCAAACTCAAAATAAAAAAAATTTTCTTGTTTATTTTTCAACACATAAGAGCGTTTTTAGGTGAACCTTTTTGATTGTTTCATGTAGAAACAATCCAAACCTTTTCACAGATATCCAGCAAATTACGAAAGTCCAACTAACTAGTCACCGCATAACTTTAAGTTATTTTACAGCTTATTACATCACTAGAACTGCAAAAATGATCCTCGACGTTTTTTACAATGAAACTTACTGGAAAACTGAAGAACCCAGCTGCGATCCTCGTTTACCGGAGTGCATCCAAAGCCGTCACCCTTGTATCCCTTACTGCAAACACAGAAGTAGCTCCCTACTGTGTTTCGACAGTCGGCGTGTCTGTCGCAAAAGTTCAAACTTTTATCACGGCATTCGTCTTTATCTGAAACAAAGTTAATTGTGTCTCTCCAACTTATTTTTCGAGATGTACGGAATATATTGTGTTAATGAGAAAAATGTAAACCTGTACGCAAAATAATGATTTCCACGTTGTTGGCCTTGGCAATTCTGCAAGTTATTGTTGGAGGTTGGACACTAACGCTTTTTAAAGGCCTCCTATTTTGCACCTGTACACGTTGTTTTCCGTATGACGTTGCACGTAACTCTATGTTGTTTCCCGATTCATCGTTTGGTCCTATTGTTCACTTCATCGACAATAAACTCTCAAAAGCCGTTGATTTAATATCAAATGCGTTACATTTAAAAAATCATCCTGTTGCTACCAAGTTAACTAAGTCAATAACACAGGCGGTTTCTTTCAATGGTGAGGAGTTGCTGTAAATATTCGTTTATTGGTACGAACCACAAGAGCCAAGCCAAGACCATACAAACCTAGTCATATATTAGAATATTCGCATAAAAATTCCATTAGTACTAGCACTGGTGCAGGAGGCGGGGGTGCAACCGCACCCCCAAAAAGTTTTGATCTGGTGAAAATCCGGGAAAAATCCCTTAAAAATTCGGGTAAAATCTGTGGAAATTTGGGTAAAATGTGTGAAAGCCTTCACAAAATCGCTGTATATGGTTTGAATTTACAAAAATGGCACCCAAATTCAAAGTGCAGACTTTTTTTTTAAGGTCATGTTTTTTGTGCAAGTTAGGGAAAATTTGGGCAGGTTTGGGTGAAATATGGGCAGAAATGGTACTTGAAGTGCCTTGATTTGAAAAAATGCGCCCAACATGAAATGAAATGCAGTCGTTTTTTTTATTTTTTTTGGAAGTCATTTCTTTGGAATTTTTTCGGGCAATTTTGGGGCAATTTGGGCTAAAATCCTTCGCACCCCCAAAAATTTGCCTGCTCCTACACCTATGAGTACTAGTAAACTAAAGCAAGAAAAGATTACGTTCGATTAAGACGTCTCTTACAATCGCCGACCAAAGATGCTGATTATGCGAAACAGCACATAGCACAAATGCTCTGTTTAGTTTCATACCTTGTGTAAAGAAAAAGCCAATACTCTCTTGTAATAAACTTCCGTTATGTGTTTTGGTCCAGTTTATGCGATGGATTGCTAAATCGACAGTTGCAAGCTGTCACGTAAGCCGTCAGTTCTTATAAACAGCTGTAGTTAGAACCGTGCTGAGCGTATCACAGTCAGAAAAACGGAAGTTTGTTATTTGATTTAATTTGAAGATCTTGTTAGAGTATGTCTAAAGCGAACTTGTTCATTTCGAGATGGCTAGGTAGGAACATATGATAGGAACATATGACGTAATAACTCAACGTTTTTTTATTGTGCCGCGTGCGCCAAATCACTGATCGGCACAAAAATGTTTCACCTGTCATGCATTGTTACAAATGGGCATAGAAAAAAATGTTTAAGTTTAAGGAACACAATGCTTTTAAGGTTCATATTGCAATGGGTTAGCAATAAAATTCAAGAAACACAAAAACATTTGCTCAACAACTGAGCGCAGGCGAGGTGGTGGTATGTATGCGCAGGCATACTGAGTATACAAGAGTTCTTGTTCCACGATTTTCAAGATTAACATTTCTTTGGGAGGAACACTTTGGTCATGTTTTTTATCAGTTCTACAATGACTGGAATGAACACATCCACTCTGCATCACGTTAAGGAATAAAATTTTTAACTGATTTTATGAAAAACAATGCCGGAGTCCGTGAGAGTATCAGCAGCAAACTAAACGCATGAATCTTCGGTATTACCCATCACGCATTGACAAGCTTATTCATTTACAAGCACAAAATTGGCGTGTGCGCACATAAGTATAACTTTCTTGATAAAATGAAAATAGTACAATTGTGCGTCTTGGATANGATAATTAATTTTCTTATTTTTCACTAAGTTCCATGACTAACTGCTACCAGGTTGCAATGACCAAACCACAGGATATGACAGTAAAATTGCCAAGCGCAATAAAATTGCCATTATCCAAACCTTTCAATGATATGAGCTTTGCTATACTCTTTGTTATGTACTTTGCTGCAATCGTATGGCAATAACACCTCAGTTTAAAGTAAAAGCTTTTTGTTGTGGTGACGTAATTTAAAATTGGCTGGATGTGTGCAAGAAAAACGTATAATACAGATAATTTTCTTTCTACCGCTCGTGATATCTTCACATGTACTTTTCGTGTTTTCAGGGAGTTACTGACACGTAACCACCGNGTTCAGGCGATCAGCTTCTTTCCTGACCTTTATTTACAAGCACCTAAGCAGCGACAGTAAGTTACAAGAGCAAACTAGCATGGGCAAATAGGAAAAATAATACTCAGACGATAGCTTTCTTACCTGCACACGTCAAAGATTTTTGCGACCACACGCTATCTTCTCTACATGTGATCTGCTTCACAACCTCGCCGTCGCCATAAGCGTCATACCCATTTTTGCACTTCACCGTAATGTTTGAATGCACAGCGTACGCAGAACCTGTAAACTGAATTCCTTCTTCGAAGACGGGGGCATCGCAATCTGTTCGTTAAAATAAGTTTAGTCAACACAACAGGAGCACGCCCGTTATGCTTACAGACAAACTTACTGAATCGCAAATTAAGTGCAGACGAATTTTCACAAAAATGTATTGTCTTGGTCTAAAAAACAATTTGCAGTTGTGCCTATGGCTTCTAATATCATGAGAGTCTACTATGGTTAAGCCTACTGCAAAAACTGTTGGCTCCAACGGCTCTTCTCTGACACGAGCAAACTAGCAAAAACATTTGCACATGTGGCTATTGACGCCTGCATCGAGAGCGGACAGGGCGTTTCGAGTGTATCTTGACTTTTGTTCTTGCGTTACACGAGCACTTACAATATAAATTGCATTTCAAAGCGTTGTTGAAAGGCTGTTTGAAAACTGCTTGATTTATGCTAAAACCAGCCTTTAAGCTAACTGTCAAACAGCAAATAAGAAAAATGTTCCATCCCTTTACGGAGAAGTGAAAGATTAAACATCTTGAAATGTCCACAGATGCAGCTGCTCCACTTGATCAAGTAACTATAGTTGTTGCCAACATGATAATCGCTACAACATTTTTGTCTTCAAAGCGGACCACACAAGGTGCCCAGATTGTATTCTAAGTAGGAAATCTTATAAGCAGCATAGACTACATATGAAAAAGGCCTTAGCAACTTTGTACGGCTTTGGTGAGGTCATAAAATTTCAAGCTTCCGTTTGAAGTGGGTGACATGAGGTTTACCCGCTGACCCGGGAAAAAAATTCAGAGCAAAATAATTTCCTGGTGTTTGCCAATGCACGTTGCTTCTGCAGCCAACCAAAAGGAAGCGTGTGTTTAAAAACAGGTATTAGTTTTCTTTCTAGTGAAACATTTCACGAATACGATGCAATAATAAACCTTCTTCAACTTCGCAGAACCAATCCAACAAAACAGCCACAAAAGTATCATTCCAATGATCTTTTTGTCCGTATTTTTATTTTTTAATTTATTTGTTTATAGCAGACACGAAGTCCATAGTATGAACACACACACTCTGCAGAACGCAGGTTGATAAAACAGACAATACAGAACGTAG
>JGI24158J21664_10002183_pt1 | contig 23416 bp, 12 predicted proteins | sample Ectturendosymbi3_FD_21664 | JGI IMG/M metagenome (IMG submission 21664) | reverse complement strand
GAGAAAAATATATATAATATTGTAAATATCTTGAAAAATACTGACAGCAGGAGAAACAAGACGCCAAATTCGGATTCAGTGGCCAAAAATTATCCAGGAAACATCCCAGCCTCGACATAAAAAATTTTTGTTACGTAGTGTTATGCATACGTTATTTCGCAGTAAATACTTTTATTTTTTCACGTATCTATTTCTATCACTTTTTGCAGCTTAGTGTGAAAAATTATAGGCCCTTCTCTAGTAAACACCCTTAGGCCTATAGTACCCTCAATTCGGCCCTGCCCAATCGCACCAAATATCTTAGGATTCCAAGTGCAACCGCAGAGTACCGTAGATTCTCAGAAAATCTGAATGAGCAACGTAAGAATGCTACTATTGAGTCTCGGATGCAGGTATTGCAGGCCAATCATTCACTTGACTGGGTATCTGAGTATTCAAATCTTGGTTTTCCTTTGATGGAGTTGTTAGTGTTTGATGCTATGCATTTATTTCAGCGTCTTGAGTATGTGTTTACAATACAACAGACCAGGGCAACAGAGATGAAGGTGTTTTTGTTTGTAATTTCAGTGTCTTGCTTCCTTTTGACGCGAAGATGTCACGGTTTAAAATGCTCCGATGCAGGTAACTGCTTCTTTTCAAGTTTCAAAGGTGTCATAGGCTGTAAAATTTGATTTTATTTTAAGAGATTGTTTAGCACGTTTGATCTGTGAAAACCAGATATCCGCAAAGTCATCCTGATTTTTTTCAAGCACGACGTTTAACATTAGGCAGAAATAACGTTTGAACCGTGTTGTGACGTCGTTTTCGCAGAGATAATGTAAAAGTGATTGAACGGCATCAAGAGGGCGAGGGTTTGCAAAATTAAATCTGACCAACTCGACTAGAAATCACTTACAAGACTACGAAAGAAAGCCAAATGCCTGTACGACTTCTTATAAATAAAACAAATAATATTAACAGCCTTTGCCGCTGCGTGCAGGTCGAGTGCTACTTGATTGTTTATAATTGAAAACAACGTACTTTTCAAAGAAATTGATCAGAAACAAAGGCTCTGCAAAATGAAACAACAAGTTTGGTATCAGAAGTAGGTCAGACTGTATAAACCAAACTTGCAAGTCAACCCGCTCACATAATGGATGACTGGATGACATTCTCTTAAATACATGGACGACGGAACGAGATTTATGATGGTGTGGTCCGGGGTTCGCTCTAGGCGTGGTACCTAATTGTGTGACGTCATTGCAGATAATTCAATCTTCGAAAGAACTTTTTGCATAATTTCTAATCAGAGGGAAATGCGAAAGCCAGCCAAGACTCGCTGTGGTTTTATTGTAACTTTTCATATTTAGTCAGTAACACTATTTCTAAATTTCTAAAGATGAATGGCTCTCTATGAAGCAAACCGCCTGAAGAAATTCTCACTTTGCGTAAAGAGTATTGATACCAATTTTCAAGTGATACCGGTTGTACGAACAAAAAAAATTCAAAAACATTCTCGTCATACCCGTTTGTAAGACTTTTTACCCTTAAACTCTGGGAATTAACCTATTGTGCAAGTAATATGTATTTGGAACTAAGCAACGTTTTAAAGTTTTACAGCGCACACGACCATCCCAAACCTCCTTACTGCACGTAAGCGATTCATTCGTATGTTACAGAGGCGTTTTCTTCACTTGTCAGGATAAGCTTACCTTGTCAACAAGGTGAAGCAACCGTAAAATTTCGAAGATGGTGTACTTTATAACTAAAAAGTAAGAATGCAGTGAAACAATGGGGTGGTCACTTGTATCTTGGACCCCATAGAAAAAGTGTGGGACCCGGACCGTCCGACCCCTTTGTTCCGCCGCCAAAACCTAAAACGTTGCTAGTCCAACCGGTTATTGTGATGGTTGCCACTTTTCGATTTTATGCTTTATTTTTTGAACTACTGAAAAAAAGTCAGTCTATAGCCTTGAAAACCAAGAGTTCGTAGCAAAGAGCTGTGGAAATAAAATGACTGAATGAAGACTCTTGAAAAAAACATCAAACACCCAAGTGAAAACAAGATTAATTTGCGTTGCTAATGACAAACCCTAAATTAGATTGTGCGTTTTTCTTCCTAGTACAATGGTTGTCAAACTTTCATGAGCCATGGCCCCTTTCTAAGTTTAACTGGCGAATACTTCTTTTGAGCCAGTTGTTGAAACCACTGCTTAGTATATCGCGAACACTTAATATATCGTGACACTTGGGTTATGCAATATCACGGCAAAGCTACCTAGTGAAGACATCTGCTCGTGGCCCCCAGAGAACCGCTCCTTAGCGTCTAAGAGGGGCCGAGAGCCCCGTTTGAGAAACCCTGTTCTAGACCAATTCAAGGTCACATTACTTTACAAATATTTGATTCTCGAGAGAAAGCTCAAAACTAAAGGAAGAGTTAGCAATACCAAAATCAGAACGTATTTCTTAGTGTTTAATTTCTTTCGTGGTTTTAATCCCACATTCTGAAATTTCTGATTCATTTTTCTCGCTTAGTTGGTACATTGTGTGAAACTTCTCCATAGTTGTTCAAAATTGTTTTGAGCTTTTTAGAATTAAAGCTTCGTATGAATCATTCTCAACGGCAGTATCACCATTTGCGCTTTAATTAAAGTAAATTTTGTGTTTGTAAAGATTGTGACTACAACAAGTTTTACTATTTAGTTAAAATATTCCGATTCCCATTTCGAAGCTTTCACAAACATAGGTGTACGGAACAGCTTTTTCAAACAGGAAGAATCCAATTGCTCTGAAAAACTCTGTTTTGTTGACATTGACTGCGACTAACTCTTTTTGTAAAAGAAAAGTGCGGATTGGCTAGACAAAACTCCGTATTTTTGAGTTAAAACCAAATTAAATTCATTATTATTTTACCTAGCCGAAATCAACAAAGAAAGTCAGCTGCTTCCACTGTTTTCAATGGCTCAGTTTCAATATTTCCACTTCGCATTTTTCATTCCTGGAATTCCTGAAGTGGTCCAGCCGTCTCAGCCCTTTTTTTTCTTTTGACCCCAAAGCACAATTTAACCCTTATAATTAACAAAAGCCTTCTTAGCCTGATTTTGACAAATTTCGCTGCGCTTGGAAGTTAACATCAGGGGTATAGTGGAGTGGGAACGCGTGGGAACGGTATTCCCACACCTTTTTGCACTAGTAGCGTTACTTGAAGATTTATATTTTAATTTCAATTTGTACGTGCAGCGCCTGGAGCAGCATAATGAATAAATAACAAGTTATCTCGTGTATAGTACCGTAGCATGGTTGCGCAGTTACTGTTTGCGACATTAACAATGGTAGTTGCTCCACGCTTCGTCTAACTGTTCGCATTTATCGCAACTCTGCTATCTTCGTTTCAGAGGAGTTATTAGGCTTGAAGTTTTCAGACCGTTGCGGAGCAGGTTACCGCTTGCCTGAGTAGATTGCGAAAACTAAAGGGGCTTTTTGCGTGTGAGAAAATCTGAGCAATATTTGGTGTTAGAGTTCGGCTTTAAACTAAATAAGGGTTGCAGTGTTGTGGGAACGGCATTCCCACACTTCTTTTTTACCAGTGCACCCCTGGTTAACATCACCTCAAGACCTCCGCCTCGTGCATCAATACATACAAATATATTACTTTGCAGGACCACCCAAAAAGACAAGCGTTTCTGGCAGCAGAGAATATGCATACTTCAGTGAAATGCGCGGAAATTTCCACATTGCAGATTGTGTGTGTGCGTCGTGGAACGGCTTCTTGGCAATGATAAAAGACAACGAAACACAGAAGCACCTGGAAGATCATCTGCCAAAAAGCCTAAACAGGTCTTTCTTTTATATTGGTTTAAGTCAAACCAGGATCTTTGGTAACGAAACACAAAGACCAAAAAATATATCGAAGCAGGAAATAGACGCTTGCCGTGAAAACAAGGTGGACTACGTTCTACGCAATCACAAATGGGTGTGGCCTGACGGATCGAGTTTGAAGAATAGGAGTTTTGAAAACTGGAATAAAAGAAAAGACATCTGTTATTCCCAGCCCAATGGAAATGTATGCTGCAACGGTCGGGTCACAGACCGCCGCCCTGTAGTGCAAATTTCTAATAAGGTTGGAGAGACATTCGGGAAGTGGTTTAGCAAGCCTTATGTATCATCGTGGTATGTCATCTGCGAAAGATCATACACATCGACAGTCGAGCAAGAAACTTCACAACAAACCAAAATTTCTGAAGAGACAACATTTATTGAAAAAGCTCTGCTCCATACCACCGTTTTCCCAAACACCGTCTCAGCAACAGCAACAGTTTCAAGCACATTCACAGCTAGCAGGGAATCATCGAATGGAACATCACCGATGCCATCGTCAACACCTAGCAGTACGACTGAATTTATGGAAAAGGTACCCGGAACCCACGCAGGTAAGCATGAAATACAGCACAGTTAATTGACTTCAGCATGTCGCCATACTTTTTGTTCCTTGGACTGGCTTTTTTTTAATTTTAACCACTTGTTCAATGACATTTTGTTTTCAATCTTAGTAAACACAACATACATAAAAAAAGATCTTTCATTTTGTTTTTTTCAGGCTCTACAACAGCCAAAATTGTCTTTGACAGAATGGAAAAAGCAATATCTCTCATGATCAACGACTTCTCGCTGCGATATTGGGAAACGTTTGGTGCAAAATCTCTGGCGGAGCAGATGCTGCAGCAAAACGAGACCAAAACCAAAACATTTCATAGACTTGGATCAGTTATCAAAGTAGCAGTTGTTGTTCCCGTATCACCTGCTTTCACGAATTCAACTTTGCTGCATTCCATCAAATTTTCTAAAGAATCAGCAGATGAATTTAAATTTGACAATAGCCAAGTCAAACAACCTTCTGTAATAGTATCTGGATCTTTTTCTAACCAAGTTTGGAAGAACATTGATTTAGATTCTGTGTCTCCGTCCAAGCCGCTTGAACTGGAGAACCAAGCACAGAATATTGATTTCACACAGCACGTTCTGCCGCTAAACACAAGCGTCTTGTCATTTTCCATGTTTGCAAGGAGTAGGAGCCAAGCGGTTTTAGAAAAAATTAATGTTGCGTTGGAAAGCGCGATTGACGCGCGCAACGACCACACCGCGGCCATGTTTCAGAAATATAACAGAATAATCGTTCCCGGTGGACTGAATCCAGTTTGTGTTTTCGTGGATACTTCAGACGAAACAAAGCTGCGATGGTCTAGCACAGGATGCAGAGTGGCTAGTGGCACTGGCAGAGACGTTCGTTGCTTTTGCAACCATACCACGTCTTTCGGGGTCTTGTTTGCAGTCAGAAGCATTACAGTACCAACAGGTGTTAACATGTTCATTACAGCAGCAGAGGTTGTCAGCACCGTTGCCCTCGCGCTGACGTCGTCCTTGTTGCTGTGGTTACGTCGACGATTGCATAGCGACAGAACCTGGATACAAATTAATTTGTCCATATCGCTTTTGTTGCTGCATTTCTTCTTCCTGCTAGGAACTGTTGCAATCCAACCTACGACCAGTTCTCTCTGTGTGGCTGTGGCCGTCCTGTCGCACTTCTTCACCATATCATCAGCTGTATGGATGCTAAGCGAAGGCTTCGTTTTGTACATGAAGACATGTAAAAACGCCATGAAGTTCTCTTTAGAGCGAATACAGAGGAGGTTGATTGTGGCTGGTTGGACTATTCCGTGTCTGTACGTNGGAGTGTGCGCAGCAGCGGGCCTGACTCTCGGGGCGTATATGGATGAATCAACCGCATATACCCAAGAAAAGAGCAAAGGCTTTACTTCTGGAGCGCCGGTTGCCAAATATGATCGTTGTTGGCTTGGTTTTACCCGAAAAATGGTCTATTCGGCAATAGTCCCTCTTTGCGCAATTTTTTTAACAACAACAGCGATTCTTATCAGGACATCGTTGGCAATTAAGCGAATGACGGAAAAGGCACTAAAACTGAGACCACAAAATGCTCTACCCAAGAATACTCGGCTGCATTCAGAGTCGAATGCTTTGCGGCAAGCTCGCCTTGCCCTTAACTCTGCCATTACGCTGGTTCCCGTTTTAGGGGTGCCGTGGCTTTTTGCATTTCTTGTGAACGTGCCTTCGGCTGAAGTGTGTTTTATAATAATTCATGGAATTTTAAATGGTTTTCAAGGTTTATTTGTTTTCCTCGTCTACTGTGTTAAAAATGAGAAGTTTCGCCAAGTTTTACAACGAAAATGGAAGGAGACACCGAAGTCAACTCAGACTTTTACGTTTAACCGGCATACTTCCACTGGAGCCCGGTCGCCTTACGCAACACGCCATGCATCAAAGAGCAATGGTTGTCAAGTTTAAAGCTATTTTTACAAGTACTTTTTCTCTTCAGGTTTCTCTTCAAGTGCAATTGTAGTACCTGGTTGATTCACTTTTGTTACAAACTGCAAGACATTGTGAATATTTGAATGTATTTAGATATTTTCATTTTAATTGATGTAAATGCTGCGCCTCCAACAGCCCACAAACTCACGTTTAACTTAGAAAGAAAGAAGTACGTTTGGGCATAGTTTTTAAACAATACTGTATTTTTCTGTCAAACATTCTTCATCAGTAACATGACTCAACCTGAGCATAGCACTTCTTTTCATATAATTTAAAGTGTAATGCAAGAAAATTTGTGTACGTATATAAGCGATTTTTTAGTCGTGTTTCGCAACAGTTCAGTGATATTGCTGCAGTTACTTTATTATAACTTGCGAAAAAAGCGACAGGTGTCATTTTGACATTTTAAAGTGGTCTGTGCCACAGACCTGCGGTTAGCTACCATTGAAGCAGCTACAAAATCCAAATGGTTTTAATTACAACTGAAAGTACTGGGCAATTTCTGTACTGATATATAATACTAATAAGTCTGCTTGCCAAGCGAAACGCGTATGTATAGCTGAAACCCTATAAGATAGGTTGCCTGTCAGACTGGAACTGCAAAATATAAATCGCATTAATTTGTTCACTTCTGTTTACTAGGGAAACAATTCCAGACCGAAAGCAATTAAGTCACAAAATTTCCAGTTCAGTTTTGTTTTGGCTGATTAGTCCAGCACATTTGTTCTTCTTAAAACAAAGTTTTAAAGGTAGTTTGCAAACAAAGTTATAATAAACTGAGTTGAAACAGTTTGCTGTTAGGATCTGTAAAGAAATGACAGCTACAAATCAATATCATTCGCACGAAACTCCCCTAATCATGCAATGTTTCGTCTGAAAACGTATCTCACAGCATTTTTACTGTTGTGTGCATTTATGATAGCTATTTATGCCAACAGCTAAGACAACTTCACAAGCACGGAACGGCAAGCTGTTGCTATGCCGACTTCTCAGCTGAGGTTTAGAACATTTTATTTCTCTGTTATACATTTGGTAAGCGCCAGTGTCAAACGTTAACCCTACGGTATATATGGGGTAAGCTTGTAATGCATCAAGCGATGAAGCATATGATGAAAAATTTCATTTCCAAGCTATTTGCCATCAGGTTAAACTTACAAAAAACATCCAAATATTCCCCAAGTCACTTTTTACAACATCAGGAAAAACGTTAAATTCATTGTCTCGGAAACCACGCTTGCGCTTAAATCTCTGCTGAGAAGTTAGCGCAGCGAGGATAAAATTGATTTTCGTCGACCAAAACCTATACTTATTGATTAAAAAACGATGCTACTCTTCCAATGGCATTTATCGTTACATTTACTCGTCTGCTTGTGACAATTATGTGCTTAGGATGCACTTCTGTCTTCTTTGCTTACATTGCGCGGACGGATTGTTAATAGGATTCTTCCGTATCAGAAGTTTGCACAGCGTCGAACGGAAACAGATCATACTAGTATTTCCAATTAGGTGCATTTTATAGGTTATTAACTCGAGCCCTACGTTGTAATTGCACCTCATCCTCCTGAGTTCCTCGTATCTGATTATCAGCGTAAACATACCATCAAACTAAGAAATATTTTTGGAAATGCAAAGGAAGCAGAGGTATAAAGAACAAAATTTGTATTAGCTCAAAATGATGTAACTGCTTCTCGATTAACTCCCAGCATGCGTCTATGGTCACGTGCCAGATTGAAATTTATTTTTGCATATTTTGCGTTTTTGGACAGTTCTCGCGATTGTTGAATACAAACGTGGATGCTGACTCTGGTTTGGCTGTTGAATTAGCTAGTTTGGGTGACCTACATGGTGATTTAACTACTGCTGACCAAGCCACGCAAGTATAGACAGGAAAGAACACTTTGCGGAGGCTAAACTTTTTCCGTCACATACGAAATGGATTCAACTTTGGATTACTTTGTGCGCTTTTTTCGACACACAGTTATTGGGACTTTAATTTAACCAACGTAATTGTAGTACAACAGAACCTGCACAAGAGAGGATGATCATTTTGTGATGAACGGAGTTGGTCAATCTCCAACGTGCCAGGCCAGAAGATTTTGGGTATATTTCCCACTCGGAAGACATTTTTTGAGCTGCCGCAGATTTCTTTTTACAACATCCCTGAAACGAAGGAGGGTGGCCCAATACTGCGAAGACCTGAGATCAATTCACAATCTAGAATGTTATTTGCTAAACGGCTTTCAGAAAGACGGCAAACGTGACCAAGCAAGCGCAAGCGCATCGTTTTAAAATAACTGAACCAGGAGCTCAGTCGGTGCGCTGAAAATGACCTCGTTTCTGATCTTGTCCCTCCACGTGACGCCGCAAATGATGCGTTGGCAACGCATATGAAAACGGTTGTTTTCTTTCTTGCTGCACTTATGTTGGACAAGTTTCGGAGCTGTAAAGTTGAGTATTTACTGTAATATGAAAGCCTGGTAAATTCTGTCTTTGGCTCGTAATGTAACGTTTGAATTGCGCCCCGCTCTGGAACTGAGATGGCTGAAGGTGCTAGCAGCTTTCCCGATTCTTCTTTCTCAAGAGAGCAGTCGTTAGACATAAAATAAACCAGGTAGCAAATGTTACTTCTTCGAACCTCGCCCCGTTCACAATGATTCTGGCTGGGACGTGTCAGTCAGCGATCCCGCTTCTGGGGAATGTTTCCCTAGATTGGGAATTTTAACGTTTTGGGGGAAAAATTTGGGATTTGAGGAATCTACGGATTTTTTAGGGAAACTGCATTTTGCGGATAAAACTGGGATAAGTGGTAGTCATTCGTTTCCACCTGATGTGAAAATCAGGTTGTGATTCACTGTCAGTTACAGGAAAAAGAAGTACTGCACAATTATATCAAAGCTATATATTACATTTTGCTTATTAGAGAAGCGTTCTGGCAACCTGGAATTACCATCATTAAAAAGTGCGTCAAAAGTAGACCCTATTCATGCTTCAGTTAAAATTAGAGCTTAAGGTTACGTCAGTTTTGGGAAAACCATTCATACCGTGGTGTAAAATGCAATTAGCCTTCTGGTATGTATTTGCTTTACATAATCAAAACGTGGGTGATTTAAAAGGATCATTGCTTTAGAGAAATTCAATAGCAAACCTATGTCATAATCTACAGACAATATGGTTCTTGAGGTGTGATTAGCTAGGCTTGTGTGATTGTTTCGTTCTGTTTAGCAAGAGTTCCTGAGTCTTTATGTAGTAAATGCGTAATGTAACACACTATGCTGCGTGTTAAAACACCATTAAAGTTTCTTAAAGGATCTATGAAAGTAATATACTGATTTGTGCATAATCTAGGAAATTTATATGAAATTTTGGAAATTTTGAGTTCAACCTTAGGTGATTTCTAAAAAATAATTGTGGGAACCCTGGTGTCAGTGCACATCAACCGGTGCATTGCAACAGTTTCATGTTGCTGATGACCAGAGAAAAAAGCTCACAAGAGGCAGCAAAACGGTCCAGTAGTGACTGAAGGGCCGTTTCTCTGAGTGGAACAATAGCAGAGTTGCCTGCAAACATCAGTTCACGTACCAGGATGTGCCGAGCATTTGTTTTTATACGTAATCTTGCAAAGTTGAAGAATCTTCCATCCGTGCGCGTGCGCAGGAAAACTCCATCAGTGATAACATTTTTTCATAGAGAGAAAAAACAGCAGAGAAGAAGGAACAAGGCTGTGACGGAACACAGTCTTGCTTTACTCCGCATTTCAGGAGATGAGAGAGCACTTTGAAATAAAATACGTGCTTCGATATCGTCATGCAACGACTTGACAAGACTAAGAAATCTACGCAGGCGGACAGCCGACTTTTATAGAACGATGTATAGCCATTCTCTGCTAACCACATCATATGCTTTGGTGAAGTGAACAAACGCGATGTACGGCGGGCGACGTTGTTAACGGCACTTCTGGATTGGGCGCAGGGAGAAGATCATGCTCGTAGTAGATCTGTTGCGGCGGAAACTACATTGCGACTCAGGGCGCCTCTACGGAAAAGTTTAGCTGCGAGACAGCACGACCCTGGCAAAGAACTTCCCAGATAAATTCAAAAGAGCAATTCCTCTGCAGGTGTTGCAATCTCAAGCCCGATGTGGTGCTGGAAACATAATGAGTTAAAAGTGCCATCTGAAAAGTTTGGAAGGCCTTAACCTAAAGTGACCTTGTTTAATATATTGATCTGAGCTTTCTTGTATCAGTATGTTAAATCTTTTTTGTGTTCATCTAAAATCTAAACCGTTTGAGGGTTTTCTAAAAAAGTGTTTTTTTTTCCATTGCACCTTCATCCACTTACTGTACAGCAGTTATTTTAAAATATAATTCATATTAGGTATAGAAAGACTGGATACACAGTGTTTTATCTAAACCTTTTCGAAACAACTGAAACACATCCAGAGTTGGCATTTTTCAATATATTTATGTAACAGTTTAACTACTCCAACAATAATAGGTAAGTGTACTGTATTTGCGCTCCTTTTTTCGCTTTTTGTACACCCACAGAGTTAAAGCGTGTTCTCTGGATTTTTTAGAACCTTTTGTCATGTTTGAGCACGAACTACTGATAAAGGTATTTGCCTAGTTTTCATCGAATTTATGATTATTGCAAAAGTTTTGTCCAACTTTTTTCCTGCTGCAGTGTTCACAAACGTTTTTGTCTTTCGCCACATGAATTGTTTCGTCTTTAGCGAGGCATTTCCACGACACCTTTGCGTACCATCGCTTTTAGGCTTAGCGGGTCAGAGTTTGCTCATTGCTACAATATCTGGCCACTAGTGATTTCCTGGTTAAGTAAAGATCCAGTTGCTTATTAGCTTTTTCTTGTTAGAATTCCAGTAGAGATCACATTCTCACAGTTGCATAATTTTGCATCCATTCACTGAGCTCATGGGCATCTGCTGGTATAACGGATTAAAGAAACAGAGGAAAACTTTGAGTTCTTAATGTCACATTAGCTGTATGCACACNGTATGCGTCTAGTGCGTATGCCCCTCGATGCGGTGAGTTCAAACAAGGAAAGTCCTCCTAAGTAAACAAGGCGTCTCATGCAGCGTACGTCAATAAACGTGCTCACGTCACAGCGAGAGGTCATCTGTCTGGGTTGTTTGGCAAGGAGGAGGTATAGTCCTCTGCAGGTTGAAATGTTTTGTCCGCTCCCACCCCCCACCGGAAAAATTTAAACCCGCCCTGTACCCGCAAGAATTTGAGAAATCTTGCCCGCTCCCGCCCTTCATCCGCAGACTTTAACGCACACCCGCCCCACATTGTTTCCGTCCCAAACCTGTACCTGTCACTGAAAACCGCTAAAAAGTCATGCAATGTATTTCATCACTTGTGGCAATTTATTCAGTGGTACATTTCAAAGCCAACAGAAGGTTTTAAAAAATATTCGAATCTTAGCGCTTCTTCTTCAGAGCACTGTTGTAAAAGAGTACGTGGAGCTCTTTAAATTTGTTCTTCTGCTATTCACGACATAACCATCGATACTAAATACTCGTTCATTGGAAGCGCTACTTGCCATCGCGCAGAACGTATTTAATGCAAGATCACCGAGATCCGGAAATTCCAATCTGTGGTTTCGCCACCACTAGTGAATGTCTCTGCATCAATTATGTCCAACCCGAGGCCAAGTCGAAGGTTTTGTACGTAAACTTTTGATTATTGTGTATGTACAATACAGCGACAGCCTGACTTTATTTTTATAATCTCAAGTTCCTCTACACCAAGCGGATTTCTGACTACCCTCGTTTTTTCCATTTTACCTTTGGGAGCGATCAAAAGTACCATAGAGTCATTACCATTGCAGTTACTATTCAAATGCTCTCAGCAATTTTAAAGTAAATTTTGGTTTGTTAAAATGAAAGTAACTCATTCGATGTGCAGCGTTCGCTCACGAAGATAACCACATAATTTTTGGCCCAGTAACGCATTTTCGGTTGGCATAGTTTCTCTATACCTTTGTACCACAAGCTCTTTGTGGCATTAACATTTTGCTCATGTCATTTTGCATTGAGTCAACAATCAGTTACTCGCACAAATAATTTTTTATCCCGGACCCGCCCCGCAACAAGTTCAACACGCTCCTTCTCCCTCACGCACAGCTCAGCGGGTTCCAGCACCGGCCCCGCAAATGCGGGTGCCCGCAACCCGCCCCGCAAAAGACTCTGCTATAGGAGGCCTTGGTTCAGTGCCCCTGAATATGCACACATCTGTGCATGAAGCGGTGCACTGCATCAAGGCCTGGGCTGAACAGATGACCAGGACCCGAAAGTCGTTGATTCATGAGAGCGGGATATGTAAAGTATCGCAGTGGCTGGGAGTGGAACCACTCTGTCATCACGATGTCAACCAGAAACGATCAAACAGAGCTTCCAGCATCAGCGAATGCTGCCATTACCTTGGCGATAGCAAAAAGAAAAAAGGTAGGTTCATGATTTACATGCATTATTGGGCGTGACGAACAACACGTTCCCGCATATGCGGCAGTTATTATTCATCACCGTCTCAAACTGATTTAGTTTGTTTTGGCGTTGCGTAAATCAAGCATAGCTTTAAAAAATTAATTTGTTACTTCAATATGACAAAAGATATTTGCCGACACAGGGCAGCAAATTTTAAGGTCTATACGCTTATCGACATAAACTGTCACTGATTTTTATTGTGTTCTTAAAGACTGTATTGATTTATTTATTTATTGTTTGATATCACTCAGTTAACAAACAGAAACAATACAAGAGCCATCATGCAAAAAAGTAACCAAATATCAGTGGAAATTAGAATGAAAGGAAACACAATGGCAAGAAAATTCATCAATGTCAACAAGGATTGGCTCTTTGTTACATAGGATTCTTCAAAGATCATGGCGGTCATCTAGTCAACCAACTCCATTTATCAGTTATTGACAAGAGAAAAGTATCATCCTTTTATATTTTCAACAAAAACTTTATTCATTCCGTCTTTGCTGATCGTTGCTTTTTCAAGAAATTACTGTTAAGTCATGAAAAAGAGCAAATGTAGATGGCTATAACGGCACTCATTTCCTGACAAGAAACCAACAGAAACCTCAAGCTGATTCTGCCCGTAGGATTGTTTATGCCCAGTTGTTAGAAAACTGCTATTTGTAGCTCTAACTTTGCCCCTTGGCATTTTTTCACTCAACCAGAGAGTAGTTTGCAGCTTTCCGCTCACATGAGGAGAATTTCACGCCAGTTGTTACCTTAAGTCACCTTGTTGTTGTCAGAAACTTATTCACGCGTTGCTGACCACTTCTTGCCATTACTGCAAGTGCTAAAGCAGTCGGGCTTGGAACTCATCAATCGATACGAGCTGACAATTGTTTATCCGACGAGGTTTGAAATACATATGCTTTGGTCAGATGCTGTAATATTCGGTGAATAAAGCTGCGGTTGCTGATTCAGACAGAGGGCACTGTTGAGATTTGACTATTGAAAGATAGAAAATATGACAAGGAAATTGAAAACGCCTAAGCTGTTTAACCACGAGTTGAGGTCAAAAGGTATGAAAATAATAACAGAGTCAGTTGCACTGGAACAAAAAACACATAATATTAAAAAAAAAACACTATTTAACTTTCCCGCTACAAGAACAATTCTTCCGATTCTTGATTGCCTAATTAGAATTATTGTCAGCAACTGTTTAGCAGGTTATCCAAGAGTGCCATTCAGTGCGAAACTGAAATACCTTGGCCTTCTCCTGTTTTCGTATGTTCATCTTCTGTCAGTCAAAATTAACCAACGGAATGAAACAGGAATGGGGTCAATTGCTTTTTGCAATTATTATTACAATTAGAATTACATGTCTGCAAAAAATGTCATAATTGCAATAACATCGCAAAAATTAAGTTCAATCAAATTACAACTACTTAAACCCCAATTGCATTTCAATTGTAATGGGTGAACCATGGAACCAATCATGTGTTCCTACTTAGTCTGCACTAGGTATTTTCGAAAAAGTCTTGGATACATTTTATTAACATTATTAGGCAACAAGAAGTTTGCCAAAGGTGACTTCTCTTTGTGCAAAGAAATCTAGAAATTCATTCTCCAACCGAACATTTTAGTCTTTCCACCTGAAACTACTGTATTACCTATGGGCAAAATCTTGACAAGCGTTTTGCAGATGGAAAACCAACTAAAACTTTATACACTTTCTCAGTTACAACAACCTAAGTTGAAGCACAATTAATCGAATTGAAAAAAATTGCAAGTAATGTTATATTACAATTATTTTGCTAAACTACACTTAATTCCATTCGTTTGCAATTAAATGTATTTCTGGAATGAAGTTCGTAAGGCAAACTTTTCAAAAATATCTACACAGCCTTCCAAGCACAGAAATCAACAGATAACTTTTGCTTAGATTAGTTACATTTTCAACTACGAAATCGCAACACACTCATTTTGACAAGTTGCACTGCACAACTTTCTGACGGACGAAGTACAATTTCTGTTTGGAATATCTGGGAAATTTAGCAGCAAAAGTTAATTCATGACGAAATGTGCTAATTCACACAACAGCTAAATCTCTCGTATTGCGAATAAGCGTCAAATAAACATAATTTTAATCAATACATTTCCAACCAGGAACAAAGTTTAAGCAAAAAGTGCAAAAAATCACGTAATATAAATCTTTTCCAAAAAGCTTTGTGTGGTATGATTGTTTCACATCATGTTTCCCGTGTACGGTGCACCTGGTCATATTCAATTTGAGCAAAAGCTGGCGGAGGTTCAGGGGACGTTATATCTTACATTTTATCGTGGCGATTCAAAATGGCGAAAGCATATATTTACGCTAAGTTTAAATTATCGAAACGCAAATCAGGTTCAAATATGCAAAGGCTTGTGCGCATATCAGTTGCACACCCTCCAATCACGATAAACATTTACTGCCTGGGCATGATGCTTTAAGACTTACTTCATGTTCTTAATGACGGTTTACTTGCAACGGTGTTAAATCATTCTCTGTGCTTCACTTGCCAATTGTTTCGAATCGTTCAGTTTGTTTAAAAATCTAGCTATAGAAATGGCAAATGAAAGCCGAATGTTATTTTTCAATGCCTGTGCGCCAGTCAAAAAATACAGTATATATAATTTCCCAAAAACTAAAATTACTTTTTCACTGCAATTTTAAAACTTTTACCCACAACTTTTGCACTCTTTTATATTCGACATTCGACAGATGTATTTTCTTCTTTGCTGCATTTGGTTGTTTTGCGTTTGCTTTGTTGCGAAATATTAGTACACAAATAAATTCGTACCTGAAAAATTACGCACAAAAATTTCATCAGACATTCCGGAAGTTTGTGCAAACTGCTCTCATCGCAGCTCCAGCGCACAGTTTTGAACATGATCGTATTGCAATTCCAGAAGTGAACGTTGAAGATGAAGTTAGATGTACAGTATCTATGCAGGTTTAATCGACAGAAAATCCCCAGGCTAGCTCCATCAGATGGTGATAATGTTTCTTTAACAAATGGAAAAATAAACATCTCTCGTTGTGTATGAATTCAGGAAGGACGCAACGAACTCAATCCCGCGTAAAGTGACAGGAAGACCTCTTGGTGTATATTTGTTTCAGGGCTTTTACTTATAAAAGTGATACAGACGTTAGCCCATTATCTTAATCCTACTACCATAGCGTTTTTTAATAGCAAGCTGAAAGGTTTGCTTTATATAAATATCTACTTTGCTGTCTATCGAAAGGAATCCTTTCCCAGCAAAGAATCATACACTAAAGATCTTGCAGAGTATATCATCAGCTCTTATTCAAATAGAATCTGCTTTGCTTTTCATCATAAATATCTGCTTTGATTTTTAGGGCAGCGAATGTAATCTCTTTAGCATGTCAAAGAACTTTTATAAGACTCTAAAGATATTTTCAATGGCTTTCGACATGTTCTACCGAGGATGTATGGGAGTTCGCTCGCTCACGTCAGACATTTACGCTTCGTTATCTTTTGAGCGTTCTTCACACCACTGCTTGGCCGCACTAGATCTCGGGACAGGTGCTGAGCAGCCAGTCGATTCTCTCATCGTCCAAAACCGTCAGGTCCTACAGTCCATGAGGAGGTCGATAGATTGGACATTGGAGGACAACATGGTCGACAGTTTGTTCTTCTGCGCTACAATCACAGTCCGCAGAGGAGACCATAGCCCATTTGTACCAGCAGGAGCGGAAACGCCCGACATCAGGAGGCGGTTAAGCCGAACCCAGGCTCTTCTTGGGAGGGTCATTAGTGCCGGTGTCGGAGATGAAAATGTGGGGTTGTCCAACCACTCCGCATTCCATTGGTGACCCGTACATATGTTGATGTTGCGCCGCACATATGTTGCTGTTGTCAGACAAAATGATGGGTTGTTGTCCGGCGGGTGCAAGTGGGTGTCTCGATTTGAGGCGCCGTGCATTTGCACTCAATGTACAGGTGAGCGTTGAGTGGAGCAGATGTCCAGGCTCTATGGCACGGCGTGCTAGAGACAGAAAGGCTCCATTGCAACGAAGCTCAGCAGGTTGGATGCCTGCGAGGATTGGAAGGTTGTCCGCTGGTGTAGGACGCAGGCATCCAGTCGCAATTCGCAAGGCGTTGTTGATTGTGGGGTATAATAAAGCGGGTATGAGCACTGCGGCACCAGACAGGTGCGCAGTACTCTGCGGTTGAATGCACCAGGGCTTGGGTGGCTGTTTGCAATCTTGTTGTTCGCAACCTCCAGAACCCCAGCCAGGGTCAGCAAGCCGCCTCAGGAGCGCGATGCGTGATGTCAGCTTCTTGCGAAGTGACTCAAGGTGTTGGCGATACGTGAGCGACCTGTCCAACGTTACTCCGAGGTATTTAGGCTNCTATCAGANGGGCATGGTTTTCTTTTGTAGTTGAATTATGGCTCTTTTAGCTCACGTTTAGCTTCCTTGTTGTTAAGATGGAAGACTGCCGACACCGTTAANGTAGTGCTGAGCTTTAGCTTCTAAGTCTGGAGGTATTCACCTGCGGCTGCCATGTCCTCGCTCACCGCCCCTTCCACTGCCTGCCAATCTCCATCAACATACATGATTGCTAGATCGTCAGCATATGCATACTTTCTGCAGACGGTGGTTAGCAGGTCAGCGATGTAGATGTTGAAGAGAAGGTGTACCAGGACAGATCTCTGTGGGACGTCGTTCTTGAGGCAGAATAACCTGCTGGTTTTGGCATTTCCGTTGGTAAGGGTAATGCTGCGATTGCCAATCATCTCCATGATCATGCGGACCATGTGTCTATCAGGCAGCAATCATAGCATCTTGCAGTTGAGGCCGCGATGCCATACGGTGTCGTAGGTTGCTGTGAGTTCGACAAACACAGCTCCGGCATTCTTCTTAGCCGAAAAGCTATCCTCGATGTCCTTTGTCAGCAGGGTAACTTGGTCTAGGGTCGACCTTCCATGTCGAAAGCCCGCCTACTCCTGTGGGAGCAATGGGTCGATGATTGGTTCTACACGAGCGTAGATGAGTCTCTCGAGGAATTTAAAGGGGCCACACAATAGAGATATGGTACGATTGCTCTTTGGGTCCCCCAGTGGCTTTACTGGCTTTGGGATGACAAGTCGCGATTTGCAAATGTGAGTGTTCTTCTCCAGATCTTTGGAATTTTCAGATGGCGCATGCAGGAAGAAATCACTGCAGTTGTGCAGTGGGTCTCCTGTAGGACGATGATGAGTGTATTGTTCTTGTAGACAACCTGCTCAATATCGTTGGTTTTGCTTGCAGTGAGCCCTCGGTGTTCAGCTGGAGTATGCTGGGTCGTACTCAGCAACAGTTTCTGCTTCCACGCCTTAAGAAGCGCGTATTCCTACCCAGCGCACGCTGAACACATCCAGCGCGAGTAGCAGTGGTTGCTCTCAAAGCGACAGACGTAGTAAGCATATTCAATAAATGCCGCAACGGGGAGAGCCACGTGAAGGCATCTGTCATCCTCCCCATTTGCGCTATCTTGTGGGGTTTCACCCAGCGGTCCACGTTAGATTTTTTCTCCTTCCGGTACTGAGTTGAGTATAGAAAGTAGTTTAAATGTTCTACTTGCAAGATTATTTTCGTTAACAGACAATACAGGCACTTGAGGTCGTGTATTACAGTCGCAACTCTTTGCCTCTCCCAGCCTACTATCAGTTTCAGACTTTTCAGAAACTGCTTTCAACAGGGTTAACTTTAACTTAAGCCAGTGGTCGGGAAACTTTCGTTGTGATGGCACAAGCAAGCCTTTCAGTCGTAATCAAACGTCTATGCTTATTTTTGAAAGCCCAATTCCAAACTTATGCTGTATTCAATTACCTGCTGCATAGGATTGTTATGGTAAAGTCATAAATCGTATAATGACAAAAACAATGTTTTGTAAAAGTCAAACAATCAATGTTCCATAGTTGTTACAGTAGCCTATATGTTTTGGCTCAGGCAACAGGCGCAGGACTGTAGCTTTTACGTACCATGCAGCTCATACCAGTAAATGTTGCGCGGCACAATAAAAAGTGCTGAACGGCCCACAATTGGACCGAAGCTCACAGTTCGCCGACCACGAACTTACGCATTCGGTTCAGTTGGTTTCCCTTGAATTTTGACTGGAAGGTATGGGTTATCAGTGAAAAAGTTTTAACGTTGCTCTGAAAGTTGCGAGCTATGTATGTGATATTGGGTTTGTTTGAAATTGGCAAATTTGGAAAAAGAGCTTACAATTTGAGTTGAGCCGAAGTGAAATTAGGAATAGGCGAAGTTTTTAAACCTTCTCTCAAAGGAGTTTTCACTCTGTGTACAAAATGTCTGAAATCATTTAACTAGGTTAATATCTACTGCACAGAGCAATAACCACAAAATAGCAAATTTCCATTGTTGAAGATAGGTTTCGGAAGGGCATAGCTATATGCAAATCATTAATGGTTTTCATTCATTGTTTTCGAACATGCTATTTTTTCACCATGAAATTTTTTATTTGGTTTCAATAGGCAATCAAATTACATTTAAAATAATAGTGGTTTAAAATCATTTTCGTTGCGTTTTGGGTAATGAACCATTTTAAAATGATGGATTGCGACACACTAAATAGGCCTTTGGCATAAAATGATGTGCATGTTTTGCTAAAATTTGAAGATTTTTTAATGTTTTCAGCATTTACTCTGCATACCTGTTGCAACTGTGGAAGGTTTTTAGAAATAAATTACCTTTTGTCATTCCAAAATTTTACAGCGTGAATTGGGATAATTTTACTGTTGAACACTAAAAGTGCTCATGTTGTGGTATATTTTTTATACCAGCGTAAAATTACCCTTTTGCGTGCATGTTCCAGTATTTTAATCGTCAGATTGCTGATTTATTTTTCAAATTATGTGTTATATGTTTATACAATACGTTTGCGCTGCAGCCGCGCAATTAGTCCTTCAAACAGCCCATGATCCTCTTTTGCCAAAACTACACCACTGACAACTTTTAGGCGAATAAAATACTCAAGAGAAAATACAGTAATGGCGCATGTTTTGAAACTTTTTCTACGATGAAAGAAGAGCACGTAAACGCTAAACGCAGTGCTTTGAGTTACTGCAATGCTGCAAGTGTGAGGCATTTTCTATTGCAAGCTCCCCATAAAAGCTAAGGCTGTTCCCAAATTCGAACATTAAGCGTGGCTTTCGGTTTTGTTGTTCCTCTTCCTTTTGTGTGGCTATAAAATTTTGATTGAATGCATATGGTGACCTATACAGTCAAAATTTATTATTAAGGCCATTTAGTCACAAATGTCATATTTTTTATTTGCTTCAGAAAGCTATGAAACGAAACTTAAAACAAAAATCGCACCCTTTCGAAGTCTACAACAAAAGTTATAAAGTCATAAAAAATCATATTTTCCATGTTAGGGCACAAAGTAATACAGTAATTTGCGTATTTTCAACGTAATTGAATAGGGAAACCATTAAAACAATCTTATAATATCAGGTGAAACTACAGTACTATATTGGTAGGACTAAGCTGCATCCTGCAAATTGGACATCAGTGTTGGCAAAGACATAGGTGAACTAAGTTATTTGGATGAAATGTGATGCACTGTCTAAAAATGCATGTTCTTGCTGCCCCATATAAATAAACCAATGTCCATGCATGTTTTCATTTTGCTTCAAACCAAACTATATGTTTTGCTCATGTTTTGAGCTGTTTATTTTAGTGGGTCTTCAACAAACCATGGGCCTGCTACTACCATCTCTCATGTCTATTTTCACTGGTAGTATTGTTTTTGCACTAGTTGTATTTTCTATAGCTCAATCATTTTTGTTTGGTCATATACAGTCATATTTTCTGAAAAATGAAGTCATATTATCAAGTTTTTTAGGTTATAAAAATGTCCCTATTGATTACTACCCAACATATCAAAGTTTGGCAAAATAGCAGTTAACAACTTACTAAACCTTTTTGTTTAGCCATTGGCGACTAGCCGCATAACAAATTTTGTTTTTCGCCGAGACGATTTCATGAACGTTCTTCTCAACCATGCTTCTGCAAATCAGTCACGTGTGTTGGAACAATTACGCATCTTTTGCATTCGAAGACGGACGCCAACCCGTCGAACTACCGCACTCTTGCTTGTTAATTAATTACACCGTTACACCAACTTCCGGTTGTTTGCATTTCACTTAGATTTCTGTCACGTACCCAACCCTGGGTACGCGTTTTAATTTGACGCCTTCAGTCTTTGAGTGACTGGAACTTGAAATATTAAAATTGTTATTTCAAAGAAATCAACATACGACAAATCTTCGAAGATCGCCGGTTACCCAAGGTATACTTTAATACAGTCAGCGCCAGCAATTGTGAATTACGGACATTTTATAAATCTTTTTCCCTTCTGGTGTTTATTTAAAAAAAACATGTGGTGCACTTTTCTACGCAAAGTGGATGCGGTTATGAAGTCCTCTTTAACTGAAGAGAGAAATGGCTGAGTGCAATGCGATTGGAATCACGATTTTGAAAACATGACTCAGAAAGTGTCATTAGGCACTGCTATCGTTCAGTACAACCAATGATACAAACAGTTCTCTTTTGTTAAAAGCTACGTGTTCGGTGAACAGCTTTATTTTGTATTACACCTTACCGACGAAATACGATATTTTGCTTTATAGGAGATGGCACTTGTTGGATACATATGCAAATTCTCCACAATCTGCACGGAACGCCTAGAAGCTTTTGCTCAAACTATAGAGCTCAGCCCACAAAGCTTGCTCTGTTCACTAAAATCGGTGAAAGGCTTGCCATCATAAACGCTGCAGACAGTGCTTCAATAAGAGTTTAACTGGGCTGCATTTCTGTCAACCTTTCCATTTGATGCAGTACAAGGAAGAACAAAAAAAGAATATATATGTAACCAATTTGCGAGCCTGGATAAATTTCAGAGTAATATTGTAAGAAACACTCATGCAAATTTTCCAAACAGCAGGACATCAGCAAACGCAGAAACATGAATCATCACGCATCAGTACAATCACTGATCGAACAAAAAGGGATTTGTCATTTTGTTGTAGCCGTTTCATCACCAAGCGTTTATGCGTGCACGCACGCATATTTGGAGAGAGTCTGACCGCATTTTCTGAGTTGCAATTATTTTTACCCGAGCGCAGACTGCGTGTGTTACCATGGAATTGAATTATTCTCTAGCAATACGTCTTCTAAATAAAGTTTATTTTACTACATCGGCAGAGAGCGTCAACGAACTCAAAGTAATTGGAGCCATGCAGCAGCCTTGTTTCGGCTAGGCAACATAAAACCTTTGGTCACTTAGGTGGGAGAAGACCAGTGAGCGGTTTGTTGTTCAAGTAGTGCTTTTCAATGGCATGGCAAGACAAATTCAACGTGACTGGACTGCTGGACCGACTGCATCCTTGGTTGTCGTTACCATGATTGGTTCTGCGAATTTGGGAAGGTTTCCTCAAGCCTTTGTTTACTCCAGCGTTCCCCAACGTGGAGGTCGCGACGCAAATGAAGCAGTCTGCTTTGGCAGGAGTAGTAGGCCTATCAAGCAGTGGTAAAAGTAGAATAATTTTCTTACCGGAACGATCCAGTATTTGTCAATACCCTCCCAAAATTTCAGCCATAAATGTAAATAAGCAATCAAGAGCGCGTTTACTTTTGCCGCACCCTGTATTTTACATTTTTAAAATACAAAAAAAGTACGGTACATTCTGAAAACCACCGTTTCCAAATCAACCAAAAAGGGTTAGGCTATAGGCTACGTACGGCAACTTGCACTATCTCCGAAAGTGGTTCAGGCAATGCAACTTGAGTAACTTAAGTTGTCTAAATTTAACACCTCATACTATAGCCTACTTGCTAATACTGAATTTGCAATCTACACACACTAAAATAGCAAACCTGATACAAATACTTTACACCGTTTGCAGGGCCCTAGGCTGTTTTAAAGGGGGCTTTTGTGAAAGGTTTGCGATTGATGTCATACAAATTAGAACTACACGCAGGACCAGATTTAGCTGATGCGAGGCCCTAGGCTAATCAACTTGTGAGGACGCCTCACACACTGTTGCGAGGAAAAAAATGGAAAGCGTCAATCAATTCGCGAAACTCCGAAAATGACGCTCTGGAAGTGCGGTCATTAAAAAGTTCTCAATCATTACTGAAGTCCCCACGCTCACTGCGTTTGTTGCTGCCTTCGACGCAAAAGCGTTCACTGTGTTGAAAAAAAATCAAACACACTGCACCTATATGGTATGTGTGGTGGCATAAAGACTAAGCACAACGTGAGGATCACGTTGCAACTCGCTTACCACAGCTGTAAAAATCTGACACACACGAGCAAAACACCTCACGTAAAACGCACCCAAATGGTTGTAACTGTTCGGTTCACGATTCGCGTAACTTTACTCCCCAGGTGAAATGAGCAAGGAATAAAAATATGTGATTGATTCCTTGCTTATTTCACCTGTGGAGTGAAGTTACTTGAATACAGATATGCGCAAGTTTGAAACATCGCAAAAAGAAGAA
>JGI24158J21664_10002182_pt1 | contig 23418 bp, 17 predicted proteins | sample Ectturendosymbi3_FD_21664 | JGI IMG/M metagenome (IMG submission 21664) | reverse complement strand
TTATAATGCGGTGCGCCTAATGTATGAACCTGGTTGTGCTTTCTCATCTAGAATCAGTTTTATGTGGTAAACGGTACCATTTATTTAATCGCTAGTTACGAGTTTTTGCAAGCAGACGTAATACATAAACCAATAACAATAGCAATGAGCAGCACACGAGAGTAGCTGCCACATACCACAGATAGTATAACTCGGCGAGGCTCCTGACCACGTTGGCGCACGCCGAATCAAACACGCGTACAACTTTTATTTTATTCTATTCGTGTCAAGCGGATTAGGCATGTATGACAGATTAAACTCCCTCGTATGTAACGACAGATTAAACCCCCAGTGGCAACTCAGGCACCCGGGCGACACCGGCACTCAGGAGCTATTGGGAAAGAGTTGAATACAGTTTGACTTACCAAGTTTTGCTTCATTTAATGCGCTTTATAAACTGGTGCGCTTTATGTATGAAAAAAGAATAGAGAGCATTCAATTTTTCATACTGCGCCTTTTGGTCCCGAAAATAACTGCAACTACAGTCAGACCTCGTTTATCCGAACTACTTCGTTTCGTCAAGCAATGTCGGTTTAGCGAGGTATTCTGAAAATCGAAATCAGGCCTGTAGCCACGGGGGCATTCGGGGTCAATCCCCCTAAATTTATTTAAGCTCCTCCAAATTTTGTTTTGCCAAGAAAAATTTGTATTAAAAAATATAATAAAAACAGAAGTCCTGACCCCTAAAAATGTTTTGTGCCCCCCAAACCTTTAGACCTAGGCTACGGGTCTGGCTTAAGTGAACGTTCAAAGGGGAATCAGAAACAAAAGAGGAAACAGAAACAAACTGTATTTTCAGACGAACTGTCAACTTAAGCAAATATGTAGACTGCATGTGAAACATGACAAAATGAAACTCATAGTTTTTGTTTATTAGCAGATCCGTACACATGAGCAAGTATGCATTCAGAATGAGATTTAAACGCGAAAAAAACTGTACAGGAAACCTATTACTGCGTCCTGCAGGGTCTCCCACTGTTACATTCATTGTGCGTAGAAAAATAACTTTCACCCTTCCATTGCGATTTAATAAACTACTAAGTAACAGTTGGCGTAATCCGGTTTAGCGTTTTTTCTATTGATATTGCATATCCGTTCCTAAGTTTCCGAGTCGGTGTCGGACAGCGAGGTTTCCGGATTAAAGGGGTGAAATGCGTTGGGAGAAATCTGTTCCGAGCAATTTGTTTCGGATAGCGGGGATTCTGGTTGATCGGAATTCGGACAAACAGGTCTGATTGTGTTTGTAAGTGGTATTGATCTCATTGTCAAAACACATAAGAAAAAATTTCCAAGTTATCACTGGTTTCGGGCACAGCGCGTTTGTTACATCACAATCGTTGTTTGTTCCTACGAATGTGGTGCTGAAAAGATACTTAGCTTGTCGAACATTCTGCAAATGTCAATCGTACAGCAATAACAGCTGTTTATCCAAACGTACATACACTTATTAAATTGATACTGACAACCAGCTGCACAACTGCGTCTGTGGAGCGCGCTGTCTATCAAGATGGCGGTGTTATAAATATACTTGCAAAATCAATGCGGAGAAGAACGATTGAATTGCAAATGCTCTGATTACTTTGCATCGCAATATAAAAGTGAATTACTCGAAATCAATATAGGACTTCTTGCGCAGCAAACAACATCGTCAACTGCTGAATTCTAAAAAGGCTATTTTCGAAATACGACGCGTGACTGATATTTTGTTCAGACAACGCGGCCACAATTTCTGAGGCTAGCTGTCGCGCCTTTCAATATGAGAAGTTGCTTATAAAAATATAGTTGCAGTGCAAACGATCCCACGTTACTTGGCGTGACGTTGAGGAAAGCCTAAACTTACTTAATTATGTCATAACCTAGTAGGTATAAAGAGCAGACAAAATTAGCCCGAAACTGCAAAACGAAACGATCGTGATTGGAGACTGTCCTCTTGCGATAAAGCGAAATATTACAAAACAGCTCCTGCGTGTGCGTGGCAGTGTACGAGATAATATTTTATCGTCTTTAATGCTGAGTACCTGCAGTGCAAAGGGGTCTGTCATGACAGCCAAACAGACCCCCTAGATGCACCCCTGATTTGCTCTGTTGTTTCAGCAAATTCAGTACTGCCTTGCTTGTAGTAAATTTACAGCATCTGTGACACCAGAACATTTGTGTGAGCATACTGTGCAATGTGGATAAAAGTAACTTCAGTGAAGCATTTGTTCGAATGCAAATGAATTAATTTTTTTGTTGAAAATACAGAAGTGGATGTTGTAATTCTGGCCGAAATTATACATAGGAACCCAGAGAATATAGGTTTCTTAGTACCGATACTTTAAGCTATTATAGCAAATTGCAAAAACTATGGATTTAAATTGTCAACATTTATATAAACATACCACACGCGTGATTTTTTCAACCAAGTGGGTCTTCACCCAATGCCACGTGAAAAAATGATTTGTTTTTTGAAATGTATTAGTAGAGCTTTGTTTTGTAATCCTTGAGTCCTGTAGCGTTTTTCTATGAAACCTTTTTTACTGACTGCAGCATGCAGATTGAATTGGCTCATCTTAAATGCAAGTATAGAATTGAGGTGCAATATTTGGTCAGTGTTATGATTTCCCACCACACACTTCTACTGATTTCATCACAGTATACCAGGTTAGGAATCACTCTGAGACAAAGTATGTATGGTTAATCCACAGTGTGCGTCTTGAACAGGGTTCCCACACGGTATTGAAAAAGAATTGAATTTCAAAATCGGTTTGCAAGGCCTTGAAAAAGTATTGAATTTGGCCAAAATGTACATTAGGTATTGAAAAAAGTATGGAGATTCTAAATCAGCTATGTCCAACCCACGGCCCAGTTTAGGTTTTCGCTGTAGTGAAAGCATCCTACATACTGACAACTTGTCCTTATTTTGATAATTAATCTTTAATTTGACATTTTGGATGCAGGTTGTCCTCATTGCCATTTTTATCACGTCTGTTGCCATTGCAGTTAAGATTCAAACATTTTCAGAATATTAGTTTAAGCTAAATTTAGTTTGCTAAGGTCCAAAGTAAGCCATTCAATGTGCGGTCTTCTGATGTCATTCAATGTGTGGCCTTAGTTGAGATAGTGACATGATTTTTGGCTCAGTAAGACATTTGGGTTGGACATGGCTGTTCGAAATGGAAAAGAAATCCGAAGTAGCTGAGCAGAATTTTACGAAAGGAAAAGCACTTCATTATTTGTGCAGTGTTATGCAATGTGAAAAATTTGGTTTTATGATTAAGAAATTCGAAACATGAAGAGAAGTAATGTTATTGAACTTTTTTAATTTAGTATTGAAATGGTAATGAAAAAGTATGGAAAATAATTTTTTTTAATGTGTGGGAACCCTGCTTGAAGAATACTGTTTTGACTGTTTCCCGGAAACGCAGCTGCTGTTACTGAGTATCGCCTGCTAGATGTATTGTCATCCACTTAATATCGCTTAAAGCAAGTTTCAAAGATTGTGCTGTTAACCAGGGGCAAACCCAACGTGTTTTTTCAAGTAGGAAGAGCAGCAACGTATATCATGATTAAATATCAATATGTTTTTAATCTTGTAACAAGTTATGTTTTGGTATTTTTGTCAGGTTCTCACTGTGCTTCATCTTTTGCGTTTTTGCGCTGATGTTGCGAAAGGAATGGCGTATCTTGCCGAAAAGAAATTTGTCCATCGAGACCTCGCTGCTAGAAATTGCATGTAAGTCTGGTAATCACGCTAATTTGTTTGTAATGTCGAGTTACAAAAACATGTTTAAGTCATGTGTCAGGACTTGACAGTTTGCTTATTTTTTGCAAAGGGTGGACAAAGACTGGATTGTAAAAGTAGCTGACTTCGGTCTTTCAAGAGACTTGTTTGACCGCGATTATTACAAGAGCAGTGTAAAAACTCAACTACCTCTAAAGTGGATGCCACCCGAAAGTATCAAGTACGGGAGATACAGCGAGAAAAGCGACGTTGTGAGTTAACATTTAGCGTTTACAACCGTTGTGCTATACATGTGCCCTGCAAGGTATGTTCAGTGGCGTAACTGACGAAGAGAAGAGGGGCGAATCTCTCCCCCTAGCAAGCTAAATGTAAAAATTGCGCCCCCACTTAGCTTATATTTCGGTTTTAGTATTTTTTTGTTTTTCAGTAGGTTGTTTTTTTCCGTTTCTCAGAGTATTTTCCTGTGATTTAGGGTTACTTTTAGTATAGCCATCCACATGCGGATTCACCATTCATTTCTGAAGGGTTTTTTTAGTGTTGACAAGTGGACCCCTTACAGCGAAGTTTTCCCCACCTGGCTCTAACCTCTACTTACTCTACTGCGCATGTTGTTTATGAATTGACGTTCTATTCTGCGTAATAAAGGCGCTTTATTTGGTCTTTTTAAGCACGTATTGCTCAGGAACAAAAGTGCTTTCAAAAGCGATCTAGCTAGTGGATTGTTTGTTGGTCAGCTTGTCGGTTTCTTGGCCGACCACGGGTTGTCACACGACGAGCTTATGGCTAGCCTAAATTTGTGCCAACGCACTGTATGTCCGTCTTTGTAGCCAGCTGACGTAATGGCATTGGAAACTGGACTACGAGATACTTATGCTATGATAATTGCTGAGTGTGCTGATAAAGCATCGGTCAGCGAAGAGAACTATTTGCCCCAGGGTGGTGTCGTACAAACTAAAACTCAAGCTGCTATAGAAGGCGATCTGCTTGTCGTGATTCGTAAAACTGCAATGATTTGACTGCTAAAACATGGCCCTTGTTTTTCCGAACTACAAAGAGATTCCGATAAAATTTTCTTTTTTTGATTTCTCGAGAAGGGAACGAACATGAGTTGCTGTCGTGTCCACCGGGACTCGTGTCAGAGTCACGGGTCGATGCGCGCAAAACGCCTGTAGACGACGCAATCGACGTTACGACTTAATCGAATTCCGTACTGCCTTTCTGGGGCCATCAAGTTTGATCGGAGTCGGTTTTTAATCAGAAAACGGCCAGTTACCTTATTGATAGAGCAGAAATTAGTGTTGTTACCCATTTTTTATGACACAACAAAACTTGGTCAGACGCAAAAGTCTGCGAACTCAGAATTTACCAAATCAGGATTAGCTGCTGATTCGCTAAAGCGTGTTTCTTTTGTAATAGGGAAGTTGAGAAATAAATCCACGGCCCACCTTAATTGATTCTCTTAAATGCCTTCCGTAGGCAGTAGCAGTGAAGTTGGACAGGCTCGAGCTGATGAAAGTTTCGTACTTCGGCTTACTCAAATGCTGAATCGAAATATTTGCGTGAGGATCTTGCTCTTTCGAATGTGCGCAAAATGTGCGTACTGACGCGCAGTTTCAAGACTATTCGCAATCACCGTTTCAGGAGTTAGATTCAATCAGACGATCCCAAAGTTGCGAAATCCCAAATTCTCAAATCTAACACTGTACAAGGCACAGCATGCATACTTGACATTGTGAGGATTCCGCGTGATCCGTTCATCCACACCTTGCGCCGTGCGATTTGGTAACTGCTTGGCAAGACGGCTTTAACCAGTTGCCCGAAGCACGCTAAGCAATGCAATGCTTTCAATTGTACCAGTGCAAAGCAAGCTTTCGATCTGGAAGTCTGAAACATATCCGCGATGGCAGTTTTTATTCAGTTGTTTTTCACCATCGTAGTGTTACTAACCTGCGTTGCATTTTCAGTGGTCGTACGGCGTCGTGTCTTGGGAAATTATGACTCGCGGCGCTATCCCGTACCCAACGATACAAGCTATTGACATCCTGCAGTATCTGTCCGAGGGAAAGCGCATGGAGCGACCCGAGTGTTGTCCTGTCAGACTGTAAGTTTCGATAGAGGTCCAGGTTGCGTGATTTGATTAATGATTAGAATACGCTGCGTGACATTTTTGTAGTACCCGTGACGCACTGCGTGGCTCAGTTAACGACTGTATGATACAGGTAATTGCGTTGCATAGTTAGTTCGTGGTCACAATACAGTGCATGATGCTGTTTAAATGTTGTAGGTTAGAAATGAAAGTCAAAAAACGTGTTTTGCATAGGTGCGTCAACATTTGATGGCGATTAGCAGCAAATTGGCGTTTTGGTTCCTTTCCGTATATCTGCAGCTAACGATCCAGCGTACTGTGAAAAAGCAGTGCGCCTATCCGTTAACGCGATTTTTTTCAATATTTCTATCATAGACACCGCATCATGAAGAAGTGTTGGCTGGATGACAGCAATGCCCGCCCCACATTCGCCGAGCTTGTAACTTTGACGACAGACATAGTGAAAGACGCGAAGAGGTCAGTCAGGCGCAAACCATCCGACGCGGGCTCAGCGTCCACGTCTCGCTCGAACCCGTACGAGAACAGCAGAAAGGAAAAACAAAACGGTAGCAGGTAAGGCTAAGTGGATTGTTTGAACTTGGACGTCCAAGTCCAAGTCTTGGACTGTAATGTCCAAGGACATTTGGATTGTTTGGACTTGGACATTAAAAACTGCAAGTTTTTGCAGTTTTTTTTGTACGATTTTTATCGTACACACATATATGTGTACGATAAAGATGTTGATGGTGAATCACAGGTCTGCAGTTACGATAATTACGTCGTTGTTCACATTTTTCTGACTAAGCGCTTGGGCAACGACAACATTAAATAACTAACAATCATGTCTGGAATGCTCAGTGGTCTCCTGTCGGTGCGAACCTATAATTTTTCCGATGTTGGCGGCTGGAAAATTTCAACGTATTTTAGAGTTTGAAAAAGTTTACCCTGGCGTCATCCTCCCTCCCAGCGCACAGTTTGAACGCTTGTAAAACTTGATGTTTAAGGCTGGTGGCCGAGTACACGAACTGTGCAAATGTGAGTTTCATTAGGACTCCAGTTGCTTAGATTTTTCGGCAGCAGGAAAGCTGGAGCGCTCTACCCGGAAGGGAGTGTTCGCAACGACGGTAACAGTATTTTAAGGCGTTTTAAGCGGCCTCTCAAATTTTTGCAACAGTCTCTCAGCATACAGTAGTGCTCGCTTTATGACCACCACCAAAATACACTAAAGCCTCGCTTTTCACCCATCTCGGTGTTTAGATGAAATAGTTGCGGTCTCTCAATATGTTTTAGCGGTCACCAAAGGTCAAACCTTGAAAAAACCCTGATCGATAACACACTTCACGATGAAATGACGTGTTGTCGCGTGTTGTTCGGCAAGCATACTTTTGTTTTGCATATGAAACGCACCTTCGTTCAAAGATCGTAGTAGGATCTTGACGGCTTTTCTCGATTTTTTTCGTACATTCTGTGGCAGACGTGATTTTGGTTCTCCTACGTATAGAAAAGTTTCGGGCCAGCGTCTCGCAACCTGCACGTTCCTACGGCTCTGCTATCGACAAGCAGAGCATCTGCATCATGTCTGATGTCATGAACCTATCGCAACGATGAAGAGTAATGTCAGCAGAAACAGGCAGGCTTTGTCCCATTGCCGGAATTAACGCTTGAATGGTTTTCAAATACCTCTACCCCCGCGCTGAATGTAACATCATCTCTGTGGCCAAAACAGTGTCGCATTGAACACGTTGTTGTCGTCATGCTTCCGCATGTCAGCGCACCGCCAAGGGTACCTGGTTTCTTCCCTGGTTTATAGCTGATTACTGCTCTGCCTACGTGTGATAGTGCTGGATAGACAGCCTAACTTTCGAACTGCGAATGTACATCGTCTGATTCACCATTACGGTGTTTTGTGACAATTGTGGAGAGTCTTTGTCCTACAAATACTTTAGTTCCAACCCTTCGTAGCAACTCTCAACTTCTTGTGATGATCCTCGCATAGAACCGGTTGAAAGCGTTGGTTTTCTGTTGGTGATGTGTTGTTCTTGCTTGATATCGATATTCCCGCGCGTGCATTATGCATGACAGCTTGCATAGCGTAAACAACCTGTGTTCCAACCAGTGTTCTTTTATGAAGTCAGTCGCTTCTAAACTTACGAAGTTGTGGGTATACGCGTTAGCTTGCTTTGGAATGGAATAAAAGAATACGTATTGAATGGATTGATAGCGACTAGAGTTGCCGCTGAGCTTCGCCCGTTTGTGACGTGGACAGTTCACGAGGATTCATTCCGCCCGAAGAAAACACCTGCTTTTGTGCAAGTGCACAGCTGTCGCGTTCATAATGTTTACTTACAGGTACCCGCTGTTTGAACCCAGTCAGCCGCTTGGCGCAATCCTTCGCTTTAACTAGCCTGAAGTATCTTCTCGTGACGATAAGTTTATTCACGCTCTCGCACCAGTGTGTTTGTTTCCTTGACCGCTGGGTGTAAAACGAGCGCTTGTTGGGATAATGTTTGTCACAGTCGTATCGCACTTTCTACCTGATGGCGCCAGTGACCTGACATTTTCCGGACGTGATATCACAATACTGGAATGCGTCATAGCCTATGAAACTCTTGTAGACGCGTCCTGAGGTACATTGTGTGTATCAGGAGCTCGCCACTACGCCTAACATCAGACAAAGCGTCTTTGACAATGTCATGTAAAAACAGAACTATTTTATTTGGCTCTGAGCTTACTAACCCATGTCAACCTGCATTTGTCTCCACTCTTTGCTAAAATTTTATTTTCTCAGCATCCGTACACTGCGTTTCAATTAAACTATCTGGAGAGTTTTATTAGAAGATTTCCGCTCTGTTTTTTTTTCTGTCAAGTTGTGTTAGTACCCCGTTTTTTGTACTAACCTCTTGAAACCTTCATCCGTGCGCTTGTATATTTCATGAAAAGATGTGTTAAGCTTCCAGTCAGTCCCTTTTATCATGGGCTAAGCAATCTTTGCTTTTTCCACTTGGCATTTTCCTGGTTGAGCAACGCTGTTCGCTTTCCAATTGTTACGAACGGCCTTGTTCAGGAAGCAATCCGGTGTATTAGCCACGTTCGATTTTGGGGAACGAGGGAGGCTTTGCTGTTGTTATCGATGTAAAGCAATGGGTTTTGTAGGACACACCTACAACGGCATATTAGGGTGCAATCACTGAGACAGAAAAACTTGGTGGCAGTCGGTTTGTCGAAGCATCTATTACTCATCTGGGCCAGCCATGTCCAACCCAAATGGCTTACTGAGCCAATAATTATGTCACTATCTTGACCAGGGCCGCACATTGAATAACATATTATTGAGGGCCGCACATTGCATGACTTGCTTTGATCTTACCAAATTAATTTAGCTTAAATGAATATACTGAAATTGTTCGAATCCTACCTGCAGTGGTAACAGATGTGATAAAATGGCACCGAGGACCACCTGCATCAAAAATGTCAAATTCAAAATTGTCAAAGACAAGGATAGGTTTTCAGTATGTAAGATACTTCTACCACAGTGAAAACCTAAACTGGGCCGCACAAAACCCTCGACTGGGCCGCGAGTTGGACGTGACTGATCTAGGCAGTTGCATTAGAAGCTTTTCATTCTCTCAGAAAATGAGGTGATGGCTCCTTGCGAGGAACAGACGCGAGACGTGTTGAGATTGACCACTGCGTCAATTCGTACCGGTATCGCTTTCGGCTGAAATACGTAGGTGGTTTGTTATGCAGAAAATTGCAGCACAGTTGCATTTTTCCTAAACAGCGAACAGAGGATTTGTTGGTGCACTTTTTCCATTCAACATTTATGTCTGTGATCTCGTCAATATTGATCGGCGAACTACGGGTACCGCCGTTTCAGATTCCCCGTGGTGTGTGGAAACCCCCTTGTCTGGCGTTAGCCCGAAAACAGAATTCTGCTTGTGTGTGACGTCAGTGTCTGTGTGACATCACGGAGAATTCTATGCGGGGCATGACAGGCCTTACGCGGTTCAACATCTGTGTTGTCTGTGTCCCAGACCCAAGCCCAAGCCGAGGCACTCACTTCGTTCGAAAAGCGAGGATAGAACGGACAAGTATCGCGCAGGCCCTTCCACAGACACCGCTGCCCGCACGTCCGAGAGTTCCAGATCTGCTGACAAAGACAGCGGCCGGAATGGAAAACCAAAGAAGCCGAGCTCCAAGTGAGATAGTTTGGGCGCAGTTTTGTTCGTGGCATGACGGGCGTTACGGTTGAAATAAGAAACAGCCGTTGTTTGCCGAACTTCAATGCAGAACGTGTGAGTGCATATAGTTTGCAAAGTTGCTTTTCTGCGCTTGCGTTGCAAGTTTAAGCGTAACGCCTATACCAGGTTAAGCGTGGTGATTAACTGGCACTCCGGCGTTCCGTGATCGAAATATTTCTCGTCAGGTCATGTTCGTTGAAATCTTTGGTCAATTGTGTTCACAGCCAGGTATTCCGATATCTGTCATTATTTTTATGGACCATTTGTTTGTAAATAATAAACTGGTTGATCGTATAACCGTTTTTCGCCGAAATGTGTACATTATTCCCAATAGAATTTGCGGCCATTCGTCTAAGTTTTGATTGTAAACATGTTTCGAACAGCGTTGAGGCGGAACTGGCAGGTCAAAATAACTGATTGAATTTGAGCATAAGTGTTTAACGTATGTAGACTAATATTCGCGTTATCGGTAAGTTTTGAAGTGATGCTAATAATTAGATTCATTCTAACAGCTCTGCCATAACTAGTAACGTTTAAAATCATAAAAGCCGTTCCACAACACTTGCTCAGAGTGGTTGTTTATTGTTCAACAGTAAGAAGTCCTTAGACTAAAAACATCAATCAGAAAATCCCACTCAAGCACCCAGTTCAAGTCGATGCGTCCGACGGATTGTGTTAGCAGTCAGTAGCTGGTAGTTTTCAACGAGTATACTCGCTACCTGGGTTATTTTTTCGGTTATAGACTAATTTTTTTAAATGACCGTCAATTCGGTCATAATGTCCGAAAATATATAGAGTAGTGACGGCGAGTTTTAGTTTAATGCCAACACGGGACAAATGTCGCAAATGTCTCAGCGAAAAAAAAAATCCCAGCTCACAACCTTTCCCAGTTGGTTCATGTCGCAGGAGATCAGGTCAAGACTTAAAAATTTTAATGTTTGATCATTTCTTTGTTTTCAAACTTAGGACATGTCATGCCTCAGATTGTTAAGTATTGACTTACAGCTGTAGCTGTATTTCTCATGCCTTCAGTTTACTTTTCCAGCTACTGCTTGAGGCAACTTCTGTATAGCCCATTCGGCTCCAAATTTCGTTTCACGCAAAATTTTAAGCCACAAATTAAGAGTGATCCAGGGCCATTCAATTTATGGGATTAGATCCCCGAGAAAAATGGTAGCAAACGCCACTTGCATGCGGGAAAATGTGCCACTTATATGACAACGAACATCGGAATCATTGCTTTGGTTTGAGGTGTGAGGTGTTGGTCAAGTTTCTATCCAAGCTTTCACGCGAGTTTTTTCACAAAACGTTTGTTCCTACATTGTGCGAGTGCAAATTCACAGTTACCCGTACTGAAATAGGAATCCATTTTTGCTAATGCTTGTATGTTTGGCTATTGCTACTGAAGCAGCAGCGTTGCATTTTCCACCGATATGCACATCATCGAAACGAACTGTTGAAAAATGCGTTTATCAAGTCAGCCTCACGTGTTTCAGCGTGACGCATTTTGACCTTATAACGGACCTCACCCACACATTTTGTTTCGGTTGACAAACTCGTCCCGTCCACCATTCCTATTCGCAGCAGTGGTGTGAATAAAAGCTGTCGGGCAAACTTTTGCAGCATCATGGACCCAGGACTGTTGTTTTATGTTTTTTTTACACGCTTTCGTATTTTTGCTTTGAAAAATGCAGTGGATGTAAGAGTGCTGGGCTAAGCTGGAAAAAGACTATTTTCTCGCACATGTTATGAAGTAGAATGGGAAAACAAAAGACTGCAGCCCAATCTTAGGTTTTTCTTTTCCTAAACATGCAACCGGCACTTAACTCCTAAAAATGCAAAGGTAAACTTTTATTGCTGTTGTCAAATATACAAATAGAAGTTCAGACGAAAGGAACCTTGGCAAGATGAAGCCTGATCCACAACGCCTAAAAAGATCTCGATTTGAAAAATTGTTAACAACGTTGTTCTGTCTTTATTGGTAAGCAGGAGATGACCCAAAAGCAATCTTCTGCATTGCCACTAGGAAGCACCAAACAGTGTTAAGTGAACGCAGGCCGTTACTGCCTCCCCGCGCTTTCATTTTAGAATCTAGTGCGTGTGGCACAGGTTGGAATTGCGCGCCTTTCGCTTTTCCTTCGCTGTAAAACCAAGCCGAGAACGTTTCGCATCAACCGTTGTGTTGCTTCGCAGAAGCAGCAGCAGTGGAGTCAGCAGCTCACGTTCCAGCCGAAGGTCCGACCGGCTCGAGGTTGGCGTGTACCAGGACACTGATCAACAAGGGAGGACTATTTCCGTTTAGAAGAAAACGCGCGCTTCCACAATAGACAATGCGTCGGCGTGTTCGAAAACGTATTAAAGTCCTTCGGTTCACACAAATCAACTTCCTTGGGCCGCTCAGCATTTTCAAAGCGTGTATGAGGCGCGAGTGTAGAGTCGGGAGATCACCGTTAATATTTCCTACTGGCGAGGATTCCTCGTTGAAACTTCTTACATCTCGAAAGGCAGCAAGTTTATGTTCAACGTAAAATTCATTCTTTTCAAGAGCAGGTTCTAGTTGGCATTGCGTCATAAAAAACAGCTGTCTTGACAAGCTTCTGATTGGACTAATTAGCAAGTTTGCTTTCAAACGGAATGTCGTCTGGTACTCTAGATGCCTGCCAGCAGCTCGTTTCAGCCTTGGACAAGCTGCCAGTTACCACTTTCGTTCGATTTGCTATATTGTGTGTTGTCTGGTGCTTTTTCGCGTTAAATTTGAGAAGTTTTTTTATTGAAGTGCTTTGTGAAGACTGCAAAACTACGAGTTACACGTGTTTGCGTGCAGTGCCGTGTGTTGTCCGTGGCCTCTGGAGGTCTTGTGAAAATACGGGCCATTGTGACCTGCGCATCTGAACCGTTGAACCTAATCGTGCACATTCTTTCCTACTTTGTATCGCAGAAAAGCATTTTCAGTCTTGTCGCTGGACCATAAATCGTGTTGCGCAGAGCGTCTCCACTTTTCTCTTGTGTGCTTCTGAAACGGCGCTTCTGTCCCGATCGTGTATTGCGGCGCCAAACACCACTCTTCATCAGGTCACTGATCACATTCACTATGTACGATTTTCTCATTACCAGCCTTTTTTTCCGGAACACAACACATCGTACCCGAGCCCCTTGTGTTTCGACGGTTGCAGATGCTTTTTGTACATGCGTTGATCGATGTTTGATGCGCTCAGCTCATTTTTTACGCTTTTCTGATGTGCCGTCGACTGTGTTTCTACAATCGTCTTATCGCCAACTCCGTCACAAAAACTCTTTAACCCACGCAGCTAGCGACGCTTCGTCTTCAGAAGAAACCTTGAACAGCAATCGGGGTTCGTTGAGCTGCTTCAGCTTGCACCTGTACTCGTCAGGATACTTTGGCCAAAGACCCTGTTGGCGACGCATCGCTGATAGTTCGTCCCGGGGTGCGAGTTCAAAACTCGAATTTTTCGTGCCAACTCGGCTGTCGCGACCGGTTGCCATTGCCACCTGGGATCCGGAAGTCTGAACTGCCATGCATAGGTGTTGCAAAATGCGTTTTAACTTGAGGACATTCAGCCTGGCTCGAGTTGAGGTCGGCTGTTTTCACGGAGCCAACTTCACCTGCACTCATGAAGGTGTGTATGAGGTCACGTGGTCTGCATGTCTGCAAAAACGTGTTGCAAAATGTTACGTGCATGACTAACAAACTTTGACAGTCTTTCGCTGTGGCGTTGTTGCCTTCCCTTTGATCTCACGAGTGCTTTGCTTCAAACGTCATGACGTGGCAATGAAATCCTGCGATTAACTTGTGCGTAACATACGAGCGTCCCCCACAGTGAAATGTCTAATCTGCACGCACGCAGGGCGGATCCAGCAAGTAACGTTAGGTGGGGAAATTTCAGTAATAATTGGTGGTCAAGTCTCATAACGACTTCTCTACTGTAAGATGAAGTATACTTCACCAAACTTCTGTGAAAAAGCAATGGTTTTAAGGGGAGCGATCGCCCCGTTGACCCCCCCGGCACGCACTTCCGAGTGATCTTCTCGCACGGAAGCAAAACTTTAACAGGCCAGAAACCGACAGCAAACGGTGATCGATGCAGGGCGCGTGGCGGTCGTGTGATGGGGGGGACCTTATGACGCTACGCCTAGCAAACAAAGCTTGCAGTTTGAAAGCGCCGCGTTTTTTTCTGAATATTCATACGATTGACTTCTGTGCTCACCGTTCATGCTATGGAAACGCAATAACATCTAACAGCAAGTCTCCGGCCGAACTCGACCCATACGCAGCAAAACTTCAGGTTTCCACCGTGTAGCTTTTGATTGGTATCTGAAAGCTGTGCACGTTAATTGTTATCGTACTTCTTTCACTGCGATGCTGAAAGTTGATGCTGTACAGTCCCTTCTATTTGCTGTGGACAACGTTTGTACAAACTTGGCGTTGCATGTTTTGACTTGACGGGCAATGCGCACTTCGAACTCGGCTTTGTCTGCATTTGTCATTGTTACGCTCTGCTTACATTGTGGCCTTTTCCTTGTCGCTATCATCTTTAATCACGAACGTCGAACGCACGTGTTGTAAGAGGATGCAGAAGAAAGTTACCTTGGTCTTTAAGTACTTAATATTCTATCTACAAAATGGGGTAATACCTTCTTAGGTCATGGTGCTCACCGGGCATTGACTTGGTGATCTTGTTTGCAGCAGCATGCAACATTTGTGAGCAGCTAACAGCCAAACACTTCCGTTCTTGCGTTTTGTGGTCGTTGTGGAATGTGAATGTAATCTTGAGAGGTTGGGATGATGCAATCAGAACCGGAATATGCCTGTCATGAGTGAGTTAATACCATTTTTGTGCCTATTCATAACTAATCGGTGGCACAAATGACACGAGAACCTCTCGAATCTTGTGACAGTTTTGCTGAACGGTTTTCCCGCTTATTTTCCAAGCTTTCCGTGCACAGCGTTTTCAATTTCTTGCAACAGTTCTGCGTGCTGAGTCCTTCTGCGCCAAGCATTTGTTTTATATTATATGTCTTTGTGGTCTGCGCTGCTTGATGCTGGTACCAATAAACGTAGAACCTTCTATCGTCGCTTTGCTAACCTGAGCCATGCAATCAGGGCCTTGTTGCTTGCCTAGTGGCTTTAAAGCGGAATAGGTTTTGCTTTAGTTGAGTGGAATACATCGCGAGATATGAATATCCATGACTTATGCGGTCCTCACTGGATATGATGGATCGCATACGTTCCTTAAATTTTCTTGAAAACATTGCTGATCTTAAGATAAAGAAAAAACAGAACTAGTCAAGGGTCGTCTCTTTGTAACTAACGGCTATGTATTCTGGTGTGACGTTTTTGAACCTTATTTTGTCTTTCCTGAGCATGTTCTGCAGCACGGCCTGCCTTCCTTGCTTTTATTTGTAATCGTTGATAAAGGCAGCCGGGTTCTCATTTGAGCTTTTTCAAATATGCTTTGAACATATTAGTCTTCGCGGAAATAAATAAAGCAACAAACAGAGCAGTTGAAAAAATCCAAGAAGATCAATATCTGATGAACAATGATGGCGCAAAACCGCCAAGCGCTGTTTCAGTTCGTGACTTAGCACTCAGTTCGGACTTGAAAGCTAATCGAAAAGCAACCGGAACTCACTGCCTGATGACTAGCTGGCGTCAAGCTGTTCGATTCCACCAAAGTTGTAGACGTTCGATTCCACCAGAGTTGTAAAGCTTCATTTTGAAGCCCGATTTAGGCCCGAAAGCCATATTTATCGAGTGAATCAAGATATGCGCAACTGCGGGGAATGAGTGGCATAGCAAAGTAAACGTGACTAAATAAATTCGCAATTATTCAATTTTTACTGAAGATTTAATCAACTCGATTGCTTCAGCAGTAACTGGTGACAAAAGTGTCCGTCGTTGCGAAAAAAAAATTGTATGCAGCCCCGAAATATTTTGACTGACTTGAATCCGACTTGCAACTCTGGATTGCAACATCATACTGTCCTCTACATGAAACCTGATCATGACATTCCATCAGGGGCGCTGGAGAGTTGGGGCATTGCCCCTCTTCTCTTTCAAAAGCGGGAAACCGGGGCGGAGTTGCTTTTTCATAACAGTATCACAGGTAATTTTATGGTTTATCAAAAGCGACTTGAAACAAATTTATAGCAGCTATCCACGCACCCAGAAAATTCAGAATTGTTTTCTATAGTTTCTGTAAATATTGTTGACGTTAACATCGTTGCTAAAGTGAAACAAGCATAATTGATAAAGATTTATGTTTTTTTGTTGGTTGATGGTGCATGTTACAAAATACAGTAGCCTAAGTGGGTGTGAGAGAAGGATGTAGTGCAAGTCATCTAAAAATTTTATTGAACTTGTGATTAACTGTGGTACTGGTCAGTCACATACAGGAAGTTGATGTAGTGTACATCAGACATGGGGTAATCGTAATCGATTACAGTTTTTGGGTAATCGAAATCGATTGAACTGACCAAAAATGAAATGTAATCGATATCGGCAACTCACTTTTTACAAATTGCCCTACTTTTTCTATTCTTACCCGGACTGCTCGTTTTGTACCCTTGTTGCAGCCTCAATGCTGCGTTGCCCTGAGCTAAGGAAGGTGAGCGTGGGGATATAATCTGGCGAGGTGATATAACGCCACGCCCTCCACTCATATTTGTACCTTGATTTCGGTATAAATAGGTCTACTCCAGGGGCGTGCAGAGGGGTCGAACAAGGTGACGGCCCAGGGTATCCAAAACAAGTGGCATCTAAAGATTGAAATTTAAAAATTACATTTTGTTAAAATGTAACGAGACGCTTCTTCGTCTTGTAAGGCTACTAACGCATGCTACATGGATTTAGTTTTTCGAAACTTTTTTGTCAACACTAGTTTTTACGTGTTTTAAATGCCTGTATTTCTCACATTCCTCAATACCAGATAAGAATTTCGCAGGGGCACATACAATCAAGCACCAGTGGCGTAACTAGAGGTTTGGGCCAGAGGGAGCAAACTTAGATGAAGGGGTCCCATTGGCCACAGTTTGGGTATGCAATAATGAGATCCTAAAAATGCATATACGTTATTCCGCAAAAACAAAATATTTGTCGGGTGATGTAATGAGCTTCAATTGGGGAAATGACTTTAAAGTAGAATTTCACGTTTCCATGTAACACATTCTATCTAAAATTGATACCCATCAGTGACTTGTGACTGGATAAGGTAAGCTTAAGGTTTGTTGTAAGACCCACCACTCTCAGGGGCGTAGCGAGGTCAGATGGTGCCCGGCACAGGAAGCAAGTTTGGCGCTCCCATGTTTGAACCTGATGTCTTTCGGAAGCAAATTTTCTGTATTGAAACAAGTACTGGTGACATTGTTGGGACTTTTCGGCGCCCCCCAAAGTTATTCGGCGCCTTAATCTTTGTAATTAACTCCTAAATTAATTCCACTTCTAAGCACCCAATGGTTGATAAATGGTGGGGCATGGGGGTAGATTCTGGACACTGCCTGAGTAAACAACAAAACAAATGTAGTAAGTCCAAAACGGAATTTTTTGCGCATTTCATTGATCTCTCCGCACCAGTAATAAAACGACATTCATTTAGGAATTAATGCCAAACAATTTTATCGAAGTATGGAGCTGCACCAATTACAAATAGGTATGAACTGTGCCGTAGCAGCCCAACTCTGGGTCCCTCGCGAAATGCTTTCAGCGCCCCCCTAATGGTGATTAAAACAAAAGATTTCTAAAGCGTTGCTGTATTAACGTTATTGTTCGTCATGGTTCAGTCGTCGCTGTAATTTATCTATCGCACGGCTACTCAACTGTGTGACCGCGGTCATACAGCAAAACAAAAGAAATCACTGCATAGTGGCCACAGTAGCACACATGAAAAATATTACATTACTACAACCATGAAATTATCATAAACAGTGTCACATTATAGTAGTATCAAAACGGCTTGGAGGGGGCCTTTTGGCATGAAAAAGCCTTTATGACATCATCCAAATCTAGAGAGTGCACACATGAAGCTTCGATTGACAACATGGCTTATGAGGACAGTCTGCAATCTGTCATATGAGACCTGTTGAAGGTTTTGATCAGCTTCAGTTTGCTGAAACTCTTTTGAGCGCTGGCGGCAGTATGGGGGCAGTTTAGCATAATCCGAAGTGCAATAAATATGTTAGGATAAACTTCAAGACGTGTCTTGAGAATAGGGCTTAACAAAAGGAATTAGGTCTTAAATCACTGTCATTGAATTAAAAACGATTGTTAAGAGATGTAATGAAATGCAAATGCGAGCAAAAACTTGCAGGGCATCAGAACCAATCCTATCGTTCAATTATGAAAACACTGTTACCGAAAAAACAAACCTGAAGCCGATCGAAGCAATGTGCCGCGATGAACGTTTTCTTTCATTAGCGCTTAAGTGAATTTTTCTTGAAAAGCATGCGTATCGTGCTTTTAACTGGCCGAAATAAGCGTACATAAACCTCTCTGATGTCTAGACGTGTTAATCACCTGGTGCACAGGCTTAGATTAATGACATTTGGTATCTCAAATAGGCTATAAATGTTGACAAAAACACACCGCCGCCTACGTGAACGTAACATGGTTAACATGAACACCCATAATCCACTAACTGCATCACTCGGTTGGGACAAGCTTAGCAGTGATTGCTTAAGTAAATAAACTCTTCTAACCACACTATTAACTCCATCTTGCTGTCTGAACAGCAGGCTGCGCAAACGTGTAACTTTGATCGTAAGCACCAAAGGTACCTTGCTTCTTTACGAGAAGACTACTTGAGCAAGCCATTGTTGCAGATGACTGCATCGCCTTGAACTACTGAGGCAAGCACAAGCGAAATATGGCAATTTGGGACATTAACTCACAGGAAAGCGACTAGCAGCAATAGAAATCCATCACTGACTTTACTCTACTACTATAGGTTGCACTATCATTATACAGGGATAAGTGAACTACGACAATTCGCTTGTGGTGACTATCACAGTGACTTGTTACTCATGTGCATCATCTAGCGGTGGCCATTTATTGACATGTGGCGCCATCTTCTGGTCGCCACACCATAATACAATTTTTCACAGTAATCACTGTACTGATCATGTGTAAGTCTGACGTCTGGATGTATAGAACTAGGCATGTATGCTAAATTCACCTTCAATACACCAAGCAATGAATGGTGACGCTTTTACGCAAACGCCTCAAATATATTACCTCACAAACGCACCAAAAAGATCAAGCGATGTTATCCTGGGTAACAGCGGCAGGTATTGCTCTGCCTACAAATCGCAGGACAAAACAGAATGCTGATTGAGAAAACTCCACTGATTTCTAGTGTTTCGCATTTCAATTTTGAGGTTGGAGCTTTGTTTGGTGGGCTACTCCCACAAAAGCCCCCAGTGGCGACGGGACTGAATTTTGGGCCCACTGTGTCACTAGACCGTAAACTTGCGAATATTTGTCTGATAAGGATAATCCCATATTCCGCGTCGTGGGCATTGTAAGAAAGTTTCTCTACACGTTTTTTCTCTTCTCAGTGCATTGTCTATGTTTCCGTTTCGGTAAGAATGCATTTCTCAAAAAGATAAAGAAATTGACTACAAAAAAACAACTAAAAATCGTGCGTAGCAGCTTCAAAGCCTATTTTCTGTGCTTTACTTGGCACTGCACGTGCAAGACACCATCAAAACTCAAATGATGTAAAGATATTTGTCATTAAGGGGCAAAACTGTTTTTTGACAAGGTTTTACATTTTTATCTATCCTAATGATGGGTAAGCTACTGTAGTTGCTGGCCATTTCTCGCTCTACAATGTCGGGTGCTTTCTCCACACTTTCACGTGATCTTTCGACGTGTTTCAGAACGAACGACTGATAAAAGGTCTACCCAACGTTTCAGATAATTTACCCGTATTGCAAACGTTTGCTCAATTTTTTCCTGCTACATGGTTCGTGTGGTTCGTTCCTGTTGCAAACCATCACATGAGTTTTCCTAAGTAGGAGATGGATTGCTTTTGATCTCGCGGACCATTTTCTGAAAAAGGTCAAGTGTCATCCTTTTCGTCTTTGCAGGGCACTGTTTGCCCATCACTGCTCTATCCTAAAAAATAAATTGCACTGTGAGTTAATCAGCTGCTTTTATTTTTAAAAAAACGTGAGGACACTTACAACGTTCACAGCTTGCAGGACAGCGTCAACAGTTCATGAGCAAAAAACTTACACCCCACAGATTAAAAAGCAAGACGGCCACCTTCAACTTAAAAAAAAGACCAACTTTTAAAACAAGTTTGTTTATACAAGCTATGACGCAATAGTATAACTGCATAAACTCAAAATGCTCCTTGTCAGGCAAGACAAAAGCGCAATGTACTTGTTTCTTTCAAATAGCTATAGAATTTAGAAGGGATCACAATATACTTCCATCAATCATTACGCAATTTTGAGCTTCTGTTTACTACTAAAGTGAATTTCTCTGCTTAAAAGCACACACCAAAGAGCATACTCAGGCACTGAGGAGCAATATTAAACCTCATGATTTAACGATTACACTGAAAACTAGTTACGTCACCAACGCGTCGGAAGGNGGGGCAGNGGGGCCAAGGCCCACTCTGGATTTTGAAATGTTTAGCAAAAAAGGTTGTTTTTTTAGTTTTGAGAGGGAAAAAACAAATTTCACCACTTTTTGCCCTCCCCTGGAAAAGTTTTGGAATAATCCCCTAGTGTCCCCACCCTGGAAAAAATCCTTCCGACGCCCATGGTCACCAATTGTAGCAAGCAACCAAACACTATATTATGAAAGAGAAAACGTTAGCAATGCCAGTATCTTTCGACTAAAATCTATAGGCATGTAAAATTTTGTGAAAACTAGAGCAGATTACTTTCATACACTGCCGTTCTTTAAACTTGGTGCTTTTGAAACAGCATTGTGCTACTCTACCAGAACAAGCAAAAAGACGTTACTCTGACAATAGGTCATTACTATGCAGGTTGGCCGGCTATGATATGCACAACCAATACCTTCAGATACAGGAGCGAATATAGTATATGTTGACTGAAAGTTTGAAAAATTATCTGCGGAACTGGTCGCTGGATATCGTGTTTCTCCGAATGTCTAAAGCTGCTGAATATCGGCTAGAGAATTTAAAAAATAATATCCCAAGTTCACGCTGTTTTTATGGTATTTTGGACAGTTATTTCCAGGATAACCACGCATTTTCAACTACACTCGTTTTCGCATTAATTTGTGGTGTGTGAATTTCGTCATATTCTGCTCACGTTTACAAAACGTATCGATAGTTATGCACACATTTCCCTTTTACTACAGTGTCCAGAACTATTTGAAAGTAACAGTTCTGACCGCAAACAGCGATTCCCACGCAGTGTGTTGCAAGCGCTCGATTGCTGGAGTGTATCTTGCGGTTGCTTGGAAACACATCTGGCTTTGCCGCATGTGCGCAAAGCCGCAAATAGTTGGGTTCGAGGCGCACGATATCAAAGCTTAATCTTCTACGACGTCATAACCTTGTTTTGCAGCAACTTGTTTGGATTTGCAAGTAAGAGTGTAAATTTGGGAGATCTGCCATTTTCGCTTCGTATGACGTATTATAAACAGCAAAGCAAAAGCAATGACTGGAATCAAGGCATCTTGGATATTCCGAAAACAAGTAATTTCATCTTCAGGAAGATTTAATGAGCTAAGCCCGGAGCGCTAGGCCACAAAAAGCTCTCGTGGTAACTTATATAAATCAGGCAACAGTAACATTTCATTGTAATCATAATTGTAGCAGGCAAATTTGGCAACGAGAGGATTTATGAAGAACCAATGACTCCAACTCCCAAAAAATAAACAAAAAGACAGGCGGATCCATCGCTATTTTACGTAGGCCCGTAATGAGTCTAACCTTGCTAAATGATCACAAACGGAGGACAAAATTTCTAATTTATCAAAAACAACAACTTGCTCAGGATGCTTTTTGGAATTTATGTGTTCTCGAAGCTTGTGGGTTTTTGGTGTCAGTTCATAAAATTTGCGTTGAGTCTGACCGACGCATAATTCACCGCAAGAGAATTTCAGCTGGCTACTACGGCCTTCAAGCCATTGTATTCCTAAGACGTTTGTACTCGAGTCAGTAGCGAAGTCAAAACAGTTCGCCGTGGGTATTCGATGCCGACAAGGGTGTTTCACCCAGTGGCGTACGTAGAAAATTTTCTTGTGGGGGTTCATTACGTCTCATTCGTTATGATGCCACATTTTACTTTGCAACAAAGACGAAAGTATGAGAAGAGAAATACAAAGCAAGCAGCAATACAATAAGCAAAGCTAACATTGTCAAGCAGTTAAAAACTCATATTTACACGCCTGTTCGATGTCTCACTTAATCTGAATCTGTTCCGGGGAAGAAGTGTTATTTCCATAAATGATTAACATTGCAAGGGCGTTCATTCTGAAACACTGATCGTACTTCGTAAGAACGTTTTTAGTCTGCGTAAGTATGTTTGTTAGCTGCCAAAGGCGAAATCAAAGGATGGGTCGGGTGTCCAAATATTCTTCACTATTCCAAAATTTTCTGCGTTAGATTAAGTTTTTCCTACACAAAGTGAAATGTCATTTGCTGTCATTCTTAGCGCAGAGCTAGATAGTGGTTGGTTGGACACCTGAAATTACTCTGTAAAACCGTCTGGTAGCTTCTATTTGTCACTGTTACCACTGCATGAACTTTAAGCACTAACAGAACTAGCTTCCTCCACGTCAGAACATATACAATGATATTTTCCGTAGAAACATCTCGACATTTCTTAGAATATAAGTCCAGCAAAATTTTGGCTTTCCTTTTTCCCTGCTGAGACACAATGTCATGCCTAAATCCTTTTGTGTTTTAACAGCTGCTGACTTTCACTTCGTTGAACCAGTTATACCATGCATCAGCAGGGCTGGCAATGAGATTTTTAGAAAAAAACCACTCATCTGAGCAGGCAATATAGCATTTGTACCATATCAAACTCACGGGATTTTCAACCCCAAACCCCACCCGCTTGCGTACATCCTTGGTGTCACCATTCCTCTTCAGAGTCTACATATAATTGGATAGACAGTCACATCCGAGTCGACGAGGGTCAATCAGGCCCGTAGCCAGGTTTTGAGGTTTGGAGGGGTAAAATAAATTTTTAGGGGGCACGATTTTTGTTTTTATTATATTTTTAAAACAAATTTTTCTGGGAACAAGAAAATTTGTGGGGGCACAAAAGAAATTTGGGGAGGCACTGCCCCCGAATGCCCCCCCCCCTGGCTACGGGCC
>JGI24158J21664_10002179_pt1 | contig 23441 bp, 16 predicted proteins | sample Ectturendosymbi3_FD_21664 | JGI IMG/M metagenome (IMG submission 21664) | reverse complement strand
TTTAGGGTTTAGGTTTAGGGTTTAGGTTTAGGGTTTAGGTTTAGGGTTTAGGTTTAGGTTTAGGGTTTAGGTTTAGGGTTTAGGTTTAGGGTTTAGGGTTTAGGTTTCAACATGGGGGCAATTTGTTGTAAAATGTGGGGGAACAGGTTGGTGTGAAACCAATAAATTATGAAACCTAAAGAGAAAATATGAGGGCATGGCATGTGATATCCCCATTCTCTGAAAAAGTGGGGGGGCGCGTCCCCCACATAATTGCACCATGGGTTTCAGTGTTTAGGTTTAGGGTTTAGGTTCAGGGTTTGGGTTCAGAGTTTAGGGTTTAGGGTTTAGGTTTAGCGTTTAGGTTTAGGGTTTAGGTTCAAGGTTTATGATTTGGGTTTAGGGTTTAGGTTTAGGGTTTTGATTTAGGTTTTGCGTTTAGGTCAGGGGTCTCAACCACGCGGTCCACTTGTTGCTGGTGAGATCTTTTTGTGTGGCCTGCGATGGTTTTTGTGAATTTTTAAATTATTAACATTTGCTTTATGTAGTGTATTCACCGGTGTTTATAAGTGCTCATCAGTCAGTGAGTGAACAAGTTATTTTTAAACAAACGTAGAGACAGCTAGAGATGAATTGCCTTTTACTCACAATGCATTTCAAAGAAGATAAGATGTAAAAGCATTTCCTGGTAAGGTTGTGGTATACTGCTATTGTTACGTCAACGTCACAATGCAGTCCTTGGGCTTNGACNTCAGACGAATTTGAGCTTGAGAGCCGGACCTCGGACTAATTTGAGTTTGAGAACCGGTTTCGGTTTATGGTTTGATTTTGGAGTTCAGCGTTTCAGGTCACGTGACATGGATTATACGCTAATCCAAGTGTATCGCCATTGCCACTTGACCAATTCAACCAATTGGGTTCACCTAATGGCAAAATAATTGCAGCAGTGCTTTTGCTTCTGATGGCAAAATGAACACTGGCTTGTTAAATTTTGGAAATGCCAAAAGGCTTCATCTATTTTGCCTCAGGGTGAAAAAACACAGCTAGAACTAATTTGCCTTCAACCAATAATATTTGTGTACAGCCAAAATAGCTCCAGCAGTGCTTTTGCCTCAAGAGGAAAAATAAAAATACATNGTTTTAAATGGGTGGACAGGACTGGATCGGACCGATTAATTCAAAAATTTTTGCAGTTCANGANTGGATCGGCTTTAATGTTTTGGATCAGGATTGGANTCAGAGTGAAAAATTTCACAGTCCGCTTATCCCTGGTGGCTTGTCCTTTGGGTAAACCTATTAATAGCAAGGCTTCAATAGCTATAAGAGCTGTCAGCCCGACTTGTAGACAGCTAGCAAGCCCTGGATTGAACCATTCGTGTTGTGGCGATGCAGAAACATGTATCACTGACGATGTGTGAGACCTATTTAAACAGAGTAGCACAGTAAGTTGATGCAGTTCATCAAATGTTGCTCTCTTCATGCGGCAGTACCATTTGGAAATTTTTCTGTCAAGGTCGTGACTGTCTCAGCAATTTTCCAAACCAGTCCAACCGTGAAGTATTGGTGTCGCTCACCCAGAATATACAGTAGCAATAAGATGAGTCCTTCGTAGAGATGAACGGATTTAGATTTTTCAAATCCAAGTCCAATCCAATAATATTTTACCAAAATCCAATCAAAATCTATAAATCCAACAAACTGGCATTTTTTAAATCCAAATCCTGTTTAAATCCAATAACTTATCGTGTTATCCAAAAGGCAAAATAGCCCCAGTACAGCATTTGCCTCATGAGGCGAAATAGGCACTACCAAAAAAAATACCTTGGAAACAAACTCAAGTCAATTGCATTACTGGATATTATGTCAATTCTCCAACTTTATAGAAACACGATGATTTACAATTACGATGGAGATGAGAAACTCCACTGAAGCAAACGTATAGATTAATGCAATAATCTTTAGTTCCGAAACACAAGTGACGGTTGCGAGGAAGGGCAAAATGAGAATATCAAATCTAATCCAAATCCGGCTAAGTGGAATTTATAAAATCCAATTCCATCAAAAAGCTGAAAATCCGTAGGATTTAAATCCAAATCCATGATCATCTCTGACTTCAACACTTGCCCAATGTTGTCAATTGGTATATATACGCTATAAACCAAATTTTTCAAATTTGGTATAGTTTGCAAGTGCTTGGCATATAAATTTTTGATTTGGTATATATGAAAANTTTGGCATATTTTTGTCGAGTTTGGTTGATTCTTTCTAAACCAAACAGCTTGTCATATCGCAAAGCGTAAATTGAGAAACTACNGTCGACAGTGGTGTTGAAGCTAGATGATATATGGTGAATGATCAGTGATTTTGCTTAATATGGGAGTAAGCGTGCACTTTAGGTAAGTGGAGAATGTGACTGAAAGAGAGCTGAGAAAACTTGAAAAAAATTAGCTGAGCTCTAGGTATGCGTGTTTAGTCAGCCAATGCACCCAAATGTTGGTAAGCTGCGTATCAGAGTGGCAGAAGCATGCGAGGTGTGGCTGCTGGTGTTTCCATGATTGCAAAGCAAGATTCTGCTGGTGCTCTGTGTACCCCTTCTGCAAACAGTGCAAAAAGAAAATTGCCCCCCGCAAAGGAGCTTTTTACAGCACAGTAATACCAAGGACCTCAAAAGAAATGAAAATGCAGTTGCAGTTGTTGGAAGGAGAAATTTTCCAATGGTTAATAAATCTGTCACTGTTAAAGAAACTAAAAATTGAGCTTGCAGCTTTAACTCTATGATGCCACTGCTCAAGAGCGCAACTGTTGATCATCTGAGTGAAGTAGTTAAAAAGCATGCAAAAAGCAGCGTACTTTAAGTTTTGTTACAAATGAATTTGGTATATAGATTGGGTTATATCCCTTACAGGAAGCGTTGGCAACCCGGTATTTGCCATTAGACGTTGGACCTATGCTCCATTGTTAAATCAACACATTTTTAGTTGCATGGTTCGACTGCAAAAGTAAGAGTTGCCTAACATACATGTTGGCGCGAACGTATAGTTTGTGAAATGTGTAGGAGGCAAGTTACTCAGAGATACCAGGGCCAGGGACGCCGGAAGAGCGGTAGGGCAGAAAGAGTTGAGGGCTATGCAAACTTATTTTTAAAAAATCGTTATCCATTCATTACAATTGGTATGCTTCTTTCTGTTGGGCGACGATAGTGACCTCAAAAATAATAACAAATTATAGAAAACCATTATAGAAAACAAATTAGTTTCTGGGTGCGCGGGTAGCTGCAATAAATTTTTTTCAATTCGATCTAGATAAACCATGAAATTATCTATGATACTTTTATAAAAAGGCACCTCTGCCCTCGTTGTCCCCATTATGAAAGGACAGGGGTGCAATGCCCCCTTTGCGGCGTTCCTGACCAGGGCTTCAAACGAAGATTTACCTTCGAGATAGTAAATGCGAATATTGACGCCAACTATTTATGCGCTCCCCAAAAGAACGCTCCTCTAGCTTCAGCGCTAGCGGTGTTTTTATTCCTAGGCTTGGTGCTTTCGCCTTTCTTCGCGTTTGGGGTGTTTCTCCTAATTCTACCGATATGTGGCGACTATTACAAAAATCAGAGGTAGATGTGGATTTAACTAGATTGAGGCAATCTTTTTCATCGTTTGAGCGAGTTCTTTCAATCCAATGCTGGGCCGCACTAGATCCTGGGGCAGGTGTTGAGCAGCCATTGGAATGTTTCGTCATCCAGACCGTCAGGCCATGCGAGGTCGATGGATTGAGGCAGTGTTACGTAATGACGAAAGAAAAGATTCCTGGAACTCAAAATCATATGAGATACGACTAATGCCGTTTGTGAATGCATGAAAAATAGGATTTTTAGCAAATTGATCAAAAATGTGATAAGAAAAACATCGTTTCACCTTGATCAAATGCGTCGAAACAGTGTTTTGAAATATTTTGATGCACCTTTGTCAGCGGAATCAGGCAACATTGAGCACCTGCCCACCACAATTTTGCTATAAGGCCCCACTTTAAAATCGGTCTGGCCTAATCCTTAAACAAAGGCACTGCTATTCCTTTGGGCCTCGAAACAGCACTTTTCAAACGACTGGTGCATTTTTAATTTTGAAATATTATTGCCAACATGAGTAAGGCGCAAAAACCGCAAAAACAACACGAAGTAAGAGCATTAATAAGATAGAAAAAAAATATGAATCACAGACGATCAATGCCGAAACTACCAACAGAAAAGCCAAACACACACGAAATCACGGCGAATGGCCGAGGGATTTTCCACGAATGCGCTTGGGTGTCGTAACGCTTTTCGTCATACCAAATTCAGCACTGCTCCTACGTAGCTCCTGACGCCGAGACAGGCTACTGTGCCCAGAGCGGGTCCTTCGGGTCGGTGAGGGGATCGATGTATGTGCGCGAACGCAATCGCGAGAAACGAGCTCAGGCGTCGCAGAAGAGCTCGCAACTTGCTGTTGCTTGCGCGGTGCAGACGCAAAATGCAAGGATTTGCGCTGTGAAGGTTCGCGCGTGTGTTCTTGGCTGGTGTCNCGTTTGCGTTTCAAACCTTGAGGCAGCAAGTCCGCGCTCAGCACAGACGACGAAANTAGCGCTTTGTCGAGAGGTGTGTTTATGTTTAAACCAGGCGACGAGTTCGCTTTCGTTCGCCGTGATCGAAATCGTGGGCTGTGTCGAAGCGGCGACATTCCCATTGTTCTACGTGGCTTTCGCGGCGACGACGACGACGCTCGTGTCCTTCGCGCAATGCCTACGTTCGGCCGTGATTGGCTGGTCGCACTTGCGGTCAATTGCTTCGTATCCTCCCCAGTATCGTTCGCAGTCGCTTTCGCCAGCGTTGCAGACGGTAGTTCTAGAACGACCACGGCTTTCTTCATAACATTCGGAGAGCGGAAAGAAGTTCCGGGCGATGATGAAGGTTTCGCACTGTTTCGCTTTAAAAACCTTTGAAAAACAACAAACACACACTGGGCATACGCAGATTATAGACAACGACAGTCAGTTTCAGTCATCGTTGAGCAAGTAAACCAAATTGTTGTTCCACGTAACTTTTTAAGCAACCACTATTTTCACTTGTCAGCCGTACTGACGGCAGATAGAGCATAGTTCGCCCTGGTTAATTCCTACAATGTGAAAGTTCCGCGTTTGCGATGCGCAAGGCGCTGCGCCACGCTAAACGTACGTTTGCTCCGATCATACTGCAATATGTGCTTCAATCAAAAATGAACACACTGGCAATCCAAATAAAAATATTCGATGCTTTTTAAAGCCTGAAAATGTTAGCGCAACGTATCCTATTGGATTGTGTTTGTCGCTACCAGTACCATATCTATTCTTGCAGCCGTAACACACAAAATGAGGCTAACGATTTTCTCTAAATTCCAAACCTTTCTGGTTCAAACACGACTGGTTGCGCCGTCATGTACCTGAGGTTTGAGCAAAAAAACTTACGACGCCAGATCCAATCCTTGGGCCGCAATCATCTTGTCCAGGTTGTCATAATGCGACGAAGTCTCTCCGTACTGAACGTGCTCAATGCTTTTGTAATGCTGCGAAGCAAAGCTAGAAGCATGAATACTCTACTGCCTTCGGGCGCTGATGTACAACGAGCGCCTACTTGGTCCCTGCGCATCTTCGCAGAAAAGCAATACCATAAAAGCGACAAGCCCACTAGCTTAAAAAATCGAGTTCGGAATTAGTATTAATATGCATGTCACGTTTAACGTATTGCGTTGAGTTCATCAGATTTTGGCAGTAATATGATTGCCGAAAGTCAATTTTCCCGCAGAACGGCATTGTAATCGAACATAAAACCATACAAATGTAGCGGGTACCTTGGATTCTTTCAAATAAGAGCACTGGCAGCATTCGCAAAACCCTTTCTGGTTCCCATTCTTCTTTGTCGTTTTTCTGAAAATGTACCGAACAAATTACATGTACTTGTCTTTTCTGGGTGCATAAACCCGAGCGCACTGTAAGTATTTAGGTCAGTTAAACGAAGAAATCGTAAAAAATACTGCAGTGAGGCCCATTACAGGTTTTATTCAGCTTGACCGACGAATGTCCCTTTGAGGCGATGCCAAGTAAACCACGACTTTAAGAAAAGGCGTGATGGGTATAAGCTGAGTTTTGATAGAAACACTTCCTTTCGTTGCGTTGTTTCAACACAATCACAGATAGCACAATATTGCAGCGCATGAGGTTTTAAGTAGGATATCCACGAGATATCTACCAGCCTGCTCTTTCCCCCGCAATTACGCACACTTTACTGGAACGTCGTTTTGCGAAAGTTGAGCCTGACAAGATTTAAAAGTGTCATCGCGAGAATTCTATTTCGAGGGGTTGGCTGCCGGTGTCGGGGATGAAAATGCGGAGTCTTGTGAGGTTGTCCGTCCACTCCGCATTCCATTGGTGATCTGCCGCCCATTGTGCCACACGTATTTTGTTGAGATGTTGTGCGGCGGGTACAAATGGGTGTCTCGATTTGAGGCGCCGTGCGTTTGCACTCGATGGACGGCTGAGCGCTGATTGGAGCAGATGTCCAGGCTCCTTGGCACGACGAGCTAGAGGCAGTGTGGCTCCATTGCGGCGAAGCTCAGCAGGTTGGATGCCTGCGAGGATTGGAAGGTTGTCCGCAGGTGACGCAGGCATCCAGCCACAATTCGAAAGGCGTCGTTGATGGCAGGGCCGATGAGGCGGGTATGAGCACTGCGGCACCAGACAGGCGCGCAGGACTCTGCGGTTGAATGCACCAGGGCTAGGGTGGCAATTCGCAGAGTTATTGCTCCAGCACCCCATCCGGTGTGTTATAGTAACAAGTTGCCATGACATGTTTGGCACAGAAAAAAGCGAAATTAGCAGTGAATTAGCACTGAAGATACAGACTGCGCGAATTGTCAATCCGACACGAACTGATAACGACATTGAAAAAGTGGATTGAGACAGTCCATGACAAGCTGCGTTGTGTGTGTATGTTAACTGTGTGTTAAGCTAATGTTTTACAAAAAGTTATAGAGTGGATATTGAGCTGAACAAAGGGTATTGATATGTACTTGGTGTATTACGGAAAACGCAACATACATGAGGAAGTTGAGGAATTTCGAAAACAAGAATGCCAATTACGAATTTTCTTACAGTAGCGAACTGGCTAAGAGAGACAACTGAATTAAGTAACCCTATTTACTAAAGAGGACGTAACTGCCAGCATGAAAAAAGAAAAATATGCAAGTAAAACGTTTACAAAGTGGTGGTCGAACATTTAAATGGAAGTGTGAAATCAGTAGCGATGCTGAAATGACATAGCCACCGCAAACGAAGCTAATAGTGAAATGGATCATAATGGCAATGTGACAGTGAACCATGCTCGGCAGCAAAATTCGAAGCACCGGAACTAATCGAAAACGCATTGAATTGCTGATCTAACGGAGGCAAGTGCGCCACTTAAACGCATGAAGAGGTACGGAAAGGTGTGCTGCGAGCAGATGCGGTGAACAGGTTAATAGAAAATACATTTCAGATGGCACTGTATCGCAAAGCAATGCAGCAATACAAGAAAAAGACTAAAATGATATTAATGTAAATAATGTTGCGGCAGTAATAAAATTGTGAAAGTATCAGCAGGAACTTCCTACCAATGTTGCGTTATTCCCAGATGCTGTAGCGTTTAAAAAAACATTATGAGCGAATATGTTGCTTAAATGTCAAGCTTGATTGATTGTGCATTGAAGCGTAATTGAGTAACTTCAACCTGTGGAGGACTGGAATTAGTGACGTGCGTTGATTACTTGAAAAACATTTTGAAATTTTCTGATGCGCGAAGAATCACAGTGAACTCGTAAGGGTCATGTGCATGAAAGAGAATTGGAGTGAATCTTTTACTGTGACTCATATGACGTATCGGAACCAGACGTATGAAAAGTGAGAATGTTTTTTTTATTATGACGCATTTTGATAAGCAGATCGTACCAGATACGACTGGTTGTGAGAAGCCGCGCATTCTCTTTATTTGTGACGTACTAGAAATGACGAGGTGAGTAAAAGAAATTGAAATTAGTATTGAATGTGCAGATACACTGAACAGTTTTGATGATGACATATTGAATAAAAAAATTGATGATTTAGTGAATGAGGCAATCAACTTAAAACCGCCAAATTGTTGTGAGTGCTGCCAATTATGTGTATGAAATATTGAATTAGTTAATATGTATTTCTGTGTGTGACATTGATGTAGCACAAACGAAACGGAGCAGGTAGCCATATCCAATGCAAAGGGAAAACACCTGGACCAAAGTGCTCCAAAATAAATAAGTAAAGAAAAATTCCCTGAACCAAAATGCTCCAAAATAAATAAGTAAAGAAAAAGTCCCTGGACTCAAACGCTCCAAAATAAAGAGAGCAAGGAAAGAGTATGTGTTGAAACGTCACCAGACGTCATTTTATTAAATAAAGTAACATGGGGGAAAATACCTTGGATGAAGATTAGCGCAAAATAAAATTAAAAGAAAATTCGAACCTATATAAGCTAGTACAAAGCCGTGAAAGAATCAGAATTCGAACAACGAACTTGTCGTATGGACACGATGCTTGTTGTACTAAGGCATGCCTCTTGATCTCATGATAGAGGAGGGCTTGGTTGGAAGCATTTTGTCATGCAATACAGGAGAGGTGCTGGGTGAAACCAGTTCTCCTGGGCAAGTAACCAAAAACGCAAGCAGGCATGATAACGCTGACATTGAGCGCGTGTTGGTACCAATACAGGAAAGAATTAAATTATAGCATCAGGCTGTGCGGTCTCAAAGTCGTTGTAATTTATATGTCAGAAAATTCGCTAGAGAAAAGGATTGTTTCGTTGTGTCTTTATATGCGTCTGCATACGAGGGAAAGGTAATTTTCTTGTGTAAATGTAATTGTTCAAGCCTGCTAGAAAAAGCGTATTGCTGAACCAAAGTGAGATGTGTTTATGTTTTTTAATTGTACAGTGAGATTAGTGAATGCAGTTGAATGTGTTATGAAGTGGCGCAGTTTGATTTGTGAACGTCACATATATGTAGTTGAGAATAGCCGTTGGTAAAATAAGAATACAATTAGCTCTGTTTAAATTTTATTAGTGATCCCAATGCTTGTAAATTGCAGGTATTGTTGATTGCTGTACTGTCTCTGTTGTTGTCTGTGTAAGATGAAGGTAAAGAGGGGTCAATTTAGACCCACAACGGGATAGTTAGAAAAACGGTGTAATAAAATAAACTATAACCTTTCTGACTCTTTTTCGGAATTTAATTTAGCCAATTAAAATTTCGTCGTAAAAGGAGCCAGCAAGCCACCTCAGGAGCGCGACGCGTGATGTCAGTTTCTTGCGAAGTGACTCAAGGTGCTGGCGGTACGTGAGCGACCTGTCCAACGTTACCCCGAGATATTTGGGCTCGAAGCAGAAGGGCAGGGTTTCGTTGTTGTATTTGACTTCAAGCTCACGTTTAGCTTCCTTGTTGTTAAGATGGAAGGGTGCCGAGACCGTTTTTGTAGTGCTTAGCTTTAGCTTCCAAGTCTGGAGGTAATCACCTACAGTTGCCATGTCCTTGGTCAGCAACCCTTCCACTGCCTGCCAGTCTCCATCAGCACGCATGATTGCTAGATCGTCAGCATATGCATACTTTCTGGAGACGGTTTTTGGCAGGTCAGAGATGTAGATGTTGAAGAGAAGGGACGTTCATTACAAATACATGGCTATAGTAAGGTTTCTTCAAGTTATATTTCTCGAATAAAAACCTTTGAATCAGCGGTGTCCAAATCATATTTTTACTCAGCATTTTCACCAAATTAAGACTCTGATGTCGTGTTCATAGCTCGTAAAGTGATCTGCAAACATTTTATCATTTTTACACATTGACATAATGAAAACACATGTGATCAAGTCCTGATAAACAACATACAAAATCGTGATAAATAGCAACCATATTCTGGCAGAAAACCACCGCAGCATCGAATGTTTGCGAGCGCCGATGAAAGAGGCGACAAAGAGAAAAAAATTCAATCATTTGAAAAGCCTGTAAATCGCTGTGGGCAGCAGAGGCGGGCAGTTAATTTCGTGATTCCACGGACTCCGGGTTATTAAACGATTTTCCTTGACAACAGTAATGTTTCAAATCCTTCCAAGCAGTTCGTTCTGAAGACGACTATAGAACTACATTACACTTCATGTCAAAACAAACGCAATCAATAAAGGTTACTACGAATCGAACGATGGATCAAAAAGTAGGGAAGTTTAAACTGGAAGATTTTCCGAAAATTTGTAGTTGGTGCTTTTTCTCAAGTGAGTGACGTAACAACTTGGATTCCTTTGTTTTTTCTGACTTTAGCTGCACTATTACGAGGCTCTCTAACATAAGCAGTGCTAACAAACAAGGAAAGTACACAGAAAACTTTCGGCAGCCTAGGATTATCCACACGATTCACCAGCTAATTTAATGCTGGATTGGTTTCACGTTGAAGTCGATAAACGGAAAAGCAAAACCGCCGCGCTCACTAACTATTAGTTGGAACCTTAAACACGGTCAAGCCAGGAGTATTAAAAATAACAGTTGGTAGCTTCACCCCATTATTGTGTCCTACAAGTGTTGTGCCTCTTCACGAAACCGTTTTACACACGAAACCTCCGTATCTCAATAAGCACTCACACAAATACCGCTCTAAAGGACATAGAGGCATTCACTTATGTGAGTTAAAACCAAAAACAGCAGCGTNTGCACATACAGAAGGAAAAAAGCCCTGCGACAGCACTCACGGGTTAGTTATGTGCTGCACAAACGTTGTTGAGCTTGCGCAACACTAGCAACAAAGTGAATAGGGTGTTTGCGCTTACGTTAAGCAAACCTGTTAGAATAATTAACGTTGAAAACAACATTGATACGCTTTCACGTACGAGGAACTACCTGAATTTATGCCGGAGCATCAGAAAAATTGAAATCAAAAGACCGACAACAGTTTTAATAGTACGTCACTTTTCAACANACGACCTCGCTTAACAAATAAAAAAATATTCACCAATCTGAAGCGACACATAGTTGCGTAGTACCTGCGTAATGTCGAAGCCGAGAAAGGTAGAGAGGAACAATGGTAGAGAAGTTAACAGGAAGTATAAACCCCAGTTATTGGCAAAGAAACTGGCATTTATCGCCCAAACTGCTTTGCTTGTTAAGATTTCCCGCCAAGGGATGAACCATGGTTTTTTGTCCTGAAAAGGAAAAAGCGTTTGTCAAACTCAACATCAAATTATTTGAAGTTTATAATACGTTAAGTTCATTGAAGATTTGTTTGAGTAAAAATCTACTCTAACCAACGATCACATCAAACAATCCATCAAAAATAAAATGGCAATATCAATGATGCAAAAAACACAGACAAAATCCAACTTACGATCAGACACATCTAAATAGGTAACAAAATTGTCCTGACTAAAGCAACTGCCTCAGAATAAAAAACACTGCTCAATCAATTTTCAATAAATGAAACCCGATGATCATTACCCAAAAAATTATTTTGTAAAGAAAGTTCCCCAGCGCACCACAGGACAAACTTCTCCTTTGACATGTAAGGAGCTTCAAATTGCATCAGAATCACACTGTAAAGACTTTAACTCACACTGAACGAAAAGAAAACGACAGCTACGCCTACCAGTGCTGCAGAATGAATATAGTTCGTTCTAAACGAGCATCTTCAGCATCTAACGACGACTGGTGCGCTGCTTCCCCAAGAATAAACGAAATTGTTATGGAAATCAGGAAAATATTTTTAAAAACAAGTTCAAGCAAGAACGGTAAATAAATAGATGGGAATCCAGTAGATGACATCTGTTCTAAGCTAAAAACTCTTCATCAAAATCAGTAAGTAGGTAAGCGTTTCATTTGTGTCGAACACAGCAAATATCCATTTTTTTTTCAATTCCAATTACCTACAAAATTTAAGCGTGATATATGACGATACTTAACAATACATTGCAATGGGCAACGATAAAGAGATCTTGCTGGATGCGAAATAAACGTATCCGACAAAAGAGCTCGTCAATGCAAAAAAAACAGTGGTGCAGAATAGCGAGAAGTTAATATATACCCTTACCATCTTAATACGGGATTCGATGTACTCGCGCTCTTCGGGAGAAATTGTTGGGTGCTGGGAGGGCGAGTTATGGGCAAAACGAAACCAAATGCAAGACCACACCACACCAAGGACACCTGATTTCAAACAATGACAACATTATACGTATCACGTGAATACGAAGCACATTCAGCAACGCGTTACCACATAGTTCAACATCGTGCACAACATTCTCGAAAAGCTCGCAATCCTATCAAGCAATGGGACTTTTCCACCACTTAATAGCATTTAAAAACATACACCTGCTGCAGGATAACCTTGGCGAGGAGGGAAAAGGATTGAAGACAAACAATAAGTACAAGAGGCCCGACTGATATAAAACTACATTAAAAATGACATGGCTTCACACACATTTCGATTTCATCTGCATGGAACACAGGAAAGCAACTACTTATTATGCAGGGGTATCCAAACTTTTCTCAAAAAGGGTCAAATTTGATCATGTGAAGAAGCCGCAGGCCAGCATTCCCTTCCGACATCTTTTACTTTTTCAGTTGCTTTTGCAAGCTTGCAACAGCGTCGCGTGAGTGCGAGCGCCCGTTGGGGCAGCTCAGCACAGTCCACTCGTTTCGTTTAGGTTTCGAAGCAGCAGCATTCCTTTGCAATTGCTTCGTGCTCATATTTTCGCTCTCATTTCTCAGCATATCAAAGCACAGTGCGGGCAACGTCTGAAGTAGAGGCAAACCGCCGTCGCTCCAACACAGATCCAGACTTTGGCAGGCACACATAACACAATCTGAAACCAAAGCTGGGGACCACGTGAAATGTGCTCCGGGCCGCACTTTGGCACAGTGAAAGGGTATCGTTTTTTGAAAGGGTACAGCGGTTATTTCACATACGGATGCTTCAATGAATCAAAAGCACGCCTAGCTCAATTAAGTTTGTGGATATAAAACATTAGCAGAGCTCGTTTTCAGATATATTTGGTAGTCTCAACGCAACGCACTATCAAATGCCGTGCTAATACGAAAATAAAGTGTTTACGACAGCAGGTGAATACGATCAAACAAAACATACCAAATATATAAAACACCGAAGGCCATCCACCCATCACGTTAGATGCACATAAAAGACCAGAAAGCGGTTGAGCAACAACAGTGCCAATATTACTTCCAGCGAGTGCTAACGAAATCATGCGACTCCTTTCCAAAGGCGGAGCCCATACACCCAGCATTGCAAGCATGGATGGAAAAGTAACACCCTGTAAAAGGTAGGGGAAACAGCGACATCCAAAGGGCAAAGACAATGTTCGACAGCAAAGCGCTAAAACCTCAAGGAACTGCAAATGATCATGATCTGTGTGCACATATAAGTTACGTTACACAGCTTTCGCGAGCCACGGATTTTCATAAGCCACAAAGTAGTTTCCAGTCAGAACGTTAGTACTAAATTTCTTTGTCAAAGAAATACTCTCATTTCTCATACGTGGAAAGCATAAAACAGCTTGAGAAAATATGCCTGAAGCAGCCAAAGTTGCAAGGATTTTATCTTTGTTTACACCAGAAGCATAAAAATTTATGATTTTCCACTCTCACTTAGCAAACACCTTACTTGACATTAGAAACTCAATAACAAAATTTTGCAAATAATCGCTAAAGACCCTCATAGCGAGAGTGATACTAGCAACATTACATATCTCCACGTCAAGGTCTGATTCGAAAGCAGTTGGCATCATATAAAGATTAACATGCTACAAATACTTTTCACGAATTTGCAGATAAATGTTCTAACGGTGTTCAGAATTTGTTTGAAAATTGGTTTCCTTTTAGAATTTTGAGCAGGACAATCCATTAGTGATGGGGTCTACGAAGCACGAAACATTAACCAACACTGCTAATGAATGATGAATTTAACAGTGAAAAGCTTTATATACGGGAGTTTCCATGCAAGCTGATCGAGAAGAGAATACAACTCACCTCTAAGCGTTTATTACCGCCTGGTTACGGTTGACTGATTACCAGTCTTAACCCAAGCATAGTGTTTTTGCGGTTAGGTGACTTCTCTCGCAGTACACAACTTTCAGCAACTCAAGAACACTCAATCTGAAGTTTATTCACAAATCAAAACTTCTCTCACGCCTTATCACTGGATTTTGATGAGATCAAATAACCCCGAATGTACTTGTCGTAACGATCTCTTTTTAAGTACCAGTTCAGGGCAACCGAAAAAATCCAATTCAGTGAATAAAAAATCGTCTTGAAAATATGTTTAAGTATAACTAGTTTATGATTATGCACAGTTACTACAACCACATGCCAGCATTTCTTCTTGGTGCACAATTACAGGATACGAAAGAGTTGACAACAAATACGTTGATAACCAGAAAAACGCAACAGGTCTGAGAAATCTGAGAAATATTAACCAAACACTGAGAAATATTCTGAGAAATATTTACTGAGAAATGAGAAACATTTACTGAAAAATACTGAGAAATATTTCTCGAGTCTGAGAAATATTCACCAAACACCAATCTATTTCCATGCGTATAAAAAACAAGGTCTTCCTACCTCTCCGATTCCTACAACAATTCGAACTGCAATGAGAAGAGGTAAACTTGTTCGTGCAGCGAAAGGAGTCATCATTGTCAGGATTGACGCGCACAAAACACCAACACCAAAAACCATTTTTCCTCCAAATCTTTCAAAAATACCAGCAACTCTGTAAGCTTGGTAATACACCAGGTATAAAAACAGCAAAACTTTTTCAACCACGAGTTGACAAAAATGGTTGGGGTAATGCACAAAGCATTGGAACGAGAGAAAAGGCGCTAATTTCAAAGTGAATTACAAATAATCTTAATATCAAAAACACATTTTGCTTACTTCTAAGGTTTCAAACAGAAAACAACTATGCAGTCTTATGCCGGTGGTGGTAGTCGCACTGCTTTTCTCAGCGTATGAATTATGACACACTAATAGTTATGACAAAAGACACTGATTGCAAATCTGTGATAAGTAAGCAGCGCAAAGGTAATATTGTTTAAAGCACTGCAGCCAAACCCTGACCTCACGGACACTCCAATGCACCATTATTACAACACATTAAGCACAACTGAGCTTGATACAAAATTTCATTGAGTGATTAAAATCTTGTGGCTTAATAAGCGTAATACACCAGCAGTCCTCGCAGTCGTCTCTGTTTCGGGTGTCATCTGGCCTCTTAAGACAGTGGGTGCGCATCCATGCGCGCGCGCTACTTCCACGAAAAAAGGGCACCGCAGAGGATGTTGGTTACAGAGAGGATATCTACTCGTGGTAGAGAAAGTTCAAGTTCCAGAAACCCAACTGACAGCATGGTTCCGAGCCTATCTGACGGCAGTTGATGGCTCAGTATACTGTGGGATTAAGTCTCAACACGGGACAACCTATATGGTGGCGAAAGTTTCTGTAGCGTGTTCCCATTACTGGCTAGTGAACACGCCTCGAATTGCACTATCTTGAATTCTTGAGACCCACAGTTCCCCAATCGCTTCCCACCAAAATCGTGTCGCTACTCTGCATTAGACAAGACAGAATGAAACCACGTCAAGCTATTTAGATTCTGACAGTACGCATGCACTAGAATAGTTTCGCAGAGTGAGCTCAACATCTTCAGCATCCGGATATTGTTTTTCATGATATTCCTCAGAAAAAGAAATTACAGCAAGGATGTTTGATGGGTATTATAGTCTTTATTTCACTATGCACTGACCTTGACTATTTCAAACTTGGCTACGTTTTGGAAACTGTGCCTTTCAAATGATTTTATGGGTGTCACCGATACAGCCGCCAGCTCAAAGCTTGACCGAACAAGATAGGATGCGAAATTCCTGTTTTGTGTCCAATTTGATCAGTTTGTGTAGGTATATCGCTGAGTTTGATATGTTGCGCAGGTGAAATTATTATTTTTCAAAACCGCTTTTCCTCTTGGGGGGTCGCGGTGGCAGAAGCTCTAGGGGGAGTCGAAATACTTCACGGTTTTCAGCAACCTCTGATAATTCTGCTGGCTCCACATCAAGATGGGACCAAGCAAGGTCGGAGATGTTGTCACTCACCTGGTCCGACGTCTGCCTATGGGCTGCTTTACTAAAGTAAGGTTGTTTATTCATCCATTTTCACACCCGCATTCCTCTTATGAGGATCGCGGGGAGCAGCAGTTCCAGGTCACGAAATACGTCACGGTTTTCAGCAACCTCTGATAGTTCTGCAGGCTCCACACCAAGACGGGACCAAGCAAGATCAGAGATGTTAACACGCCACCTAGTCCTTGGTTGACCTCTGAGCAACATTCTCATGGGTGTATGCAACAGGACTTGCCTCACCAGTGTTTCATGGGGCATTTTGGTCATGTGCCAGAACCACCGTAGCTGGGATCTCTCTAGTCCATAGGCTCCCAACCTTTTTTGAAGCTTGAACCTCTTTCATAAAAGTAAAGTGACGTTCGCACCCCTTCGTTTCAAAAAACGTTGAAATCACAGAAACAATCCGATTTTTGCAGTATCTTCATTTTTAAAACTACCACACGTAACACATACTGACTACACAGCCGAAGGCACTGAGTCATACTGTTTAACTTTCATATCTTACTGCTCATTAGATACAAACCTAGTGACCTTTGTGTTACTGCTTCTCTAAAATTATCTTCTCATACCCTTGCACACAACTACTCAGAGCCACACACTAATCGCTCGAGAGGTGCAAATGGTTACAATAGACCTGCTTGTTTTTCAAATGAAGTAAGAGAAGGAAATCCAGATTCCCACAAATATGTTGTTGCAAAAAAGGTAAGAGAATAGAGGGGGCATTTGTGCTCAGTATCTGGTAAATTTGCATGGTTGAAAACCAAAAACTTTCAATTTTAGGTGCTGGAAGAAACAGTGAGTTGCTGAATGCGTGCATTCGAGTGTATATTTTCATATGTACAACAAGAAATGTCTGCCAATTTTGATGTGCTGCAAGCTTCGTTTGATGAGTATTTCTCAGCTGGAGAGCTCATTGTTAGTGAGCAGTGGACAATAGACCCATCATTTTTTTCAACGCTGATCAAATGGCAGATGTTCTCAAAGATCTCATTGACTTGAAAGAAAACCAAGCAATCAGATTGGCGTTTGATGCACCGCAGGGGTCTCCAAACGTTTTTGTCAGAGGGCTGCATAAGCTATTACACAAAAGATCGAGGGCCGTGCATCTTCCGTAATGAGGTTGTTTCGGGATGGGTTACATCAAGCAATACATTTTTCGCAATATATATTATTTTTCATTTTTGACAAAATGTCTTCGCGGCCGGATTTGGCCCAAGCGCCATTATTTCAGCAACTCACTGTTTCTTCCAGCACAGAAAAGCTTGTGAAAATCCCAGTTTGAATTCTATGGCTACAAACAGGTAGCGTCTGCTTAAAAGATTTTAGTTTTTCACAGGCTTTTATAATATTCATTTCCCTGGCTGGAATGGAAGTGCTCCATTGGTGGAGTTGAAGAAAAATCTGAATTATATTCAAGCATGGATAAATTTTGGTAACATTAGTGAAATAACCAAGCCGTTCCTGCGATTTTGTAGAAAACCCTTGATTTCTTCACGTTAACTGAACAACCTGTTTAGCACCACAGCACTTCGGAATGATAAAGAAAAATACTATGGTCACTGCCTAGTTCATCTCAGAAACTCAGAAAGATTGAAATAGTATATGATTTAGAGTTCGGCCTCGAAAGAAATTGACTATTCTGACACTTTAATCAAGAGTCTGCTTCAACTTTGTTGGCATAGTCTTTGCAGCGAGAGCGTTTCTGTGTAAAAATAAAACGGGCTACCTTTAAACGTAGCAACTTCTCTCTTCATAGAAGACTTTTGCAAAACCTGAACGGATTCCAAGCATGGAGGTGCTCCATCACTACACACGGATCCAATTACTTGCCGATCAATATTACTTTCACTGGAAAAGTTTTTGACCAACTTTTAAAACGCATCAATGACACGTCATCGTTTTTACAGCTACACAAAACAAGATATCTTCGATGACAGACTTCTTTTTAACATATAGAACCATAACAATGAGTTAACTGCAGTTTGATGCATCACTTGACTTATCTAATTGAAGTGATATCATTACCGGACTTGCCTATATACAGAAACTACATGGTCAAGAATAACCATGTTAATATCTGAAATTCCAGTGCTTGTCACATGATTTGAAAAAGGAATTTGATGTAATTTATTTCCAGTTTAATCATATCCATTGCAAAAGGCTTGACGATGTTTTTGGCTAGGGTGCGATGTTTCTTCGATTTTGCAGTTCGATGTGCAATGCAGTACGATGCATGAAGCAGTTACTTATCCAGTGTGCTGTGGGACTTCACCTGGTTCAAAAGTGTTCCTTCGTTATCAAATCAGAATTTTTTCTCTTTCAGTGTTTCGGGATAATTGCCTTCGTTTTCTATCCGCTTACATGTTTACAAAATGTTCTTGAAGTTGTGATGGTTTCAAACGGGAATTAGAAAATACTTTGTTGCAACGAATACACTGAATTCTTTCCACTCTGTCTACCAGTTAAGGCAAAGCCTGAATAAGTTTTATCCACTTTCGTACTATCCATTTCGACATAATAACTGTAAACATGACAAAATCAAACTCATTAAAATTCCTCTTTCTGCAGTTGACGGCTAGAAAACGGCCGTTAGTTTTCTCTACTGGCCCTCCTCATAATGTTTGTAAGACCTCTCACAGCCTCACACCCTGCTGGAGGAGTTTGGCAATGAGCTTACAATGCAAATTCGTGCCAAGGTTACTTTTCGGTTCAGAAAATGCTTAACAGCAAGAAGTGCAATGCTGTTCGGTTATAGTCAACATCAATCATCTACTGCTCTACCTTTTCACAGCACACGCGGTATGAAAATTTTGTGAAAGAATGTGCCATAAAAGTTTAGACATCACAATATACTTACAATCGCATCACTGGCTATACTGAGCGTGGAAACGCAGGGTAAATTAGAAATAGCAATGCATTCGGCAACTTTAATTGCTAAATTTTTAACATTACCTGGAATATTTAGGCTAGGTAATGTTCTTTTGAGTAATAGCATTTGCAAGCTTTCATAAATACCGCTTCACTTAAAAAAAGTACATTCAAGAACATAAAAACTCGCACCCTCGAAAATCGCATTTCATTTCAGACTTGTTTCAAGCCCCCAGTGGTCCAAGAACCCCTGGTTGCGAACAGCTGCTCTATCCTGAAAAGGGGCACACTCTGGCGTGAAGTGTCATGTTGTGAATTATTTGTAAAAATCCCATCTTTGTCGCTTGTACTTGAGATAGCACCAGTCCTGTCGGCACTGGGGGGGGGTTGACATAATACCCCAAGCAAAGTCCTCTCCCAAATTGAAATATGAAATACTATAAATCAGTGGAGTTTTTATCAAATTTTCAGAATGTCAAACCCCTTGCACAAAAGTAAAGACCCCTATTGAAGACTTTCTCACAATGGTTCTGGATTGCACTTTCATTCATTACCCAAGATTCATGACCATAGGTGAGGATCGTAACAAAGACCGAGCTTTATCGCTCCATAGTCACAAAATTGGAACTTTCAAATGCTGCAAAGCTGTAGGTTTTAAAATCATTCTTGAGCAGTTGTAACATCATACTCAAACAAGCTTCTACTAATTTCCTCCCTAATTTAATGTGAACTTACAATTGCAAATACTGCTAAAGCTACAAAAAGAGCAAAAATGTAATTCTACATACCACGACCAGCAGGTGAATCATACAGCATTACAACAGTCGAGTTTAGTTGGTGTAGGCCACATATTTGACTGCAGTGCACACCTTGATTGAGTTTCACCAATATTGGTTATGACAGCTTATGTAGGCCAACTTGTTTTAAGACTCATTTGCATCCTGACAGTAGGTACTGACATTTTTTATATTTTAGTCAACATGTCCCAATTGCGTTTTACGCATTTTAAATAATCACTCTCTTATTAACTTGGAGAAAATAATTAATTTTGGCAATATTCATGAAATTTACAACTGTTAACATTCTATCCAGAACTAGATTATGAAACTTCTACAATGAAGAAAGTATCATCCAAAAATTTACCTGCTAGCCAAGTATCCTCCAGGGATCTGAGTCAAAATGTATCCATAAAAAAATGCACCAAGAACCAAACCTCTTTGTTCTCCATTCCAGTTGAACTCTCCTTCCTTGCAATATGAACAAAGGCCAGGTTTACTTCAGAACCCAGAATGCATTTACTCAATACATTTTTATGGATATACTTTCATTGGTGGAACCAAAACATTTAAATTTAGAAGCTAGTTGGATCGCAAATACAAAAAGTGCACTTAAAAATTGTCTTTAAAATATCAGTGCCAAAACCACTGCTATCAAATAGTAAAGATAAACTACAACAAAAGTACATACCTTTGTAGCTGTTTGATGACTTGTATTTACAATGCACTCTTTTGCTGTGTAGTTATTTGAATCAGTTAGATAACTTGAATTCACCATGGAAATAATAGCCACACTGAGGTTCACACGAAGTGCATAAACATTAACAAAACCAAAGAAGGCCAAATATACCAAATGAAAACGAGCTGAAAACCATCTTCCAACTGCAAGCAACAAGAGCATAACAATTATCATTGACATCCTTTCCATCAACAATTACAAACTGCTGCTGACACACCATAAAATGTACTAGCCAAAAAAAAACTTTCAATTTTGAATTGCATATTTAACAACCAGTGGCTCTTTTTAATTACAAATTAAGCATAGGCAATGAAACTTTATTGTCAAAATATACTGTAGCAAATAAATCTTTTCAATTTCTTACATAAAAAAACAAAGCCACCACAGAGCTGAAAAGATAAACAACACATGTGTTAAATCAAAACCACGAAATAAAAACAAGCGCAAACTAAAATTATAAAACATGAAAAATTTTATTGATGTCTTCTGTGTATCCTTTTTTGCTGTTATCAAACATTTACCCCATAAACAAGCAGTGATTATGATTGTTTTTGTGATTGTGATTATTTTTTCATAATAAAAAAGATTTATCTACCACACGCTAATAACAAGAAAATCATGCTGAAAAGAAGCTATAACTATCTTAGCCATGAAAACAATGAACCTGGTTGAAATTAGATGATGTGGCCAAACATTTTAGCAAATTAACATTAACATGAATCCTGCTTTACCATATTTGATGCATCATCACTGAGGGTTACAGTGTTAAAATCTATTCGAAATAAGCATTTCTTAAAGATATGACAAATGGTAAATATCTATTTACGATGACTTACACATATTTTCCCATATATTCAGAACCCATACATGAACCAATCACCATTATTCAACAGCAAGAAATATATTCATTAATACACAAAAGATACACAAAAATTGTGGGCACAAAAAGTATAAATTCAACAAAAAATTATAAAAATTTCAGAAAGAAGTAAAAATTACAAAATGGCAAACTTGTTTTGCAATTCATACGTTAATTCAAAACAAAGCATTTATGTCTTATATGACCTAATGATAATAGAAATTTCAATGAGAACCATTGGTGAAAACTTAAAAAAACAGTGATAGAAACTTAGGTATTTTACCTGGTCCAAATCTTTGAGTTATATCAATTACAAGAAGAACCCAATTTTACAATTTTCATTTCAGCTTTGGTCTGTGATTCAGTGTTCATAACCTAACTATGTTCATTGCTTAAAATACAAATTTAAATTGAAACACAACTAAAATATTAATGTAAATTTACTGCAACAAGTTAAAAAATAAAATCTAATTAACGCAAAAAGCAAAACAAAGTATAGCACAGGATAATGAATTGAAAATCATACCTCCAGGAGGAAGTTCAGAAAGATTATTTGCAACTGAGCACTTGTCAGGAAATTCTTCTTTGTAAGATAGCCCTCTGTCACAATCCATAATCATATCTGATTTTCTTACAAGTTGACTAAATCCTACCATATAAAGCAATTTTTTGTTGAAGTGTATTTTGTAAAAAACTGTTTATACCTCACTTTTTTTGTCATGGACTGAAATCAATTCGGTCAGAAATATAGACTAATGAATACTGTTACGGCGAGTTTCAATACCACTATGGTTCAAATGAATGAAATGTCTCAGTGAAAAAAAAAACAGGTTTAAACACATCTATCTCATTAAACTATATTTTACTAGTATAGTTGTGTGCCAATAACTGATCCAGAGTATTTTTAGTCTTATTTTGAGAATTGAGAAACTTGTATTTGCATCAAAGATAACATGTGGCTGGTCTCAAAAATATAATATTGTATTATAGAAACACGATTTAAATCTGCAGCGTTACACATATTCCTTTAAACTCCATAGGCCTACCAGTGGTTTTCAACCGATGGGCCATGGCCCATGACACTTTTTCCAGTGGGCCATAAAGCTTGGCATAAATCATAATGAAAGCATTATTAGACTTGTATAGTGATGTCATCATCATCAAATAAGATAGACTAANAGCAAAAACGTTTAACCTGAATGTTATGTTTGAGACATAACTCCTACNTAACAATGCTAGCTGAAGCTACGTTTATGTGAATGCTATGCCATGACATAGCACAGCAATTTTTATAGCACAGCAGCTAATACTAAGCTGAAGTTATAGCATAGTCAAATCTATGAGATTATAAGCTTTAAAAAGACAAGTGTAGTCAAAATATGGTGGCAGCTTGTTGAAAGAGTTTGTAATTAACAACCATAGTGGCTGCCCTAAACTCATTTTTTTTAATTAGCTTAGCAATAACACAGGTCTACAGTTTTAAATGAATTTCATAGGGATTGGTGTTTGAGAGCATTTTCGGGATAAATTGGGGTGTGCTAATTTCAAAATTGTTGTCAGATTCTCCGTGTGGTCAGGTTTTTGAGCTATTTAATATCTTAAATTTATACAGTTGTAGCATTTTAAGCATACTGTTGCATAAGAGGTTGCACATTTCGTGATTTGTTAAACTGGCTAATATGTTATTTAAGCACTAGTGACTTTTTGTAATAACTATGATTTGTAAACTAGCTCATGAAGAGCAGTGTGAAGCATAGAAAACATACAGACGTTAAACAAACACAAAACGTCAGTTCGTGTATATTGTATACTTGCAATTGTGACTTACAAGACACAGAACTACACAGATATTATGGCCTTGCAATGCAAGGATTGTGGTGAAAAAAAATAATGTTAAAATGCAAAGAATAGCCCAAACATGATAGCATACTCTTTTTTCATGACAGAAAAGATTGCACAGTTGCTAATCCAGAAATTGTCTTTTCTGTG
>JGI24158J21664_10002177_pt1 | contig 23450 bp, 16 predicted proteins | sample Ectturendosymbi3_FD_21664 | JGI IMG/M metagenome (IMG submission 21664) | reverse complement strand
TAGTGCCGGTCGTTTATTTTTGCTCAACGTTGCATCAACAATACGCTTCACTACAACTTCACATTTCCTCAAAATTTAAAAAGTTTCCCGACGACATTGCTTTCTTCTCCGTGCAGACGTTAAAACCACCTCACGTTTAGTTTAAAACATCGCTATAGAACAGCGTTTCTTAACCTTTTTCTACCTCAGCACCACTTTTGGTCACGCCTAAGCAGTCCAGCACCCTCTACCATTGGCTAACACCTTTGTCCCGAACGTATTCCTTTTACCTTTGACCGCCACAGATGTGACCTTCCCCAGCACCCCCTGAAATTGATTTCAGCACCCCAGGTTAAGAAACCCTGCCATAAAGTGTTTGGATAACTCGCGGCGGTTTGTACAACTCAAAAATCGTTCGCTGCATACCACGATGTTTGTTTGTTTTAAAGTTCTTAGATTTCAGTGTGGACGTGCAAAAGTAGAAACAGTTGCGATCAATGTAAAATGGTAAGAACACTTGTTATATGAATACGATGCATTGCATAATTATAGAAATAAACAACTGTGCTCAGCGCGTTTATGAAGCTTGTGCTCGCTTTACTTTTTACGAACAAGCCACTGTGAATTGAACAGTGCAGAGTAGGAGTCGGGAACCTGCGGCCCGGGTGAACATTTACTTTGGCCCGCATCAGTACTTTCGCTACCCAAGTTAGATCTCAGCATCGCGTCAAAACGAAGCTCCATAGCAAGCAGGTACCTATAGACAGTAAGTAGGTACTTAGATAGTAAGTCAGGAGAAGTCACTCTTCGTCATAGTTAGATAAAGGTAGAATTTTAGGATAAACTTAACTGATTTTGCAGTGCGCCAGCGATAACGCACGATTCATGCGGCCCATCCCTAGTGCAGGACATGGTGTGGTTTAAATTCCGAAACAGCGTAATTTTTTGATAAACTGAGTGAGTAGATTTCTATTTTTCGTCTTCGCAAAATGTTTTGTCCTCACGCTGGTTCCAGCATCATGCAATATACACATTCTCACATACAGGCCGTAGACAGGTTTCAAATTTTTGCAGGCAAGATGCAGTTTCAGGTTTTTGTTTTCATTATGCGTTCACAACAAACTGCGACGTCACAAATCGAAGTTTGTTGGGGAACAAAAATTACTGCCCCCAAATGCCCTGGCAACCTACCACACCTGGAATTTATCTGGTTAATTGTAAATCACGTGGTGGATCATAGACGATATGTTCAATCATGACGTACGGACTGACCACCAGCGCACGTCACGACAACCTTCCATCGTTCTCACTCTCATGTTTTGTGTTGTTTTGCGCAATTATCTGTATACGTTTTTTTTTCGAAACAAAAACGTTTGCATCGTTAGAGCAATTGTTACTCTTCAAAACCGTCGCAATTACGCGGCTGACTTCACCTGGTCCCCCATCCTCACTGACCGAGGGACAGCATTTTCCATCAGACCCGCCACCGGTACCGTCGAGGCTTTCCAGGACCTAAAGTGCGAGGTAAAATTTTCCGTCAACTGTTGAAAATTAGTAAACGTCTTAACCGAAAAGCGACTCGAAGCTGGAATTTTTGAGATATAGTAGGTGTCACGCAACACTGGGCTTTCTGACAGATTTTTGTAGGAATGCATTAAATTGCCACTGAAAGATAACTGGAAAAGAGCAGCAAAACATTTGTAGAATTTTTTGTGTTGAACGAATGATATTCCGAAAAACTCTTTTTTTCAGGTTGTCTTTCATCCAAGTTATTTTGCTCCTTTGGAAGGGGAATTTCATCTGCAGGTTTTCAATGGGAATTCGTTGAAGTTGAAATGTCGAGCCAAACTTGGTGCTGCCAATGTCCAGGTGACTGTTGGCTATTTGCGCAACTTTGAAGGTAGCCATTGCAGGATAGTTTAGACTAATTTTTTGCGAGCGTAAAGGATTTTGCGTGTAGCAAAAACGTCGTATGGTCTTCAAATGCGACTTTAAAATATTACCTCTCAATTTCCAGTTTGTGGAACGCCGTATACTGTTTGGTCATGTCCCACTGAACATGCGCACAACCCGCACAGCTATTCTACACAACACTGGTCAGAACCACGCAATGTTCTACGTCATCAATTCAGCACCTTTCCCTGGAATGACGGTCACCCCAGTGCATGGAGTCGTGCCGGTTGGAGGCAATGCTGAGCTGAAGGTAATCATACGTTCTGTAGAAACCTGAATAGTACGGACTTCTTGTCTCACCCGGCTCTGGAAAAGCAACCGTTTTGGGCTACAGTGGCAAAAAGCCTGTTTCTTTTGCAACCTCTCGGTTGGCGTTGCGTTAAATGTGCGATTCACCGCAAACGGGATGTGCGCGAAGAATAACACTGATATATCTGTGGCGCGAACAAGCAATAAGGGAGTGATGTCGTCGGTTGATATGCATTTTTTGCTTGCTGCCACAGTGTGAAGCTTTGCGCACTTTCCGATCGCAACATTACGATTTTCTGGTTGGAAAAAATGGTTGTTATGAGTTGGCATGTTTTTTTGGGGGGGTGGGAAGCAAAATTGTATTTTTAGGAATCTCTGCAAGGGATGATCACATGAACAAATTTGTCGTTTAGCGTAGCAGCGAATATACGATTTCATGTTATTGGTAAGGTGGAATACTTTTTTAGTAGTTTGGTTGTTGCTTGATATATTTCTCGATCTCAAAGTTTCAGAAAATGTCTTAAGTTTTTACAAAGTCTTAGTCTTCTTTGCCGGACATAGATTATTGTTTAGATTAGGCAAGAAAATTTTTTTGCGCAGAAGTATTTTTGTGATATTAAACTTCAAAGCTCACATTGGTCGATTTTAGATTTCACTCAAAATGAAACAATGTAATGCTAACGCTCGATTTAGCGCCATAGGCCACTCCCGCTGAAACGTGGCTTTTGCCTTTTCTCCCAACTGTCGAAATAAAAGCGTAGCGGGCGTATGCTGTATCTTCGCAGGTGTCGTTGCTTCCAACAGCAATTGTGAAGTTCGACACATGGATTCAGGTCAACATACGTGGCTGGAAAACAATCGACCTACGTATGGGGGGTACTGTAGAACCACCAGAAGTCGACATAGACGTCAAGGTTGGTTGAAAAGCAAATAACCTTCTGAATTCATTTGCAGTTTTAAATAAGTCGAACAGTCTGTTCGATAGTTTTTTCCCCATTGAAAAAAGTTAAGAATTGCGAAGTGTCATGTCATTGACGTTCGCAATTAGTTTTTCTGGATTTGAAGAATTGAAAAAAAATCCATGTTGTGCATGTTGAATGTTTGAAAAAATCGTACGCTTTAGGTGCTTGTGGTTAGAATATTTTGTTTACGTTATTATTGGTCTATTTTTATGATTGAAATTGATATGCTGACAGTAATACTGCTATTGTTACGTTAATGTTGACCTGCTGATCCTATCATTAGTGTATTGATATTACTATTCATTGTCTATTGTTCACATTATTGATCTGTTAACGGTAATATCGATAAAATTAAAGTAAAACATAAAGTGTGGAATATTTTCTGTTGTCGCATTCACCGTGTTTTGTATGCTTTTGACCTCAACGATCAAATAATCCATCATTACGAAACAATCCCCATCTTCTCACCAGGCGTTTAGATTCAGTGGAATCTACTGCGATTCAACGGTGAGCATCCCATTCAACCTCATCAACTTGACTGCTACAAAAGTCCGAGCTGAGTTTGACCTTTCAAAATACACCGACTTTTCCATTACGTTCCCTGAAGAAGAAACCGACGGTACGTAGACTTTTAATAACATTGTTGGAATGATTTTATCCACAAATTTGTTCTAATATCAATTGGCAAAGTGGTTGTCATTGGCCCTGTTTTTCTGTATAATTTCGTTTCTTCGGCTAAAGATGTCCTTTAACCATAACCGACATTTTTCTTTCATGCAGTTGATATAAACAACCAAATCGACACACTCACTCCTCACACGTATAGCGTAGAATTGATGGGAATGCAAACCATGTCGTGCAGCCTGACCTTCCATCCGACCTCGGTACGTAGGTTTTCACTTTAATATTATTTCCCTCACCAACCTTCTTGCCGCCTCTCAGTTTCACTCATGCCAGCGCGTCTTTCGAGAGGATGGTTTGGCGCGGGCCGAAAATTTATATTTTGAGTGTGATTTCGGTTACTGGAAAGCGCATTGTCGTAAATATTGCGCATTGTTACCGCAAAGAAATTAATGTCGTGGTTAGCTGCAGTAAAACTGAAACGTTGTCAATCGGAAAAATTTCGTAGAATAATGAAAGAATTCCAGTGTAACCCTGCGTTCCAGACCATGAGCATGCGTTTTGAGATCTAAAAAAATTCCGAAAATTTAGCGGAGTCATGTCGATTTTTTGCCCTTTCTGGCCACAGGCGTCTTGCTCTTGTTTGGTAATATCCTTATTGCTTTAAAATTGATTAAAGAGAGGTTGAAGCTGCCTTGGCACATTTCAGATCGCCTCGTACGACTTCACCCTTCCTGTGGTCATCAACAAAACCGGAGCACCGAGTCCGACCCCCAGCACTTTCCCCCCCACCCCTGCTCCCTCTGAACGTCACATCATAACCCCCCGACCGGTGGTGATCACCATTCCAACTCCCCGGAGAAGGGTTTTGGCCACGGGTTTGAGGCCAACACTTGATTTATCGGCGTCAAGGTATTACTATGTTATGTATTCCGCAATTTAGGGCTTTTGCGTTTTGTCTCCATCCCCAACCTGCTGATAAAAAGGCAGAGAACACTGGTTTTCTCGAACTAGAGTTTCTTTGTTTATATTCCGAACCGTTTGTTTGTTTCCATTTAAGATTTCAAAATATTATTAAAATGTGACTTTAGTTCCTAGAGATGTAGGCAGAGTCTTATTTATCTCTGCCCATAACTTCCGGGTTCGCAATGGAGTTTGATCGCAACCTGCTGTTTGCCGTAATCACTGCTTGACAGGTCCAGTCTTGCACTTTCGAAAGACTGTACCGGTAAGTCTGTTGCACATTGTGGAGCTGAATGTAATCAGATATTCTTTTAGCATGCAGAACTTAAGAAAAAATTGGTGATGCTGCAACGTGAACGTCTCGAAGTCTGCTTTTTAATTTTCGAACTTCCGTTTATAAAATTTGTTCAAACCTCGAACAATTGCGGAAATCGCTTTGTTTCAACAATAAGCAATGGACTGCTTAGCTCAGCAATATCCCATCACCACCAGTTTCACTGATTAACTTTGTCCATGTTCGGAAACCATCTCTCAGCGCCGTATCTTTGCGCAAACCTGGCGTCCAGAAAATGTGCTTCTTTCGTATTGGTTAAATATACCAAGTTTTTCTATTGTTTTTTTTGTGCAACCTTGCACTTCCTCGTACAAAATGTACCTATTTCTTATTTTTTTGTATTTCTTACGTGTTTTACTAAGTAGACAGTGTTTTTGTTGATACTGAAAAAATCGATTTATTACGAATACCTTTCCTGTGTGACGAACTTCGGACATGACCCCACAATTGCCTTTGTGAGCTTTATATCAACGCATATCTTTAAAATGTTAAGTAACGATTTTCGAGAACGTGTCAGCGTAAATTTTTCTAGGAATCCATTGTTGTGCTGTTTGCGTTTTTGGGATGCAAAAATTATTACAACATAATAGTATTTCAAATTTTTACGAAAACGTTTTTGAATTTTTTTGTCACTGCAACGGTTTTCCAGAAATATGACCAATAGTTTAATGTATCGCTTCAGGGCCATCAGGGTCGAGTTTTTATCTTTTGCGCAGATGTCGCAAATACAATTTTTAAAGATTAGGTGTGTTGTAACGCATAAATGTCGATGACGAGATGAACACCCCTCTAATGTGATTCGCGTACGTTGGCCAGGTTGGACTTCTCCGTTCCTATCAATTACATGGAGATGAACGTTCTAGAAAGTGTAGGGGGAGACAAGAAGCAACTGACGCTCAGCAACAAAAGCGCAGAAAGCCTCAAGTGGAAGTTTGACCTGAAAAGTCTGATCGACCTCCACGAAGAGGCGGGTTTCGCGTGAGTTCTAGTTTTTTGCAGTTGAAAGATTTGTTTAAATTACAGCCTGCAGGTGTATTTTGTGACAACAGTTCATCATCCCGTTTCCAAATATCTCCTCTGCAAACCCAGTAAGCGTGCGATTATTAAGGCTCTGTGGTCAAGCATGNTTTTGTTTCACGTCAGACTTTTAATCCTCTCGAACAAGTNAAACGCGACTATAAGGTGAATGACGTCATCATTTAATATGTAATAAAGCTCACCGTCAACGAAAATCACAATATTCTTTTGTTTTTTGTCACTTAATCGTTTTGTGATTTGCATCGTAGCTCCACCATCAAGAAAATGGCAATTTTCTTTCACTTTCTCGAAATGTCTAAAAATGGATCGTGGATTAACTCACCTATAAGTGGCGCGAAACGTGCACCCTGCTTTACAAATTTATTCGTTTTCTTTACGTGCCAAGGTTCATCAAACCTGGGGGGGCATGGTATCCCCTGGAAAAAGTATCCGGTGAACTGGAGCCGAACGAAAACATGACTCTGAAGATTGTTTATATTCCGAAACAACCAGGGAATTTCCATTGCAAGATACCAATTTATCTGAACAACGACAAAGCGAAACCTTATAGGTAAGGGCGCGTTGTTTATGCAGCCAGACGTTTTTGTGTTTTTTCAAAAGATGAAATAATCCTTGTTTGTTGCAGGTACTTATCTTTGCACGCCCTGATGCAACCACCAAGCATAACCTTTGACCCCCTGGCGCTGGTACTGACCCCTGTTCCATTGTCTACAGCTGTTTATGCTGAATTCAACATTGTTGCCAGTGGTTACGCAAGGTTAGTTTAGTTTACTCTGCATATTTCCGTTTCCAAAGAACTTCATATGTTTGTGATTAGAAATTTTCAAGAAGTATTCAACAGCAAACATCAACATTCATAAACGTTTTTTTGTCAGGTTTTTACTAATTTTATTAGCAATTTTATAGTCTGAATTTTGTTTGTTTTTAAACTTTGGGTGTTTGTTTGTATCTGTTTCCATCTTCATCAGAAACATCATTTATTTTTTCACAGTTGTTGTGAGGTATGATTAGTCGATATTGTAACTATTAATAAGCAATTGAGGTTCATCTACAATCGGTTTCAACTCAGGGAGAGTACCTTGAATGTTGAAGTCCCGGATGTAGAAGCAGATGACGGGACGACCATAACCTGCTTTTCAATTGAATTTCCGAACGGAGCCACTATTCCAGCTCATTCATCTTCCAAAAGCATTAGTGAGTGTGAATCAACTGTAAAAACCTGGAATTTACCTTTTCTTATTACCGCTAATCCAGTTACTGTGTCCAACACCGTCTGTATATTTATGAATGAAATAATTTGTAAGTTGCTTATTGAAAGTGATGTCCGAAGAAACTCCGCAATTTGGTTTGTTGTGCGAAACTGAAGTTTGTGTAGTTTGCAAAATGCAGTTCATTCGACATGTGGATTGATCCATATTGTTGTTTGTTTTTTTAACGACCTAACCTATGCAAAAACAACCGTCTTAACCTATGCAAAACAAGCTTTTAATTAAAGTGAAGCGAGTCTTGAGTTAAGTACACAAAGCAACCACAACACATTGATAGTTTCCTTATCACGTACACTTTGATGTTCCGTCTATTTTTAATAAATGCTGAATAAATAATGCCGACATTTTTGCAGATAGATAAGCTCACCATCAATTGTATATAATTTTTTTTTGCCCGATATAGTAAGTCTTCAAGAAACATTTAATTTCTAAAGCGAACTGCGATTCGTGGGTTAATTACTTGTCTCGCCCATATGCAACTGTGAGTCACGTGTTATTATGTTCTTACGGTCACACTGTTTCAGGCGACGACCAAGTCACAGTGGTGATTCCCTGCCTGATGACCTTCAGCTCGGATCGACCTGTGTCAGTCACTATCGACTTGACCTTCACCGACCACGAAGGACGAAAGTAAGGATCGGCCTTTTTCATTTTTATCATGGAGCCAGTTAGTTTCTTCTTCACTGACACCGGTGAAGCCGATACTTAATCAAACTGAGTATCGGCTTCACCTTCTTCTTCGCCGCCGCTGGTGAAGCCGATAAAATCTAACTGAATGAAGCCGATACACCAGACTTGCTGTTTTTGAACAGATTCGTCATCCCAGTCACAGCCACTGCAGACAACTGCCTTCTCACCGTGTACCCCTTCCTGGCTGCTCATCGCAACGATCATCAGATTGTTTGCGAACAGGACAAAACGCTGAGGGGTCCCGCAAATGATTCGCATTCAGGTGGGTAGGAAAGTGTGTCGTTTCACCCTCTCAATAAATAAACAATATTTAAAGTCTTTGTTTTTAATAATAAGCATGAGCACACTGGCATTCTATAAGTTTTTTAGGCAGACGCGGCGTGCAAACTAGTGGTTGCAAACAGTTGTTCAAATTGTTACTGTTTTCATTCATCCCAACCTTTCCAAATCGCCATCTTGGAAACTACACATTAGGCTGTAAATTAAGATTAAGGCCAATTTTAACAACACGAAATTTCTTCAGTTAGATTAATCAGACTTCTCCCGATTCATTCTCCTAACGTCGTTAGCAGGACTCAGTGTTTTTAACAGAACGAAATCATGCATATATCCGCAAATGAGATGGTAACATCTTATTTTGCAAAAAACATGCACGCTCAAACGCGCGAAACCCTGGCTGGATTTTTAATTCAAGTCTTATTCTAATGTGCTACGACGTTTTCTTTTGTTTAGCGTTTGCTGCGAAACCGCAGCTATTTATTTGATGTGAGTTTCGAGCTTAATTTTTTTTTCTTGCCCTTTCCAGCCAGTCTTGGCGAAGCTGTTCTCTTGCCGTGCATTTCTCCTCACCGGCCATCCACACGAGGGAGCACGAGCGCCACGAGTTCGCATTTCGGTGCTTCATCGTCGTCATACGACGAATCTTCTAATACGGCATCTGGTAAGGCTTTCTTTACTGTCAGTGTATGGAATAAGTGAAGTACTTGTTTTTCACACGACCGTGCAGTTTTGATAATCTGTGATGCATTTTCAAGCAAATCCTGAGGAACAATAGCGCCGACAGCGGGAAGGTACCTGGAACACGTGAGATTGCGTCAGTTACTTAGTTTGAGCGGTTAGTGACGTCAGTGGCAGGACAGGAAAGGTGCAGTCATCAAACGCAGTTTGCAGAAGACAGCTTCAGTGCATAGGTCTATTGCGAGCTTAGGTTGATTGGCAGGTTTTTAGTTTAACTTATTAAGTGTGACAACAGTGATAAAAATAGAAAAAAAGCAGGACCACCATTGAAATTACGCTTTATGTACAACAAAATCAATCACATTCAGGATGTCCGTCACTAAATCATAAATAGTTCACCCTGGTAGGGAAAGGTTTTGTCAATCTTTACCGCATTTCAAGCTTTAATTCGAAACAAAATTGTCTCAACGTTAGTTTAGACCAGTTCAGTGATACAGTTGGTTGAGCACGCGCCTCCAAAGCCTGTAGCCTGGGTTCGATTCTCGGTCGGCGGATTTTGAAGACTTGAAAAACGGAACTTGTGGCCTGTCCAGCCTCGTGCTCGGCGTTAATGCATTGGGTGTAAGGAGATGCTTCATGCGCGGTGCTGCCATTGACTCGCCACCAGTGCAGCATTCACTGCGAAAGCAGTCATGTGGCCCACTGCGCAAGCAAACGGAGATATAGGCCACAGACTATCCGTGGCAGCCCTGAAGGAGTACAAAAGCCTGTATGAACGAAACTGAACGTTAATTTGATCGGAATAAAAAGAAGAAGAGATAATAGCCAAGATGTGCGCTAGCCGAGGGAACAACTAAACAGCATTTTTTTCGTATTGAGAAGTATCGATATTTAATTTCAGGCAAACATCCTGTAGTCCGAACTCTGAGCAACAGAAGGTTGCAAGGTAAAGCTAGGCCTCGACCTATGCAGCTTTGTTGTCTGTCACACCTTCAAAGTTGTTTATGCGCAGAGTACATCTCAACGTCTTATTACATTTCCTCGTTTACCGAAAGTGAGCCAGAGTCTCCAGGTTTTTCAGTCACTTTTAAATCAGACACGTCTTCCACAGGTACGTATTGGCTTGATCAGTTNTGGCCACCGTTGTAAAAAAGGGAATTAGAAAGGTGCTCGGGAAAGCAGCACATCGTGTTCTGCGAAACGAGATTTAACATCTANCTCAGAAAAGCGATAGGTGAAACATGTAGCTGCTAGCAGAGCATACAGATTTTTGATGATCTTGCATACAGTGGATTTAGAAGATTGTATTCTACCTTTATTGGTGCAGTTGCAGCTTATTTAGGCAGACGCAGCTTGAAGCCAGAAAACGTTGAGGAAACTTGTTCTACAAACAAGCAATATTTTCCATTCAGATCCAAACTAAAAAATTATGAACAAATTTTTTGTACAGTTTCTGCAATTCTTCCAAAATGCACTGGTTTAGGAACGTTTGTGAAAATGTAGATGCGGTTCACGCAGGATGTTGTTGTGTACGATTCAGGAAAACAGGTATTCTGCTTTACGTAACATGCGATCTTTGGAAAATTACAGAAGCTATGCAAAACATAATAGGACTTATCTCGCAGATTTAGACAAGTGAGTAGTTTCAAAAAATGCAGTTTCCTGTTCAACCTTTTTCGCTTAGTTTCCGTCATTTCCACAGAATCTGAGTTTGTTCAAAGCTCACGAGATGGCGCTCAGCCTGGCTTGCCGGTTGTCAGTGACACCACTGCTACTTCACAGAAACGTCATCCTCAACAGCAAGTTTCAAAGCACGCGACGTTGGATGTTGCATCGCTGCAGAAGGTGCTCTAGTCATTCAGACCTTGTAGATCTGTAAAACAGTTTCGCCAAAGCTGGTTTCTGCAAAAACGTAGGTTTAAGTGGTTTGGAAAACTGAATAATAACATTCTGCAGATCGCAAGTTTTGTTTATCTTGTTTGAGCGCATTAAGGAAGTTTGAAAGTTTTGCAATTGCTTTGCATTCACAAAACAAGGACGCCACATCCTTCGTTTGGCTGTAGCGTGTTCTGTTCGCCAATTCAAGGTTCTGCAGAAACTTGAAACGGCCTAGAACGAAGGGAAAAAACGAATGAACACAATGGAATGACACATCCAGAGAATAATTTGTTATTTTATCGGCTGTTGTAGGTAAATAGTTCTCCTTTAACAATCATCCGATTAACCAGCCTGTTGTCACGTCATGAGCGTCTCTTTCAGACGGCATTATGACGTCTTGTATTGCTTTCAGCGCATCACTTTGAACATCAAAGAGTCAGAGAGTGCTGCCAATCAACGCGAACTCATCTCCCGCTCACTTGGATCAGCAGTGTTTCCATTTGAAAGTGCCCTTGAAGCTCATTTTCATCAGGAAGTACTGCTGGCCGCGCAGCGCTGGTTCTCGGCGCATGGCTGGCCTGGTGGGCCATTCCCCATCACAGTGCCAACCTCAGTCAGAAAGTAAGTTTAATTCTTACATGATTTCTTGCTGAGGTAGATTACTTGTTGATCCTCAGAACTGGTCACTTTTCTCATTTGCAAAAATGCTTTTATTCCTGTGTTGCTGCGAGTGAGATATTTTGAAGCGGTGTAATTATAACCCAGAAGCAACTTTTCAGCAGTTCGTCTGTTCTTTTTGCGTGCAAATTACAAAGATCGATACCTAGCGAATTCTTGTCGAGAGACTTGCATTTTCTTTAAAATTCGCCACTTTTTCAACGCACCGGCGACACGGTACACTTGGTTAATAGTTGGGTCAAAGAAACGCGCGGTGCTGCCATGGACTTGCCACCAGTGTAGTATTCACAGTGAAAGCAGCCGCGTGACCCATAGCGCAGACAAAAGGGAATGGCCACCGCAGACCAATCGTGAGACTCCCAGAGGAGCACAACAGCGAATATAACAAAACTGAACTGCTTTTTCATCAACTCAGCTTGGTTTTGGTCACGACAGGAATTTTTGTAATGGTGTATGGGGAAAATTCATTTAAACTCGAAGCGGGCCAACCGTGTTGGTTGCAACTCTCTTCCATGCACGTAGTCATTTGCATCTATAAAAGTTCACTGACATGCCGGAATTTGCGGTTCATAATGCCGAAGTGCTGCTGTGCAGCGCTGTGAAGATCACGTTTGGTTAAACGTATTTTTTCAGGTGTTATAATTTCAGTATCTATCAAAATAAACCCCTTCCATTGCAATGAATCAGTCGCTGTGGTGTTTACGGGATATCTATTTCGCCTGCCGGGCTGGAAACTTCAGCTCTTAACAGAAATGAAAATGTGTTTTAACTTTTTCCAACAATATTTTCCAGATTGGTCACTCGCTTACCTCAAGACGACGATCAGAAGGCGGTGAAAGCTACAGGAACAAAGAGCAACCGGACGTCGGGAGGATGGGACACGAGCTTGAAGAAGGATGTCAAGACGATATACGACATGCTTCAGCATCTCTGCGGACGGTAGGATCGTCATTTCTGATCGGATAACTTTATAGCTTAAAAATCACCTCAACTGAAAGGCCTTTTTATAGTCATAGCCAGTGCTTTTTATGGCATTCTGAGGAACCGAAACAGTCTCTCAAATTATTCTAACGGTCTCTCACAATACAATAGAACCTCGCTATTCAGATAAAATAGTTGCGGTCTCTCAAAATTCCGCAACGGCAACCGAGATAAAACCTTAAAAATCTAGTTATAGCGAATATTTTTCACAACGACGGACTAGTTTATTGAAATATGTATTCCGTTGCTTCGGTTAACAACTTCAGCTGTTTGCAACGTACACGGAATATTAAATTTCGGCAATGTTTAGTGAAATATAAAAATGAAAACGTTTGCAAACCCATATCAAGCAAATGAATCGATGGATTTGCTTTGTTTTACACCCTCTACTTTCGAAAATTATCAGCAATTGTTTGTGTTTTGCTTTACTGACATTTTCTTAGCGTTTACGTAAGTAATTTTGTGACGTGACAATGTAATCAATACCCTTTTCATTAACAAGTCTTCTCGCTCAGAAGTATTTTTTCAACGAAGACTAGAAGTTTAGTTGAACTAAAGCTAATCGGAATTAAGTAGACAAAGTAAAACACTCATGTTGTTGTCTGGAAACGTATTATCTGTTCTTTTTTGCTGTGTTGTATAACGAATTGGCTACTGTGCCTTCCTTAAATACCCTTTTATAGCTGGCAAAGATCTTTCCATGCTTTGAAACGTTTGATTCTGAGCTTTGCATATACTGCAGTGAATTAGCCACGGGCAACGTGAACTTGTTCTTTTTGTTTGTGTGAACGCACCAACACGTGAAAGCATGGCGGGGTTGTTAGAGTTGCTGTCTGGTTGTTACAAATGCAGAGTAATGTTCGGGAATATTCGTCTCGATATATGGTGGAAAGTTTTTACGGAACCAAAACATGCAGTAAAATTTGAAACACTTCGAATCTGTAAAAACGATTTTTTTATCACTAAACGGAACAACCGACTAATTTATTAGAATTTCACGCGCAATGTTGTGTTGATGAAGTACTCCGAATCGTTTTCAGGCTTGATTAATGTTTTGCAACGCAAAAATGGCAAGTTCTTTGATTTCGTGCTCAAAAGTGAAACGCATTTGTTTAGTGTTTGAAGTGCACGTTTTTATCCCTGCCACTCTGAACGTCGTAAAACCCTATTTCAGGAAGTGGTGGGTGAGCACTGTGTGCCGTTTACCTTTATTTCACTCTTACTCGAATAGTGAAGAAAACTGTGTACCGCAGGAAATCTATTAGCTTAGCACGTGCAGTCATCGTGATTGCGTCCAACTAATGGTTTTTCCAGCATGGTCCCGGGGATTCCCATCAATCAACCTCTGCCACGTGACCCAACCGAGCGAGTCATCCAGCTTCACTGGCAGCATTCTACTTTGCTCACCTTCCTCAGGTAATCGTGTCGTTACAATTGATTTTCAACCTGGTGTTATCGATCGCGTTTTCTAACTGAGATTGATGCTCGCCTCACTTCCTTCCCAGATTCTACGTGAACGTTTTGTTTTTGTCTTTTACCCCATTTTTTGATATTACGCAATAATTCCGTTAAATCTAAGACCTGTGTAATTTGCCGTAGTCGCTTGTCATATCTTAGGCAGTCGTTTTTGCAGATATACATGATTGTACTGAACAGATCCCTGAATAAACCTCGTCCATTAATGATTAAACTATATTGGGCGATTCTTTTTTTACTTAATTTATATAACTATGTCTCCCACTCTTCTGCTGAAAATTTTTCTCTTTTTCCTTTTGCAATGCACCGGAAAATCCTTTGTAGCGTGAATACAAGCCACCTCAACTTTCACATGGTGCTTTACCTCAAAACATCAGTTACCCAGGTTCAAAATAAGGACATGTTCAAGATTTTTGCCCAGCGACTAGCTCAAAAAAATTTCCGAAAAGGTGAAAAGACATTTCAATCTGGAAACACAGATTTAAGCGTTTTATGGAAACAAACGTAATATGCATTCATTTATGTTTTTTATTGATTACAGGGGACAAGGAGCGTCAGTTTCGGCCATTCGCCCCGAGTTTCTACTGTCGCCACAAGATTACCGCCGTTGGGTCCTGGTGCGTGACCGAGAACGCCAACGCGTGGAGAAAGGTGATGCTGATTCCCCTCCGCCAGATAGCGCCAAGAAACCAGAAGCCGACGTCTCAAAGGCAAAGTCAACTTTTCTTATCGAAGACGAACTTTTTGAGTCGGTGTCAAAAAGAGCGTGGACCGACTTACTGCTGCAGTTGTTTAAGGTGAGCAAATTTCAGTTACTTTGTACTTGATGGATGCAACAATGACATCTTACAAGTTATGTGTTTTAATAGTGCTTTACCTGGCGTTTCTTTCAAGCGAGGTTTTTATTGTCAGGTAATCGTCTTTGCAAAATAGCTTGCTGGCGTATTGTTTCACTTTGTTGTATATCTTTGAACTTAAAAATATGCTCAAAATACGGAAAAGCGATTAAAGTTTGCTAGTTGTAATTGTAGAGACGCAGTATACCCCATTAGGCTTGCTGCAAGGGTTCGTCTTCAATAGACCACCCAATTGCTCAATGATGAAGTAACTTGCTTCTCGTTAAAGACCAGAGTGTTTGTAATCCTGATTGGCGATTTTCGCAACAATTTTTATTGATAGGAAAAGCAAATAAATATATTTTTCAGGTCCTGATCCTCGCGCGGATAACTCCTGCGCAGCACAAAAATTTGAAGAGCCTGGACAAGAAGAAACCATCACCTGCTGTGAACCCTGACCCTCTGGCCAGCAATGTGTACAGGTCTTGATGCAACGACAAATTTTATTTTGAAAACAAAATTGCCAAGTGAACAAACGTGTGAAATGCTCGAATGTATTTAAAATAAATGAGGAATTCTTTGTAGGCATTGGAATCAAAACACGTTTTCTTATGATCGTTCGCTTCTTTTGAACGTTAGGAAGATTTCAACTAAGCATGCTCTTTCAGACGTTGTATAATGATAATCTTCCTTGGATTGGAAGCTTAGCCACAGTAGAAAAACCGATGACTTGCTGTCAGGGGTGTAGCGAAGTTAGATGACGCATTGGGGCAAGAAACAATTTGGACGCGGTGAACCTATGGTCTTTCGGAAGCAAATGTGCTATTGAGCAAGTACTTGTGACATTGTTGGGACTTTTCGGTCCCTCCGCAGTGATTTGACGCCCGGGAAATTTGTACCCCCTTTCCTCCCCTTGTTATGCCCCTGCTAGCTGTATATCCGTAAGAATCACTCATTATATTTCAAACGAAGTTGAAAAGGAAATATGTAACGTGTTTCCGGTACGTGAGACTTGATTTGCTCTAAAGTTTTGCTATGTTTTTACGTGGCATCTTTATTTGGCAGTTGCTTTAAATCTATGGCATCGCTAGACACCGTAAGCAACTAGGTTTAGAAATGCCACCACTAAAAAAAGAAAACAAAGTTGCAAACAGTAGTTCAGATGCTTTTTTCTTCGTTTTGAATTTTCGATTCCAAAAGTAGAAGCGCCTCTGAAATTTACTCAGACACTATTAATTTGATTTTTACTGTATTTCTGCAAAACTTAATATTCTATGCTTTATTTTCATCAAAGCTATTTTTTAAATATCAAGTGTTATTATTAACTCATTATGGAAAACGAGTTAACGCCTATGATCTTTGCAACTTTTTTCATTGTCAACCCGACAAACCTGTCTTCTGAAATTTGCATCAGGTTATTGAAGTTTTCTGTTATCGTAAAGAAGTTACTACAAACGATCGACTGGAAAAGCATTCTCTACCTTATAAAACAAACAAAATGTTTTCTATTTCTTTTTTTCAGTTGTGGTGAGAGAATCATTCTCGCTTGGCTCAACCACCACTACGAGCAACAGCGACAACTAGTTTGGGGGGATCTTCCTCTGGAACAAACGACTGGGGGCGTCCCGCCATCACGTTGGGTGGTCAACTTCGACTATGATTTGCTGGATGGTCTCGTTCTGGCAGCAAGTGTTTCAGCGTACTGCCCGTGGCTGGTGAGAGCACTTTTTTGTGTTCTTAAAATCCCTTGCAATTGCGTTGTTGCTTTAATGATGACATTGCGTTGGAAACTGTCGTCAAAACAACAGTGGAAATATGTTTTTTTCAGATATCAGAACACTTCCGAGAAATGTACACATCCCCGAACACACCGGAACAGTGTTTGCACAACACACTTATCCTCGTCAAATCCTTGCGCAGTATCGGAATTAGTTACGACATACAAGCGACTGACATCACCGATCCGAACCCAATCACCTTGTTACTGGTTTGTTCCGAAGGTTTTGTTTTCCTGAAAACAGTTTTTGTTTCTTCGTAGATTATTAGTTTTCTCCTCGCCAAATTTGCGTTTTCTGTACGTTGTTGTGATGTCCATGGCGACTGCGATATGGAATGTCAACTTTTCAAAACATTTCGAGGTGAATGAGCAACTTCGATTAGTTTGAACCTTGTTCGCTTTTTTTCCTGTGCAGTTGTGCACATACCTCTACCAGAACCTGCCACAATATTCACCGAAGTCTACAGTGGAGTTCGTTGGAGCTCTTCATGCTACAGTGCGACGACAGGTTTGAAAGTTCCATAGCTTAGAAGTTTTCCTATGGTCTCATTCTAAGTATTCTGTTATCCTGTAGTAAACTAGAGGTTTCAAAGCTTATAAAAATATAGTTGGCATTATCGTTGCAAAAGTATTCACTGCCGAACTTCTGGGGGTAAATATTTAGATTTTTAAAGATGATTAAAATTTTTTAAATGTTATTTTTTGCTTATAGTACAACACACCATTGATAGCATCTTCAGTTCACTGATTGAAATCAGGGAGAAATATTTTCCTAATTCGTATGATATTGCCACCTTTTCATTTCTTGTATGACGCTTCTTCGCATCACTAAGCATAAATTTTATAAAACCAACAGTTACATCCATCATTCTGCTTTGTGTAAAGATGGCGACCGGTTTCATTTAATTTATGTTCTCCATCCGACCAGGTCCGCCTGACCAACCCCAGCTCAAGATCGTTGAAATACACAGCGTTTGTTGCTGGCAGAGATGCTTCTGATTTCGAGCTGCCTGGAGGTGAAGATGTGGTTGTTTCGCCGAGGTGAAAAAACATACGCTAATAATTGCATGTTGCTTGTCTTGTTTTAGAAGAATATTGCTGTAGGCTGCTCAACACTTGTTAGCAAGACCCTCTCACGCAAACCAGGATATTATTTTAGGATGCCACACAGAGGTTTCCTGCGTGCGAGCTCAGTAACGCGCTATGCTTCCTCTGCTAAACGTGAATCGTTAACACAACGTCGAAGATTGAAATTCGTCTGTGCACAATAAGTGATGGTTCTCTGTCTCGATGGTCCACTGCAGACGCTTGTGCTTTTTGTGACAGTCTTTGTATGACTGATGTCGCATTTAAAAAAATGAAATTTTCTTAATTTGTTTGTATTGCTCGAATAGGTTTGTACGTAACGCAAACATTAAGGCATGCCTAAAACACTGTTACACGCATGAGCTTATGATATCCGTGACTAATTTCATGACTATCCACCATTTGATGCTATTTTCCACCAGCTCATTACACAATCGTGGATAACAAAAGTTTAAAAATAGTTTATGTTTTTCTTCAGGGGTGAAGCGAGTGTTGATGTCCTGTTCACCAGCCGCCTCATCCGGCCCGCTGAAGCTGTCCTGGTCCTGGTCGGCCGACGTGAGTCTGGCCATGGTGGCCTGGGCCGAGCTCCGGCCACGATTGGCACCACCCTTGTTTTCAATATGAAGACTGCAGTTGACGACATCCACCCAACGTCAATCGTCAAAACGGAAACGCCGTGTTATCAACTGACAAAAGTGCTTGTGCCGGTAATGAGATTTTTCTTGTTTAAAACCAAGGTGTTACTGTCTGAAAAACGAACATTAAATATCTCTCACTTTTTAGTTTCTTTTTAATTGGAATATTTGCATCCTTGCTATCCATGTTACATCGCTTCAACCTCCATCTTTGTCATGCTTGCAGGTAATGAACACTTTCGACAAAACGGGAAATTTCCGGATTGTCCTGGTTGAGTCCAACGACGGACCTCCATCTCCTCTGGACATTGGTCGGAAACACGGTGTTGGCAGGAGCGTGAGGAAGAGTCTGTCGTCCAGAATAAAATCGGTGAAAGCTCTTTTATGNTTTGCAACTNCCATGTCAGCAATTGCTGANGCACTTTTGTCACGTGACTTCCTTGCCAACTGATCTGTTCNTTGATAAACAGGTCAAGTCCAAGGTCGATCACGGGCAACCGAAGGAACTCAGTCCTCCCCCCAGCCCCCCTCCGCTCGAACGACTAGTTCCTGACGACAAGAAGTCGTTGGCAAAAGCGACTATGACATCACAGTTGACTTCGTTTTTCTGCGCCGAAAGTTACATCCACTTGGAACCTGGGGTTCCTGCTGATTTGCAGGTGAAGTTCAAACTTTGTTCCTGGAACATTTAAAACGTTTTATTTCATAACGTAGATGAAGAAACTTATTATTAGAGAATAAAACCTCGTTTTTTTTCCGGAATCACGTAAACTGCATGCGTGTCCTGGCGGTTTTCTTGGAACAGTGGTTCTTAACCTGTTTTGCGCATCTTATCCTTTTTATTAAACAAGATCACCAGATTTACCCCGAATGCACTCAGCGATGCTCATTTACTAAAAACACAAAATTAACAAACTCGTACAGTTTAGAATGATTTATAAAAATTTACATTTGCTGCAATTTATGGTTCAGTAAATAATTCACCCCTGGGAAGATGAAATTTGCCCCCAGGGGTAAATTTACCCAGGTTAAGAACCACTCTCTTGTAACATTAGAAGCTTTTCACGGATTGCGAAAATAAAATTTTCACTTGTTTAAAAATATATGAAAACCATTGATCATTTCATCACATTTTCATCTTTTTTACTTGAGCTTACACTTTGCATAAACCTAGTTAGTTTAGGTCGACTAACGTAAATCGTTAAAACCCTGTTGCTACGACCGACATGCGCGAAAATGTCGGGATTCCCAAAGAAACCTGTTTCCTCACTGTGTGCCTCTCGGCAGTTTCTTTTATCTTCGTCGAAAATTTCGGGTTGATCAGTCATGTTCAAGTTAGTTTCGGGAGGTTACGCATCAAACAAATGATTGACACATTGAAGTTTGATTCATGCCACGCGTAGTTTCGCGAAATGTTGTTGATTATACTAAGAATGACAGCCATCCTGAAGCGGCATAACCAGTAAAAATTACCCCGTGACCATTACACAACCAATCTACGAAAACTGCTGTTTTTTCGCAGCTGGATTTCCTGCCATTCAGTGTCGGCAAAAAGTTCTGTTCGGTTCTTCTGGTGAATGAAGACATCGGCGAGTTCCTCCACGCTGTGGAGGCCCTCTCCACTTTGCCCCTCCCCTCTCGCATCCCTTTCAATACGTCATCGGCGCATTCCATCAGGATATCAAGCGCGGCTGCCGCTGAAAAAGGTCGACCCGTGTTTGTTGCTGCATGTCTCGTGCAGCCTGGGTCTTCAACAGGATTTATAATCTCTTGGGAGTTGTTTTGTCAAGGTTTAAATGTTGAAAAGATCAGAAAAAGCGATGCAATTTTTCTAGTTACATAAAAGTAAAGCCAAGATAAAATTTTCTATTGTGAAATTTTTTTACATGTCAAAACCCTACGTTTGAAAGTTTTTGTCATTTCATGTCCAATTTGTCTGCATCGATGTTATTTTTTATAGTTTTTTTATTTTTTTTTGCGAAAAATGCGAACTTAAATGCGATGCGGTTATTAATTGCTTAACGCTGAAAAAGATAAACCATCGATTGCAGTGAAACAACTTCGATGTTTTCGTGCCTTACAACGCCGGGTTTCGGAGAAACCTTTGTTTCACTGTGCGTCAGAAGAAAAAATTTTTGTGCAATTGTGGATTACTGTTTCAGGCAAAGGACTGTTCGGTGGAGATGACCGTGTGGTTTACTGGAAATGCGAAAACGACTCTACTTTGAAAGAGAAGCTTCTCATTCCGGTAACCAACGAAGCCAAGGAGCTCGCACTGAGAGTCGCTGCCAGACAGAGGATGTCAGATAAGGAAAAACGGAGAAGAGAGTTGACTGGTGGGCACTGTTTTTGCTTTAGTTACGGTGGTTGTTGCTAATTTTCATCATTTTGAGATTCAAGTGGTTTTCGGGGTGCAAAGATATCTTGTCGGTGACTCCGGAACGCTGAAGAATTACTAATGGTAAAAATTTGGGTTGATGAGAAGCTGCAAATAGTCGTAGACAGAATCGTGTAATCTCAGAAAGAGCAACAGCGCCAACCGGAACAAGCGCACAAAATGTTGCAAACCTCCTGGTAAATATTGAATTTCAAATAAAATCATAAACTTCTCAAAACTAAGTGTTGTTTTCAACATCCCTCCCCCGCTTTAAGTATTCGTTGACTGTAAAACCGACCTTGGCAGTTTCATCAACTTAAAATTGTGATACTCAAGTTCTCAATTCTGTAAAGCACCAAGACATCGGATTACTGGCAAGACTAGCATGACATATTCACACACAGCACAGTCCTAAAACGGGCGACGTGTCATGCATTCCTGTTCGCATGTAACGCTGCATGGTCAAGCAACCTGCATGGCGTGTATTTAATTCCGAGAATTGTACAGAACCCAAACCTCACATCCTAACTTGCTACGTCAAGAACGACGCGAACAGCTGAATATTGAGCATGAAACATTTTATTGTTCATCATATGTCATCCTTTCAGGGCTTGTTTAAGCACCATGACTTTGTTGGAAGAGAAAAAAGTTTCATTATAGTCACTTTGACCTTCTTTCAAGTGGTTCGCGGCGCCACTTCCGCATGCTCTACTCTGGAGGCCACGTGACTACTTTCGCAGTGAATGCTGCACTGGTGGCGAGTCAATGGCAGCATTGCACGTTAAACGTTTTTCTTGAATTTTTCAACACCGAGCCTGAGACTAAACAGGTCTTTGAGCAAAAAGTGTCGTTTTTTAAGCCGTCGGTCTGACCCGAACATCAGCCCGACCAGAAATCGAACTTGCCCCCTTCCAGTTTTAGTGGCGCACTTTCAACCCGCTACAACAGGGGTAGGGAACCTATTCACTATCGCGGACCGCATGAATTGTTATATTATCGCTGGCGAACCGCAGAATCAATTCATTTATCCTAAAATTCTACCTTTAAGTGACTATAAGGCGGAGCGACTTCTCTTAACGTACTATCTAAGTACCTACTTGTCATGGAGCTTCGTTTTGACGCTATATCTTGTACTTTAAAACGGGTGACGAAAATTCTTATGCAGGCCAAATCAAATGTTCACGCGGGCCGTAGGTTACCCACCCTTGCGCTGTAACATTGAGCTCCTTTTTCTTCCGTCAATGTAAGTTTTATCATTGAGGCTTTTGTTGTGGATGGATGACCTAAGGTTCAAACATCGTCAATGAAATTTTTCCATTGACGTTAGGTTCGAACATGAACTTACTGTGCAATGCAAGCGCCTATAAACCGTGCCACGTTATTCAACGAACACGCCAGCCGTTGCTTCTTGCAGAGGGTGGTGGCATTCAAACGCGCGCTCTGCCCTCAACATCTTGTTGCACAAGCTTTTACTATAAGTGCAATCAAAGCACATTTAGCAGCGTATTACCTTAAATACAAGTGACCGTAACACAAGCCAGTCACTGTTCTCTACCTATACACTGGCCCCTGGCAATTTTTCGGCTTTAGATGCCTCATCCGTGAGACACAGAAGTCATATTCTCCAGTGGCTGTAACTGATCAAGCTGCTGACGATCTACCGTTTTGTGGAGCTTTTCTTTCAACATCTAAACACGGTGTTGGTTACAGGAACGTTGGACAGTGGATCAGTGACTGCTGCCATTGCAGCCATGGGGTTGGTGGACAACTTGGATGAACAGATCGACAACTTCTCTGTCCATCCTGCGTCTGCTCCACCTCGGCCACGAGGAATAACTTTCCAGATAGAGACATCATCCGAGTGGTTTGAAGTCCCTGGCACTTTGACGATTCCGTCTCCCATGACATTCGGTCCTCTGCCTGCGTCCGAAGTGAAGGACAAGAAAGCTGGTCCCAACGATAGACAGGTTTATATCTGGAACTTAGATTTTTCGGTATTTGGGTTTTTAATTTGCGTTTGTGTGTGTAAGATGTTGCTATCAAAGAGAACGGAATTATTTGTATTGTTTTCAATCAAGCAATCCAGCCTACGTTCGTAATAGTTTGAAAGTCCGCTTTGCAACCAAACAGGAACAACCTCATGGATTTAAAGCCCTTGCCTGTTTTTGCATTCACTCTGTGTTCTTCAATTATCCGACTTTGTGATTTTGTAGCAAGGTGATTGAATTGAATTTTTACCGATTTTTCGACCAGTGCTTCTTTCGGCTGAAAAACGACTGCAGAAACATTTATGTTCCACACAAATTTCTGATCCTGACAATCACAGGGAAGATTTGTTGATGCAAATTGCCTTGCATTGGTCCCGGTCTGAAATAGTTGTTGTTGTTTCTCGTCTGCTTTATTCAACTGATGTTAAGCGCAAGCTTCACACGGCTTTGAATGATTTCATTCATACTCGATTTATGAGAAGTGGCCGTTGATTGATTTTCGTTACCGCAGGAACAAAAGTGTTTTTCGGCAATTCATCTTGTGTCTCTAACCCTGCAGCGTGGCTTAATAACACTACAGCACAACCTGACGATTCCGGCTAAATCCCAATTGTTTTATACATGATAGGACGATGGAACTATTCCATTGGATGTGTGCTTCGTTCCCCGCGGTCCTGGACATTATCCTTGCGACATCATCCTCAAATCACCAGGTGATGTG
>JGI24158J21664_10002175_pt1 | contig 23451 bp, 12 predicted proteins | sample Ectturendosymbi3_FD_21664 | JGI IMG/M metagenome (IMG submission 21664) | reverse complement strand
TTTCAGAAGATTTGTTGAAACAACTTCTTGACAAGCTGAAGAAAGCTCAGTTGTTTGGTATTTATCTCGACGGAACAACAGACAATTCAGAAGAGGTTCAGTTGATTTTTTGTTGTAGGTTTGCCAATCAGGAAACAAAAACCACTGTCGAGTTGTGCTGTCTTATCGTTGTAGTTTGTTCAACTGCTCAAGCCATCTTCGCCAAATTGAATCAGTTTATTGAAAAACATCGTTTTGATTGGATGAAGTACAAGGCAGTCGCTACCAAGGAAGCAGCAGACATGCAACGCACTACTAATGGAGTTGTCCGAAAAATCAAACACATTTCCCTTGACTGTGTTTCAACCTGTTTTTTTCGGGGATTTTTCGGTCACAGACCGATGTTGTTTTGAAATGACCGAAAAAACGTAAGTCAATTTGGTCATAATGCCATTTTCAGTCATACAAAAATGTCCAAAAAATATAAAAAATGTCAGAAAAGATTTAAGATATTTTGGAAATATGACCGAAATGTCTCAACGAAAACAAACCTAGGTTTCAATTCACTGCGTGATGAATTGAGAATTTGTGGTTAGAGGTTAATTTAAGAACATAACCAGAGGTCAGGTGTGGAGATTGTCCTTGATGATGTCAAAAAATTTAGAAATCCATCCTCTCACATTTAAAAAAGCATCGAACGTTGTCAGAAGTGTGCAAAGACACGATAGCAGACACAATGATGTTATATTCCATGCTGAGGCACGCTGGTTACACACGAAACACTGAAATTAATGAAAGTCAATCTTCCTGCTCATGAAGTTTACACAACACATAGTATGAATTAAAAAAGAAATCATCTCATTTACTGTGATTGCTCCCCTTTGAATTTCATCCGCCAGGTGTGAAAAATGTGATTTCAACCCTGTTTCAAAGGCGTTTTTCATAGAGTATTAACATCCTTGATGGAGTTTGTTTTTTTCATTTTATTTCGCCAAGAGCAGAAAATCTTTGCTCGCAAAAGTAGATTATTGGCATCCAATCAAAAACGTTAAATCGCTCATTGTGTGCGATTTCGGTATTCAGGAATGCTGAGAAGTGACACGCAAAAATCTGCTAAGAAAGCGACATTCACAGCGTAAAAATCGCTTGCATTTTACACTTATAGCATTAGATTTTAGTGCATGGCAGGGGCGTACAGGTTTTCTAGCAAATTTGAAAGTGTGTACCAATACAAAAAAGGTTGACAACCACTGCACTAAGGGACCCAAAGAGATACCGTCCCATATTCTGTCGCTTTTAAAATCCTCGAGAGATTCATCTGCGCTCGTGTTGATCCAATATTCGACCCATTGCTCCTTTGGGAGCAGGCGGGCTTTCGACACGGGAGGTCGACCGTAGGCCAGGTCTCCTTGCTGACATATTACATCGAGGATAGTTTTCCGCTACGGCTGGAGCTGTGTTTGTCGACCTCACAGTTGCCTACGACACTGTATGGCACCGCGGCCTCACCTGCAAGCTGTTGCCTGATAGACACAGGGTCCGTACGATCATGGAGATGGTTGGCAATCGCAGCTTCACCCTCACCACCGGAAACAGCAAAAGAAACAGGTTACCACGCCTCAAAAACGGCGTCCCACAGGGATCTGTCCTGGCGCTCCTTCTCTTCAACATCTACACCTCTGACCTGATAACCACCGTCTCGAGAAAGTATGCATATGTTGACGACCTAGCAATCATTCATGCTGATGGAGACTGGAAGGCAGGGAAGGGGCGCTGCCCAGGACATGGCAACTGTAAATGAATGCCTCCAGACGAGGAAGCTAAAGCTCAGCACTACAAAAACGGTGTCGGCAGTCTTCCATCTCAACAACAAGGAAGCTAAACGTGAGCTGAAAGTCAAATACAACAACGAAACCCTGCCCTTCTGCTCCGAGCCCAAATGCCTTCGAGTAACGTTCGATGGGTCGCTCACGTATCGCTGACACCTTGAGTCACTCACTTCGCTCACTTCGCAAGAAGCTGACACCACGCATCGCGCTCCTGAGGCGGCTTGGTGGCTCCGGTTGGGCTGCTGGAGAAAACTCTGCAAACAGCCACCCTAGCCACGATGCATTCAACCACAGAGTACTGCACGCTTGTCTGGTGTCGCAGTGCTCATACCCACCTCATCGACCTTGCCATCAACGACGCCTTGCGAATTGTGACTGGATGCCTGCGCCCTAAACCAGCCGACAACCTTCCAATCCTCGCAGGCATCCACCCTGCTGAGAGTCGCCGCAATGGAGCCACACTGTCTCTAGCACGCCGTGCCATGGAGCCTGGACACCTGCTCCACTCAGCGCTCACCTGTCCATCGAGTGCAAAAGCACGGCGCCTCAAATCGAGACACTCATTTGTACCCGCTGCGCAACATATCATCAGTTCATCTGACGACAACAACAACATACGTGCGGCGCAGTGGGCGGATCACCAATGGAATGCAGAGTGGGCGGACAACCACACAAGACTCCGCATATTCATCCCCGACACCGGCACCCACCCCACCGGAATGACCCTCCCAAGAAGAGCCTGGGTCCGGCTTAACCGCCTCCGTACCGGTGTCGGACGTTTCCACTCTTGCTTGTACAAATGGGGTATGGGCTCCTCTGCGGCCTGTGAGTGTGGCGCAGAAGAACAAACCGTCGACCATGTTGTCCTCCAATGTCCACTATATCGACCTCCCCACGGACTGCATGGCCTGACGGTTCTGGACGATGAGACAATCGAATGGCTGCTCAAGATCTGCCCCGAGATCTAGTGCGGCTAAGCAATGGTTTGAACAACTCACTCAAAAGAAGAAGGTGTTAGGCACTATTCTTCACGCTGCGCAGTGAACATTATATGTCTACATGACAAATATCAATTCCGAGTAGCGAGGTTTGTGACTTTAACCTCAACTGTGACAATGAAGAAGACGAAAATATTTGTTCCACATCAAAAAATTTTATTGTGAAAACGGCAAGCCCCTTTTTGTCGCTATATATAAGGTGGGTGACCATCAAATTGAAGATAATGAAAAGGTGCGTCAATCAGCATTTATTTTGGTAGCATTGCATTTAATACTCATGTAGTTGATGGTCGAACTGATTGCACAGACTGGAGTGATGAATGTCCTACAAGCTCTGTTGCAAAGAGAACATTCTGGCGTCTCGTTACGAATTGATTGGATATCCGTTTCTTCGCGTAGTTTTGTGGATGATGGGTATTTTGGCAACGATCGGAAAATCGGTGGGTGTAGTGAAAAGAACAAACGAGTGTTTTTGTAGTAAGTTGGCATCATTCCACGGTAAAGAAGAAATTCATTCATGTAGTGATAAAACGTCGGCCCTGTTTTTTCAAAAGGAGTGACGATCATGCTCCTTATTTCAAAAAGCAGCAGGCTCTCTCTTCTCGTTGAAATAGAAAGTTGGATGTTTGAGTGAAAATCTACATTGACCTGAAACGTAATATAATTGACTTAAATTATTTTGCTTGCATAGAGGAAAATTGCAATGTTATTTGGATGCCTCTTAAGTAGTTTCGTTAACACCCACATTGAATCAGTAAAACGACAAAAACTCTGCACAAATTTTCAAGTGAGGATTTACATTTGATTTACTGAAAGCTTTAATTTTTGACATCATGAATAAACTCTACGTTAACGAATCATACTTGTCTCACAAACCAAAGTAAAATTTATATAAATATGTTACGTCACTTCTTTATATGTATATTCCACTATACACCAGTTGCAAACCATCCGTTGGGTAGTTCGCGCACCACCACCTGCATGAACAACGATTCACCTACCAAGCGGTGAGGAGTGTCTTCTTTTCCGCATGTTACGTAACAACAGACAAAGGCATCGCACGCACCTACCCTTATTGCAGTACTACTGTAGCTAGTAGGGGAGGTGTGGGACCCATGGAAAGATTTTTTCAAACGGGCGTAGAACCTTGATTGTCTAGTAAAAGTTGCTGAAATATTGCTCAGTTGAAGAATTATGGACCAAAAATGTTCATTCAAAGTTTTGGAAAAATCAATGAATGTTTAGTATTGTTTTTTTTATGTTTAAAACTTTTTCAATTTTGTTCCATCGGTCCCATCCAGGTGGGTCCTTCGGAACACTACATAAGAACCCATGGAACATTTCCTTATTATAAATAATAAACAACAATTATCTTCGGTGATGCATGTCAAATTTCTTGGGTATGCTCTTTCGTTTTAAAACTAACTTTAATCAGCAAAAATCATTTTGCATCGTCCAAAGTTTTTTTTCATTTTATATAAATATATAAAAGTTTAACGTACATATATGAAAAATGTGAACTGCTGAGTGCTTTTGCCGATGATATTTTTGAAAGCAAATCGTAGAGAGCGCATTCCACTTAGAGATCTATTTTATTCAGCACGGATGCTACAGATCACGGATATTTACAATTACGAATTAGCAAAACATATGTACAAAATTTATCGCAACATCTTTCCTGATTATATCACCAACCGTTTCAACATTTCTGCCACTACCAAAATCAGAGAAACTAGGAAAACTTCCAAATTAACATATAAAATTCCCTTAGCTAAGACACTTAATGAACAACGTCACTCACCTTTTCCAATGTGAAATGATATTCCAAATGATTTTAAACTAGTCAAATATTTTCGATTTTGTAGGTTACAGAAAAACTATTTAATTGACCATCCTCACATATTATAAAAACTTAATTTTTCGACTTTTCTGCTGTAATTGCGTTGTAGCGAGTCTTTCTTGTTCTTATGTCCTGTTTATGTGTGCTTATGTCCTGTGGATATGTCTGCACTGTGTTTGCAGATTAATGGAAGCCTATAGAATTCTGCAGATTTTGAGTCGTCTTCTGTGCAGTTCGACTTATATTACGCGGGGGAGGATGACTCGAAGACCTTGCGATCATTCTCCTCCCCCTGATGTCTAATTTTTTCATATGCTAAATAAAAATGCCTGTCTGTCTGTCTTTGACTTTATAACTTTTGTTATAGACTTCCTAGGGGTGCGATTTTGTTTTAAAATTCCTTTCAGAGCTTCCTGAAACACAGAAAACAATATGACTTTTATGACTTTAAATGGCCGTAATAATCGTGCGTCAATCCTTCACGTTCGTCGTAACAACCTGCGTAAGACTCAGAACGGCACGTAGGATGGAACCACTAAAGTTTAACCTACATTGTAAGGATAGTCATATACCACAATGCTGCAAAGTCGTGTGACGTGCAGCCTTTGATTCAATTGTAAAAGAAATATTCTCTGTTGAATGAATTTACTCATTTGAAGTTGAAGTGATTTCAAATTGAAGAAGTTTAGTGCGCGTCACAAACCACAGTGTCTCACAACAGAAAACTACTTAATAATTGTGAGGTCATGGGTGACGTTCGAAGTTTTGGGAAATCACAGAAAATTAAAGAGTGGTTCAAATACGAACACAGGACGAAATTATGAAGGGCTACAACCTTTTTTACTGCGTAGATAGCTTTCATTAAACAACCTGCGTAAAACAAACACACGCTGGTGTGGTGCTGAATACGTTAGATGAACCATCCACAGTTCACTGGCCAACAAAAACAAATTTAATTTTGAGTGACAAAAATATTTTATTACATGTAGTTTCCAGGTAATTTTGGGTTGCTGAGCCCAAAAATGCCATCTGTTGCTTTGAATTGTCTCTAGTTTTTGAGATACTTCTATTTTGTATGTGGCAAAGCGAAAAATCTTTAACTTCAGTATCTGCAAAATGTGATCACAACTATCAGTATCATGCGCATTGGAAATGCCTTGTAAGTAGTGTAACGGCGTATTGCGTCACATATCTAAAGAGCGCAATCGGGAAGCGCTTCAAAAATGCAGCTACACACAAGCAACAACAGAATGAACCCGATCGAGTGGGAACCTTTTGTTGTTGCTTGCCCGTTGCTTTAGCGGACATTGGCCTTCTTTCTGTTGCGTGTTCGATTCTCCCACGAAAATTCGCAACTAAAGTAGTACACATTCCTAATTTGCGAGTCGCTATATTCGTCTAGACAAGATGTTGTTATCAAAGTCTAATAATTCTGTAACCAAATAAAGAATGCCACGAGGCTGAGGCTGGTTTGAGTTCATGCTCACATAACTAAGGTCGTTAAAATATGGAGTATTGCGTAATTCAAGTACGATTTCAGTCTGATAGTTAAGTTTGGACAATATGCTTGGGGTTTGTCCGTGATAAGATGTACTTCCCTGTAATTGAATTGACAACCTCCCCATTTTCGTTCAGTATTTACTTGTTTTTAATCACGGATTTGCATGTGCTTTGGATGATTATGATTTTTGCATGTTGGTTTAGTTGTATTTAATATTTATGAGTTCATTACTAAGAAGTTGTCGCAATGATCCTGACAAGTTATCTTAAATCTGTGACGCATATACTTTCAACGAACGAAGGAAATCTTTCACTGATTCTGTGGGGAAGGTGTATCTTGCGTAAGTGAAGTTTGGTAACCAATATAAGCCATGGACACTTCATATTATTTGCAAAACATGGGTAAAAAGCTTGAACGTAGACTGAAGGTACGCTTACAAAACTTATGTTTGGTGTACCGGTGGTTTGGAAAGAACCAAAAATACATTTCAATGACTGCTACATCTGCTTGGTGGACCAGAAAGCGTGTAATCATCACAAGAAACACTTTCAAATACCCTGATTTATAGTCTGCTCATGATTTATGATCTGTGACATGTGCTTCACTGTGAGGAAGTACCTGCGCCTGAATTTTATGATTTCTCTGCCATATCCATGGAATACGATGACTTTCATGAAGAATGAAAAACCTCTGCAAGTGAAGGTGGTAAAAGTGTGTTTCATAGTACTTCAGCAATGCCAAACCCATTCAAGCAGGAGGAGCTGAGTGATTTTATCAGAGATATCAACTAATCTAAATGAGTAGCAGGCAGTGGTGACATCCCAACTCAAAGGCAAAACCGGCCTTGGGACTGGAGCTTTAGTAACATTCTTCAGTATCAAAGAAAAGAATTACTGCCGTGTTTTTGCCAACAATAAAAACTTGATTACTGCAAAGACATCGAAAGGTTTCCGTTGAATATGGGAGTGCCACAATATAGAAGTGAAAAGTGGCGCTGCTACATAACGCTAACATATATAAATATTTTCCAAATAACTATTCAACAACGATCATTCCACCACTGTACATAAAACTTAGTTTGATGAATCAGTTTGTGAAATCTTGCCTGTAACTGGGGATTGTTTCAACGATGTTGTTAACCATTTCCTCCTACTTTGACCATCGCGAAACTGAAAGCAGGTGTTTTGATGGCCTGAAGATCCGCAAACTCATAAAAAAACATGTTTTTGTAGTGTACTCTATGCCAGACAAGGAATCTGCTTCTTGACATCAATTGTTGTAGTCACACAAAATTTCCTCGGAAACCGAAAAGCTGACAATTACACTAGCTGGTAGAAGATATTCTTTTCAAGATAAAATATGCAGACATGAAGATATGAAGATTAGTATATGAGTATTAAGTTTCACTATCTGTTCGGCCACATTAGACCGTAAATCTGCAAAACGTGGTTATCTAAGTGAGGAGCACGGAGTAAGGTTCCACCGACATTGAAGTCATGGAATAGAGGTACCAGAGCAGGTGAAATACCCATGCTGGCCGACTACTGTTGGGATCTTGAACGTGACTGCTTGGCTGCGTCACATTCCACAATATCTTACAAAAGCAATTTATAAACATCGAGTAACCTTTTTATGTGCTTTGACAGTCTACGAATTGTACTTTGATTGTTACAAAAAGTAGTGTTTGTGTTTTGTCATAAATTGATTTGGAATTACAAAAACTGTTTTTACTTACATTGCCTAATATTCTGAATTTTTGGCTGATTTTCACATGAAGTATGATTTGCATGATGAAGGCTCTCTGCGAAAACGTTTGACGTTTTCACAATGTCGAATCAAAAATGAAGGAATTTTTTATGGGAACTGGTCGTGCAAGTGTGGGCTTTGTCTTTATATTTCAATTCGCTCCAACAATACCAGTTTTTCACAGTTTCTCATTTCAATATTTGGGCAACACAGTTACCCCAAATCCAAGTTAAATTTTGTTAAAGCTTACTTGCTCTTTGACTTTCACTGTCTACACCAGGGGTCACCAACGCGGTGCCCGCGGGCACCAGGTCACCCGCAAGGACGATGTAGGTCGCCTGCGGGCTTGTTCTAAAAATAACATTAGCATGATCAATGTCTTCACATTAACGAATATCAATACCAGAGTAATTGAAAGTAAAATGAGCAAAACGTTTAGTTGCGAAGTGTGCATCAAACTAGTAGCCTTCGCGTTAATCGGCACACAAGAAGTAGCTCGCAGTTTTCAAAAGGTTGGGGATCCCTGGTCTACACAAATGCGCAATGCAGATACGCATGATTTGCCTCTATAGCAAATTATCTGAGAAAAACTGACTAAGCACATGTGACTTTATTATGATACAAGAATGAATAAAACACAGTATGTAGCATTGATGCACATATTTTAATAAGACTTTTTTGTCTTGGGCTATAGCCTACTTTGGCAGTCCTAATGAAACAAATCAATCTCACAAAACTACAATTATGTGGTATGTTCTGAATGAATAAGCATATGCTCGTGTAACGGCCATGGTTACCGACATATGAAACACGAAAGCATAGTGTCCCTTGGAAGTTCACCACAAAAAAAGACACATTTGTGACCTTGCTTATATAAATGTAAGGTGGCTGAGCAGTGATAGAGTAAACTATGAGTGCAAACTTACTTGCTGCTTAAAGCTACTGAGAGACAAAACGCATTGCGTATTTATTTTCAAACCCAAACCTATTGGAACGCAATCTGACTGTAACACTGGGCAAAGTATTTTTGAATCTAATTTGCTTCTATAAATCTGGTAATTAATACTAAAAGGTGTCTATACAAGAACCATTGGTTAAAAGCTAAATCTTAAGCAAACTATTGCCATAGCTGTGGGTACGATTTCAATATGCCTAAATTGAAACCTCCTAAATATTGATTTGGTCCTCATATATATGCAATGAAGAATATTGACTCCCTTATCATTGACTTAAGAATCAAGGGCTTTATTAAAAGCTGGCATAGTTCCCGAATTTATCTGTAGTGAGAGAGTGCTTAGACTACGCAGTCAATCTAAGAATGGAAAATAGAAATTTAAAAAAAAAAATTAGCTCTCTTCCCAAAAATTGGAAAAAAACTCGCCGCAGCGAACGTTTTAAAGTCACTGTTCCCGGGTATTCTTCCACTTTCAAACTGGTTGGAATGTTGGTTTTGTATCTTACAGCAATAGCTTCGTAATACTTTATCAATGTTATGTCTTAGAGGTTGTCTGTGTCATTTGTTCTATAACTGCAAGTTGCTATGTATATTATTTATTTCCAATATTTATGCATATATCATTGAATATGATTTTCAAAAATCAATACATCCTTATCGTTACTGTAGATACATTAACTTTGAGACTAAACAATGTCTGCTTTATAGTTCTGAAAATCTAAATGTTTACTTAAAAATTCAGTGGATTTTTGTTATTTTACTCGGACTTTGTGTCATAAGAGATTTTGAGGGAACATGCTCACCTGTCGAAATGCTGAATGGGTACAGGGTCAGAAAAAAGTTGGGAACGGACCCTGTCGAAATGCTGAAGGGGTGCAGGGTCAGAAAAAGTTGGGAACGGACCCTGTTGTAGCAACTAGAGATGTTAGTTGGCCTAAAGACAGGACGGGTGTCACAATTTGAATCTGAATTCTGTTCTTATTTAAGGAATTGTTTACTAGTTGGAATTTGTGGTGTACTACAGTAAAACGAAGACAGTATAAAAGTGTCTGTTGAATGTCGTGACAGGTGGTTTTCCCATAAGATCGTTGTGTCTTATTCTTGGCTGTGAAAGGATTCCTTTTGATGCACAGAGTTTATGGTTACGTTTACTTTTCCTTCATCCTTAATCACTATCACCATATCCACCATGAGCAGTAAAAACTACAGTAGTTGTTTTAGTTGTTTGCTGAGAAATGGTATTCATTAGAATCGATCCTATTAGACTTCAGAAGAAACTGCTTCAACCAGGAATTTACGGCCAACTATCTATGCTTTTAATGACTTATAGTTTTGTGCACCTGGATCTTTTACAAAAATAACTGTGTTTTAATCCTTTTTATGGAACCTGAGCTTTACCAAAAAAAATTAAGAAAATAGGCTGTTTCAACCTTGTCAAGATCTTGTTAATCTTAAACGTGGAACCATAAAGAACCAAAATATTGTTGTTCCAAATACACTGTTTACCTGATCTTAAATTTTCCGAAGTGCTTTCATTGAAAGAATTTCAGGAAAATTTGTGCCGCTCAGCATCAAATCTTTCTGTATTCCATTTGTAGTAGGCGAAGGTTTTTCAACTAACTATAGCTACGCAAAATGTCATATTTATTTACTGATGTATGCCCTGCAAGGCGTAAGGAACTCGATATAAATGGCTAGCCAGATGAGATGCCCTACTACTGTAGTTTAGAGGTCAACATAGTTGTTGCAAGTGCGCGGTGAGCCTCCCAACTGAACGCTCTGACGTCTAAAAGGTTGTGAAGCCGAGGTAAGGCGGCATAAAGGTTTTCACCACGTTGTCCGTTAATCACTCTCCAGTCTAAATTCGATTGCTTTCCTTGATTATACTTAAATTTAAAGCAAATTCTTCAACACAGCAGAACACGAGTTCAAAGCAACGTAGCGTAAAGATGGTTCAGCATCGCACAACAGCGTTGAACGCTGAGGGCTACCGGTGACAGCGATCAATAACAGTGATGGAGGTTAGCAGGTTACATACAGTATTTGCTGTTAATCCGCTCTCGAATAAGCACGTTGCATCAAATAACCAAGTAGAAATTGTCTTAAATCACTCATTAGCAATGCAAAAACAAAAAATAGTCATATGCACCCACTCCACAGACAGCATAGATTTCATATAAAATTTTCATAACATTTTAACCGTAAGCGGGATCCTAACAAAGAATCGTTCTAATGTCTACACTATGTTCAAAATTTGCAAAAGATGCCAATGGTTTCAAACAAAATAGATGGTTTTGAAGACTGTGAGGAACGATGAGTAGCTTACGATTCCACGGACATCCCTACTAGTTGAGGGATCAAACTGTTGAGGGGTCAACCTGCCTGTTTCAGGAGCGGGTCAGTCTCTAAACTAAGTCACCTATCGTCTTGAGGTTCATTAGACGAAGCATTTTTAAATGTTTATACGGATTCTAATGGTTTCAAACAAAACAAATGTTTTCCTTGCTTAACAATTGATACGATAAACGTGATGCAAAATCCTTAAATCTCTACCTGTTTTCAGCTGATACATGCTTACAACATCTCTTCCTATTACCAAAAAAATAAATGGTTGCTTTTGAGGGCCATAAAAACAGTATCAGATTTCTCTTGCAAAAGTAATGTCTTGTTTTGCAGTAACATGACACTAAGCGCTACAACAGACAAGATTTGCGAATGAGCAAACCGATTTTTACGACTTGACTGTAGCTGTTTAGTGCACTCTATCAATTCAGTTTTATTTATACTCGCTTTATTTCCTCATTTCGGAGTCTCACGAGTGTTCTGCAGGGACCATCTCCTGTTGCTTGCTCCATGGGCCACACGGCTGCTTTCACAGTGAATGCTGTGCTGGTGGCGAATCATTGGCAGCACCGCGCCTTGACTGTTCCCTTGCACCCACACACTAACGCCGATCACGAGGCTTGATAGGCTGCAAGTACCGTTTTTAAGTCTTTGGTATAACCTGGCTGGGAATCGAACCCAGCCTACAAGTTTGGGTGGCGAGTGCTCAACCAATTATACCATTTTATTATGTTTTTTATTTTTTGAGACATGAATTATATCTTTTATAGAGAAATATTCGTTCGTGACCAGCAAGCAACGAGAAACCTTTCTTCTCTTTGTTTGGCGTAGTTGGTTACAACTACCTGCACTATTTCACGATTTCAAAGGGATGTGGTGCAATTCATGTTACCATGGATAAATGCGACCATGGAAAAGGCAAATAAATTTGGAAAATTGCACTGGAATTTGCAATGAAATCTGCTTTGCGCCATTTTCTGTAACAGCATCAGTTATGTAGGGTCTGCCAGCTTTAACTTCTCTTTGCCGACTCCTCGACAGTTGCAAGGTGAAACGTAAATTATAGCGACCTGTGACGCGTGGAGCCGCCAGCATGTTCTCAAAACATGTTTGTCACACTTGCAGATTTGCATCATGGTTGATCTCGAGTTAATTTCCCAAATTGCCTGCTAACGTTGTAAACGTTGATTGTGAATGCTTTTGCAATAAAACCGTATGTAGTTAGCAAAATGTTCAACCGTTTGTGAATGCGTTTGCAATAAGACCGTATGCAGTTAGGAAAATGTTCAACCGTTTTTTTTTAATTTTGTGGAAAGGTAATTTCAAACAGCAGCTCTATTATGTAAAACTTTAGGCTTGAAAGGTGTAGTGATACGCAAAACAATTTTCTCTCACGAAAGATCGAAAACGAACGGCGCCAATGCGCAGCACATTGTCGTTTTGCAAATAAACCCAACTATTATATTGCTTCTACTTAAATGAAAGCTGAACAGCAAACTATTTAAGAGTGTTTAAAGAGCAGTGGCTCATATCAGAAGAACAACTAGCTGTGGTGTTCACAACCCCGACACGCTCCACTGGAGCGCGTCAACCGCGACAGGTTGCGTTGCGCCATCGAAATACGGACTTTTGATGAAAGTCACCCGTGAAATTCCTGTGGGTCACCACCAATATTTACAGATGGACTGAGCAAGTTTTGTTTGGTTCTAGCCAAAGCTGGTCCGTATGTCATTGATGACTCAGTTCATCTTAGACAAAGCCATAGCGCAGTGTCAGCAGCATCGATGTGATCCAGTTATCCACGCTGACAGAATAGCCCAGCAACTTCTGCTATAGTTCAGCAATATCTACCAAGGATAGTTAAGCAGTGTCGAACATTTCAAGCCTATCACATCAAACTTTATCTGGAATTTTTAAAGCGAGGTGTTCATATATGTAGTTATATTCACTGCTCCAGGCCTCAGTTAGCAGAAACCTACTGCAATGGTTTGCTCGCTTTGCTGTAAGCATTACGCTGAGGATAAAGACATCGAGTGATTTTAAATGGGCATATGATTGAATAATCAGTCGATTTGATATTAATGCAGACTTCACTACAGTTTGTATAATTTTGGGGGAGAAACCTGCACGTCTCTCAGCTTCGTGTGTGTGCAAACAACTTCAAAACTCTGCAATGAACTTTTCTTAGTTTCAGCGGAAAAAGTTTTCAGGGAAGGTTTGCTTTACCACCAATAGCTGTCCATGCTGCAACTTCCAGTCCTTTCATCCATCTGCAACTTGTAATTCTCAAGTATTCAAACCGGGGTACGCATTCCCAACTTCATGGACAAGGGTCTATGGAAATAAAACTAAGAAACAGATGTAAACATTTATAACGGAACAATACGATAACTGTGATAGGTCATACACGCTTTCAACCGTGAGAATTTTGTTTCAATATCGATGTATCAACACTGGGCATGAGACGTTAGCTTGTAATGTAATCAGTATACAGAGCGACAATAAATATATTTCACTAAACAAAATTAAAACAGGGTTTTAAGTTGGTGAAGTCTTATTAAATCACTTGATGTATGCTGACGAAGTTTATGTGTTTTGTCCAAGTGTGCGATGGTTGCAAAGCATACTAGATGTGTGACAAGCTTATGCAGAATCGCATGGGATTATTTTGAACTGCAACAAAACTACGTGTGTGACGTTTAGGGCTAAGAGTGCAAAAAGCACAGCCACCCCATTACTGACACTCGGTGGTCAAAATGCAAAATCTGTTAACCACTACAAATATCTAGGGATTGCATTCTATACTGCAGCTCTCAGATAACAAAGACATTCAGAGACAACTACGATATCAATATTGTGCAGCAAACAAGCTGCTAGCCTCTTTTTTCCAGATGTTCAATGCAGTTAAAAATGTACATTTTAGTTCCTTTTGCACGCCCATGTATGCATCACAATTACGGTGTAATTTCAGGAAGTCATGCATGCAGACAAGGTTTGTTTTAAGGTTTGGTTTGAAGGAACACCAAGAAATTTTATGAGGCCGCATTTTTTAACAAAACGTTCAAAATAATTCCTAAACGCATTACAGTATTAAACATATTACTAAACGTATTTCAGTATTGGCAGTCATAGTGCACAAGTAGTACTGACGTAGTTACAACAATTATAACACAAATTTTTCAATTTCAACTTCATTACATAGCTCTTGTTTATCGAAAGCATTGGTTTCTTACTCGTCTTCTGCAGATACTTTCTAGGGTCATTAGTGCTCACTGTGTCATTCTCCGATTATTATCTGCTTTTATCCATTTCAAACACAAATTTCATGAGCAAGCTCAAGCGCGACCTCATCATTGAGCTGCTCTAAAACCAGTCTCGTCACCATTGGAGGCTTTGGTGCAGTTATCCCCCCAAAACAAAACTCCCAGCCTCCCAAATTGAAATATGAAATACTGTAAATCAGTGGAGTTTTTCCAATTTTCAGAATTTCAAGCTCCACTGCACAAACGTAAAGCCCCTCTATTGAAGACTTTCTGGACCGTTCATTGAAACATTTATGAAAGCATTCAGAGTTACTTCAAACAGCCGGTTTCGTTGCTTGGTTTTAACACGGCACAGAGTTGAAAATATTTGCTCAGGCCAGGTTGTGGCAAATGGAATGGACAGCACATTGCAGCAATATTGGTTGTCTCGTCGACCATATTAGTCCAGCATGGGCTCTGCTTCACATCAGAAACAATGCGATTACACAAATGTTCCGAGATCAGCAAAATAAACTCGGTTACTGCCACAAAACTGTTATGCTGGAGGTCACAAAGCCGATCATTATGGCCAATGCGGTCCATCAAGCTTTGCAAAGGAGCTATTTTTCGAATTGCTATCTCTTCTTTCAAAACTCAATAAGTCAGATGTACGCGCTCAAGTACCGTGTTAACTTTATCTGAAATGCGATCCTGATGATTAGCATGAAATAGTGAAATGCGCTGAGTTTTTTCCAGGTTATTGGCTTTTTGGAGTTATCAGAACTGAGATGATTATCCAGGCAGCATAGGCGTGGAGGCCTGGCAGGCTCCGAAGTGTAAATATTGCCATTTTTCCTCGACCGGTGGTAACTGCTGGATGCTTTGAACATAGCAAACATATCATTCAGCATGCAGAGTGAACACATTCATTTGTGGGGATTCATCAAAACCTTTCAGCTTAATCCAGCATGATTGAAAAGTCTGATTGTTACTGTAGAATGTTGATGCTTATGACTGACTGTTAGCTGAAACTCACGATGCTTTTGAGATTCTAACAGTTGAATGTGGTACTTCCTGCTTAACAGAATCGAAAAAACGTTTGCATTACCTGGAGCTGTCGTTTGCACTTTCTGGCTGGCTAACAGCAAGAAATTTTTGTTTAGGCTAACTACAAAAATACTGCTTTATTCTTGGATGGCTAACTTTACGTTCTTGCTGTGACATTATCTCAAAAAATACCCACGCAAGAAAGTACATGAATAAAATCTGGAAAAGGCTTGGCTTGCTGAAAACGTTTGACACCGTGGAAAAGACTTGGTTTGCTAAAAGAGCCAGACACATTGGCATTCAAAGTGCTAATTATTTTGTAACGTCAGGTACTTTCAAGATGTTTTAGGGACCCGATTCGGGTCCCTAGAATCAGAGAAATTTATCAGCGGGTCCCTAGAATCACAGAAAATCGGGTCCTTAGAATCAGAGAAATCGGGTCTATAGAGGTCCATACTTGGTACCTAACATTTTCCATAAAAAAACTGCGTAACGTAATTGTTTATCGCGTAAAAGCTGTCAAATTATTAATTGTTGCGTTGCACGGGATTTCAGAAATGATTATGTGGAATAGGCCATTACTGTCTGCACTGCACTTATTTGGTGTGAGGCGAATCGGTTTTGGACGTTAATTGAAACAACAATTCAACTCAGCTAAAACTTTTCGTGGTTGTCCAGATTTAATGTGGAAGTACCAATTTTATGGGTCCGCACAGGAAATTTATGGGTCGTTTTTTCGTTTTAAACTCATAAAACGCCTTAAAAAACCTTGCATGCAAAGATTGCGTGTGGCCTACAATTGTGGATGCAGAGCACTATACAACCTGCCCTGGAGAACGAGCGTTAGTTGCCATCAGGTTCAATGTAACATTCCTACATATGCTTATGTGCTTTGATGCAGTCAGATTGTTTGTATTCCTTCCTATTCTTCGAACACTGCAATCGCATTTTACTTTGTGACTGAGTGAGTGCTCGAACATTGCAGTGTTTGTTTGATTGATGGCGTGTCATGCCACAACGCATTCGCATTTTACCTAAACTCGGCCGGTTTAGGAATTGGTGTCCTACTCTGCAGTAGTGTTGCAGCAAAGCGTTACGTGTTAACCAACTTTAGTGTTAAGAATGTGTCTGTAACCCTGTGGTTCTGCCTTCAACGCAATTGCAAAATGTGTCTGTAACCCTGTGATTCCGCCGGCTTCAATGCCGTTGTAAAACGTTCTATTTTGTCTGTTCTTATCGTCATTGACCTGCGTTACACAGAGAGTGTGTGTTTATACTATGGACTTTGTGTCTGCTAACAAATCAAATCAAATCATGACATAGAACTTGAAAATAAAGGACTTTCCACACCAAAATAGGCAGGAATCAAGATGTGAATTTATGGTATCTTTTTTACGATGGACGGAATACTTGGACTTTAGGGCAGCTTAAGATGATTCTTTATTCATTTAATTAGTTATTTATCTCAGGCTTGAAGTCAGAACACCAGACTTACTGTAGTACACGTGAAATGCTAGGAAGAGTCAGATGTGCATAAAACGTACTGTACACACCGGAGAACGCACTGGAGAACACAGAGTAGACTGACGCATAAGTAACTTACACAAAACCATTGCTGAGGAAAACTAAATGCTCAAAAGGCGCCTCCACAATGTTTTTTTATTTGTTTTTAACAGATTTTTCAAAGAATGAGGCAACATCAGCATTCAAGATACTAGATATACGCAACACTTTCTATGTTCACACAACAAAATTTTCAATTTTATCAAAAATGTCAATTTAAGCAATAACGTGCTAAAATGCCGATGGTTGTTTTCTTTTATGTGATAAGTATGCTTGGCAAAATGGAAACAAAAGAATAGTTCACCCCCTCAGCCAAAATCAAAACAATTTTGTAATAGAATTCCACTGCTCGTAGCGTCACAAAAATTTAAAAAGCGTTGCTTTGACATTTTTTGAGTTGCTCTGCAAAATAAACAAAAGTTCGTCCACCGATCAATACCAAACACTGATCAAGATACAAACAGGTCTCACTAGGATAATTCAACAACAATGCTGACAAGCCTGTTTACAGGTTAGGTAGAATTTATGTCTCTCTGTCCTTCGCAAACCCTTTGGTTGTCAAGAGTAGAGAAAGATGTTGCCATCCAAGGGCTGTGAAAAACACTGCTTTGGCTCATAATACAGTACAAAATTACTTAACTTTAAGCTCATTACAGTTACCAAGTATTTAAACGAAGTAGGATTTTACGAGCTAAAAAAGTTTGAATGCCACTGGTCGATCATACACAGCGTCTAAACTTTTTGCTTGCATATCGAGCACAGGCGCATATTGCACTTTCATGGCCTTTAGTTAAAAATACACAAAACGACTGGTTTTAATTTCTATTTATTTTTAATACTCCTGGCACAATTTGTTTCCTCAAAAAGACGTAAACACAAAAATTGTAAGATATACTGATAGTACGTAAAATGCGCCCTTAAAGCGTTTTAAAGCATTGCGTTTCTCATTGCAGCTTTTGAAAAAAAGTCTGTGAAACTTTGAAAGTTTAGGATAGACAAACACACAACGTTCCAAGTTAAAGCAATGTTGTAACAGGGCAAATAAAACACTTTTGAAACACAGAATATTTTTAAGTTTTCTCTTATGTTCGCAGTCAAGAAAACTTGCTAGCATTATGCGCTACATATCAATTTCAATGAACTGAGGAAGTTTTCAACGAAGATTTCCACTTGGTTCTATTCCTTGGAAGAAAATCTCATCACTTCACTTCAAAAATACCAATAAAACAATAGTTTAATGATGGATGGCCAAAGTGAACTTGAAGAACTGGAAAAAGCAGGCGTGTTTAAGAATCCAATACAAGCCAAAATATCTTACAGGCACCTACTGGTAAAAACAATCATTTATTTGTTGAAAATGCTTTGTTGATAATTACGCAAACAAAGTACATTTTTTCAGGATGCGAAAAACGCTATTGCCGAGCACCGAGACTCGCTCAAACAAGCTTTAGAAGTAAGTCAAAAATCTTACTTAATTAAACTGTTTGGACACTTATCAACAAGCAATATTTTTATGTGTTTTTGTTAGACTGAAAAACAACAAACAAGTTATCTGAAAGAAAAACTTTCGATTCTTCGAAGTCATTCGCCTCAAATGGAGCCAGAGGTGTGTGTTTGCATGTTGTACCAGATTTGCACATAAAATTTTTAAAATGCCAATGCAGGCCCAATCAAAACAATGTAGGTCCAACCAAAATCTATCCATTATTTCAAGTAAAAAGCAAAGAGATTCCTAAAAAGATCTTTCGCTACTTGGTTCATTACATTTTATGGCAACTTCCGGTCTTTTTGAGCTCATCTTGAAAGTACCCCAAGTAAGCAAGTTCATGTTTAGTATAATTTGCATAAGTACTCTTATACCACAAACATTGACTATAAGCAATGTTTCATCCTGTAACAATTTGTAATTACAACAAAGCAACGGTTTAAACACCACAACAAAAACAGGATTTAGAGCAATTATGAACGGTGGTTATTTTAGCAAAAGTAGAGAGAGTATAAAAAAGCGATCTTTACCAAACTCTTTATCCTGCACGGTCGGTAAAATCTTTAAATTATTTACAATAAGTGTTCAGAATTTATTGTTGAACATTTGAACTACTGAAATCATAATCGTGTTTCAAAGTACATTTAAAATTTGTGCATAATTACTTCATTGCTCATGCAGATAATCAAAGTTGAATAAATCGTGGTTTTATTATATTCCATCTTAGGAGGATGGTTACATTGAAGTTGTGCCAAAAAACGTTTGGAACAGAAACCAGCAGGGCCTGGACACGGACTGTTTGTACGAACAACTCGACCAAGCTTGGCAGTCTGAGGGCGATACAGAAATTGACGTGTCTCCCCAAGGCAGCAACGAGGGCTTTCAAGGTGGTTTTAAGTTTAAAAAGTTTTTTCCTGCAGAACAAACAAGAGTATGCTTAACACCAGATGAAGATCGTTAAAGAGTCACGACAAGTTGGCGGAAAGGTTTTGAGATTTACTCTCTGCTCCACCAATGAGACTAAAAAGCTTAAACAGTGCTGCCTGGCAATAAATTTTCTCGAAACGTCTAATGTGATTTCACTACAACGATGCGTATTTTCTTTTTCGTATTCACACTTCAATATGTGCTTCAAAAATTCCGTGTAATACTCAATAAAGTAAAATCCTAGGTCCTTACAGAATTAAAAAACCGTTCACGATGCTATGAGATTTCACTCGCAATTGCAGTATTGAAAAACATTTTTTCGAAAAACTATAATCTAATATTTTTGAGTTCAAACTAGAGTGTATGATAACAATTTGTCACTAATTTTAAAATGTTTGAAATTTGAAATAAGTCAAATCATTCTTTAATTATCTAGCCAGTAACTAACTAGGACTGGAAAAGCTACTTTTTTTCAAAAATTCTGAGCTACTTTTTGTGTCTGTATGACACACCAGCTACTTCTGTCCACAAAATGAAGGGAAACAAAAATATTGCTATAACTTTCTGTACTCAAGCAGCCTAACAGAGCAAGCTAATGTACAATGTACATCTTTAGTCACACTAAACTAAGTTCGCAGGCATAATATTTTTCCGAGATGATGCCAAATTCAATAGCTACAATATTCCACTTTACCGAAATGGAAAAAGAGCAAATTTGTTTTGCAGTAACTTGAGTGAAATTGAACTTTACACTCATGGTTTCAGTGACTGAGGTTCCTTCACCTGTTGGCCGATGTCAGACTATGAAAACAGAACTATGCTTTAGGTTTGGGCAGACATTTTATAAACGGTTTATAGGCTACGACGTATGAGCACTAGTTATTTCAACCCGTGTCTTCAGTAGTTACTTAACGTTTTCATTTCGGCATCTTCTCGCAGATACAATAGGGTTTCCCAAACATTTTCCATTGTATTTCAGAACTGGCCAACAGGAAACCATTCATGAAAACTAGTGCTCAACTGTTGTCAATTTAAAAACGATGCTGATGTTTCAGCCATCTAACAACAGGTTGTCGTCAGGACAAATGGCTTAACACAGCGAAACAACAGAAGTTTTGATACGCGCGTAATTACAACGACGTAGAGAAAACGACATCATTTAAAAGACAAGAAAGCTAAAAAAACTAATGAGTGGGTCAAGGCGATAGAACGTTTAATATACCGAACTAAAACAGAAGTAAAAATCCTCTATTCACTATTAACTCATGTAGGTCAAAAGCTGCTTAATACACTTGTGGAAGAGATGCGGCGATGTTGCACTAATAATGTAGGTATCGAATTGATAAAAAAGAATCCCAAAAACTGTCCTTTGCTAAAATCATTTTCAAATGAAGCAATCTGAGTGTTTGACCAGTTCATTCGTTGTCCTGTGTTCAAATGCATCCTTTGCATTAACACTTGTATAAGGCTTAAAATATTTCATAGATGTGTTTTTGAGGGGTATCTATGTATGCAATTGTTTTCTATAGAGGGAGTTTTCCCAACCACTCGTGCAATTACAGGTTAATTTCACATCAAGAAAATTGACTACTGCGTCACTTTCTACTTGTGTTAATTGAACAGTAGGTTCGTTTGACAAAAGGTGTTGCAATACTGTTAATAGCTATGATTATAAAGGTGTTGATAAACGTAATGGAATATCAGGTTTACACACTTTTACACGCTTGTTGTTACAAAGAGTTTTACCTCCAACGCCTGATACGCCGTCCTATCCGCAACCTCCTGCCTGTGAAGCGGCACAACCAGAACACGTAAACATTGAAGGAGTGGACATGGCTGCTTTATCACTTTCTGAGGTCTCTTCCATTGGTCAAGCGACGATGGCGAGAACCAATCGCTTTTCAGGTATCTATCGTCATCCTGGTGGTGATGTCACAGGAGCAAGTGAAACCAGTGGTCCTTCAAGGTCCTCTTCCAGTTCTTCTTCTGAACCTGGTAAGTTGCCCACTTTGTTTATTGCCCAGTGATAACTTTCAGTGGCTGCTTCTCGTTGAGATGTTAATATACTATGAGCTACCCTTGGCGTTTTGATCAAACTGATCGAGTACTGCGCATGAAACTTGAGTTTTGGTTTGGGGGTTTCAAATCTTTCCATATGCAGTGCTCAATTTGTTTTGACGTCTTTTTGTTTCTCGCCTATAAAACAAGTTGCCAGGTCACTGAATGGCTATTTCAGAAAATTCGAAAAACTTGTATCACTGACTTCAAGTGGTCCATAGATATCAGTTTTGAAAATTAAGGTTGAAAGATGCATGCGCCAAGTAATAAATAAAACATTCAAAAGACAAATGAAAACCTCACCTATTATTGCAAAGATGTCAACGGTTAAGGTATCTACCAATTACAAAATCGATCAACTTAAAAATGCTGTTTCCAGACACCATGTTTATTGTTAAACTTTGTCAGTTCACATTCACTTGTGCCGGAGTTTGCTTCCGCCGAGCTTTTCCTTCTTAACATTTGCAAACACTTGGCAGTATTGTACATGCAGTCGCAATTCTGCTCTGAATATGTCGGCGCTTCTTTAGCGAAAGGTTTTTAATGAAACGAATAGCATTTTCTACACCCCGCTATTAAAGATTACTTTAATGACCCATGGTAACTTGGTGACAACAAAACACAGCAAGACAGCGCAATCTTAAGCAGATTTTCCACAGTTCGCGTTTTTTTTCAATTCGAAAGATACAATAGACAGATGGCAAAATCCACAAGTCTTGGAGTGAAACCATATTGTGATTTTAAAACTATGGTTCTAAACCTTACGTCAAAAGAGAAGTCTGACGGAAATCAAAAGCTCTGGGTTTGCTGCAACCTAGAGAGTAACCGGCTGACTGCGCTCAGCCGGGAGGACTCTTTGTCTGCAGATTCTTTCACCAAGTCGATTTTGATACTAAAACAGCGTCGCCGGCGATTTCCAACAACCGCTACATTGCGATTTTATGCAAAATCTTATGTAGCTCCTAAAAATTCAGAGTCAGTAATATTGTAGCCTTTAAATCTTGGTTCGGCCACCAACGTACGCCCACTAATATCTACTTGATTTTCCACCTAGGATATGATTGCATTTTCTCTTGGGTATTTCATTTTTATTGGCTTTATAGCATTAGTTCAAGGCACCATGGTTAGTAATCTATGCATGATGATGATCCGTCAGGACAATTTAATGTGGACTTGGTACTTTTATATTTTTGTTCGTGACGTGAAACCTGCATCAGCTATGGGCACTACTGTAGGTATCTTCTGAACTCCCTTCACACTGCTGCGCCATACATTGATGAATTAGGTTGTCTGTTTGCACCTGAAGAAATAAAACATACTTAAGCTTTGGTTGTTTTAACAGGTAAATGTTTGTGTTTATTAATGAGTTATAGAAAAATATTATCGATGCCAAAGGTCAGATTGATTCAAATTAAATCTATCGTGGTTGTATGTTAATCGAGAGAGCCTTTGGTGGATGGCGCTGAGTGCTTCTCTTGAAAGGTTACTTCTTATTTTCATCGAGCCTGTTAGATTATGTACGATCCTTGTTTTATCTCTGAGGTCAAGTCTGATTCACAAAATCTTTGCACAAACCTCACGCACATTACAAGGGTAATATTTAAAATAATTACTTGAAGTAGATAACAGAGAGGAGACATACGGTCAATTGCATTAGTTATAAAAAAAACAAACTCTTGTTTTCACAAAACACGTGTTTATTCACTTACTCACAAACGTAGTATTTATTACCAGGGCACTTGAGAGGAAAAAATGTGACGTGAAGTAAGAGATTCATCCCAAAGCTTTTCGTCTGACACTCTTCATGGTACATCGTCAGAATTAAGTGGAGATACAACCGAACTGGTTTATATACAGAAAAGAAGAGATCTTATTGGTTAAAGCAGTGGCCAATAAGAAAGGGTTTAGGAGATAAGAAAAGGCGAGTTGTCATTGGT